>Ga0209189_1001014_pt1 | contig 21560 bp, 31 predicted proteins | sample C_130820_EF_Meta_FD_187308 | JGI IMG/M metagenome (GOLD analysis project Ga0209189, IMG submission 187308) | Freshwater microbial communities from Lake Croche, Canada to study carbon cycling - C_130820_EF_MetaG (SPAdes) (version 3) | ecosystem: Environmental > Aquatic > Freshwater > Lake... | reverse complement strand
GGATGTGTTACGCGAGTATTATCGACCACAAGACATTGTGGCCATGATCGAAGACCAAGTGGTAGAAATTTCTCCCTTGGCATTCATGCGTGGACGCACATTCAAAAACGCCTGGATCATAGCAGATGAAATGCAAAATGCAACCCCGGCCCAGTGCAAGATGCTGATGACCCGTATTGGTCAACACAGCCGTATTGTGATCACTGGAGACATTGAACAAGCCGACCGTAGCACCGGCGACAATGGTCTACTAGACCTGTGTCAAAGACTGGAGAAGGGGGGTGTATCAGGTATAGCAGTTTGTGAATTAACTGCTCGTGACGTTCAACGGCATGCCATCATTGGCAGCGTTTTGAAACTGTACGGTGACTGATGCACAGTGGGCAGTGATTCTGCCCACTATTCAGAGGTAACCGTGTCGTAGATTTCGCGCCAGTTGCGTACCTTGGGTATCTTCACATGTTCAAAATCCAAGGAGTGACCATGCTCCATCAGCAGAGGTTTTAGGCCCACTTCAAGTCCGGCTCGAGCATTGTCGATTTTGTCTTCCACCCACCACAAACCGGTGTCCTGGTATTTTTTCAATACTTTGTCTTTTTCGGCACCGGTGTCAAGAAACACAAATTTTTCAAACACAGTTTTACCAAACAGTTTGCGCAGATTCATCTTGCGCAGTTCTTGAGCGTTTTTGTCCCGGCTCAAGCTGGTGATGGCATGGAACACATAGCCATGTTCTTCGTGCAGACGTTTGATGTAGTACATGGCATCACGCAAGGGAGGCAAGAAACCAATGGCAGCTGATTCGTTGAAAATCTTGATCAGCTTGCGACCCTGCTCCTGATCTATACCGTATCGTTTGCCAATGTCGTATTTGAGTTCTCCGCCGGGTTTTTTGTCATGCCCGTGTTGTCCCATCCACACATCAAATGCATATTCCCAGTCCAAGACCACGCCGTCGATATCAGTTAGGATTAGTTTGTTAAAATTTTTAGATTTTGATTTCATGCATAAATTATACACAAAATCAAATTTTAGGTCAACGGAATATTTAAAAGTAACATATGAACACCGCTCAAAACATATCAGCTGGGCAATTTTTTGATGTTTTTTCTCTTAGAGAACTGCAATTAATAACCTCTGCTCTGGAAAAATTAAGCGATGCACCAAACCAGGGAGCATTGTTTAAAGCCTATACCAATGGGTTCTCTGCCGACGATTTGATTTATCCTTTTATCAAAAAGACGGTGCTCGAAAAGGCACAACTAGTGCTAGGGAAAGAATTAAAATTAACTGTTGGTATGCACCTTAAAGAGCAGTTTCCTTGGACCATACATACCGATTATGTCAAAAACGATCGGACTCCGGATTTGGCTATTTTAATCCCACTAACCGCCCAAGTCTTGAATACCCACACTGTGGTATTCAATGAACTGTGTTTAGATCATTTTGATAAATTTATTGTTTCCCATGATAAAATTATTAACAATGCATCTAATTTGTGGCAAAGTCTTATGAGTCACGAGACCGCAGACCGCCTTGAGTATGTGAGTCTTCGGGGAATGTATCAGTGGGTCCCTGGGTCAATGATTTATTGGGATCGCAGGTTGTTGCATTCAAGTGATAATTTTATCAACGTCGGTATACAACAAAAACAAGCACTGGTTTTGTTTACAAATCAAGATTAAATCCCGGTTTGATCTTTTTTAATCTTATTAAGAATTATCATTTTTTTAATTTTGGTTCTTTGATTTAACATTTCCAAATTGCTTTGTAATATTTGCATCATGTGTTCCGTGCTATCACTCTGAGTTTCATATCCGAGTTCGGTCAGATGATCTTTCAATTTCCAACGACGTTGTATTCGACGTTCTAAAGTTAAATCTGGGTTATTTAATGCTACCCAATTATTTTCGTACTTGTCAAGTACAATATTTGATTCTTGGGCGCTGTTAAACAATGGTGTTCCTGGCAAAATGCCCAAGGTGCTACCAATGTTGATTGTTTTAATTAACTTTTTATATTTTTGATATCGAGTAAACATGTCCAGAGTTTCTTGAAAGTCTTTTTCAGTTTCAGTTGGGTATCCCACAATCATCAAAAATGAACAACCGATATTATATCTATCAAGCATTTCCATGGTATAATCAAGATCCTGGTTGGTAAATTTTTTATTCATGTGTTCGCGGACTGATTCACTACCGGTTTCTACGCCAATGGACAAAAGATTGGCTCCCGAATCTGCTATATTTTTCCAGTACTCCTCATCTACTTGGTTACCAGGAGGTCTGACAATAAATTGACTAGTCCAGTTTATAGGGATTTTGGACTGATAATTGTGTTCGGCAATTATTTTAGTAAACTTTTTAAACTCTTTGAGACTGCCATTGACTAAACTGTCAGAAAAATTAAATTGATTGACTTGATATTTTTCATTGAGATATAATATTTCATCTGCTATGTTCTGTCCAGTTCTGAAGCGATAGTTCCAGTGCTCATGTATGTCACAAAAACTACAAGATCTTACACAACCCCGACTGCCGGTAATTGGCAATGATCGAACTTCGTACAGCCCCAATTCATAATCATCATAGTTAGGAAATGGTATAGAATTTAGGTCTTCAATTTGTTTAAAATTGTCAGAATTAATTCCAGCATAATTGATATTATTTTTCAACAACTCAACTAAACTTATTTCTCCCTCGCTGCGAATCCAAAAATCTGTTAACTGTTGGTCAAACATTTGTTTTCCAAATCCAGACTCACCTTCAATGCCGCCGTCAGTTAAACCTTGTCCGCCTAATATTATTTTGATATTTTTGTTTAAACGTCTGAGGTGCTGACAAAATAGCTTAGATGCAATGCGATTCTGATAGGTAAACACACTGATACCAACAAATCTAGGATTGAGATCTATTATTTGTTGGGTCCAGTTAGCCACTAATCTACTGGCAGTTTCGTGCTCGTTGTTGTTCAACCCTGTGGCAAAATAAGTTTCTAATTCATCAAAATTCGAAACTTCTTGGTAAAACTTTAAATTAAAATCAATGGTACGGCAAGTAAATCCGGCGGATTCTACGCTGGACTTGAGTAACGCTGGCGCTGCTTGAGGGGTTCTTCTCATAACCCCTGGTACAGATATTATAACAATATCAATCATTTAGTATTTAATCGGCAAGCAGCAAATTAATGTTTTTAAATTTTAGGAATTATTAATTTTGTGCCCATTGTCCTCAAACAGTCTTTCTATTGTGGCTGTGTAGTGTTGGTAATAGTAGCTGACCACGTGATCCCAGTCTTGTGATGCTGATTGTCCGTCAATCATGCATCTGCGCACACGTTGTTCGCGAAAATCCAAGATCACATTAGCAGTTTGCAAATCTCGAGGTTTGAGATTGCGGGACACTGCCATGACTTCGTCGATTTTACCGTCGGCTTTGCGATAATAGGTTAGTATTAGATATCGCATGTTTAAGAAATTTGACTTAGTTCAATCAAGGTGGCGCTGAGATTGATCTCAGCATCGGCTACAGAACTGTGATTCACATAGCCGTTGCGAATAATGATAATGGCTTGGTCCTGTCGCTCAGGTGTGTCGCCCCACAGTTCCAGGTTGTCAAACATCCAGCGAAAGATGTCCTCGGCTTCTTCGGGAGTGCTCTGTTGGCACAGCACAGTTCTGGCATCTCGCACTCGGCCCTGCTTGAACAAGCTCACACATTCCAAGCGCCAGTCTTGACTGCTCTTGTCACTGCCTTGTGGTACTGTGAGCGTGCCCGACTGACTGTTGCGTTGCACTGAATTCAAACACTTGCGCAGGTCAGGATAAGTGGCCTTGACATAGGTGTCCAGCACATCTAGATCAAATGCCACACCTTCTTCCACTAACACCGTGGCCACTCGTGCTGTGAATTCTGTGTGATCAGCTCGTGCAATTTCAAAGCCTTGGCAACGACTATGTAGCGGGGAGATAATCTTGTGGGGATAGTTGCAGGTGAATATAAATCTCACTGTGCTGCTGTAGTCTTCCATGAGATTGCGTAAAGCCGGTTGCACTGACTCTTTGTTCATGTAGTCAGCTTCGTCGATCAACACCACCTTGAACGCACCAAACGGCATGGTCTGACAGAACCCGATCAAGCGATCCACCCACTCGATCTTGCGACCTTCTTTGGATCCGTTTACATACATCACATCATACTCGTCCACACCCAGCTCGTTGAGCAACAGTTTGGCCAGAGTGGTTTTGCCAGTGCCGGGACCGCCGCTCAACAACAAGTGTGGGATTGATCCCGACCGAATCCAGCTGGTCACTTGCTCACGCTGTGTGTCGTCCACAAACACATAGCCGTCCACGGTTTTGGGACGATATTTTTCTACCCAGAGATCTTTCACGATTTTCCTTTAGTGTTGAGTTGATTGATAATGTTTGTGGCCTCGCGATCGGCCTGTCCCTGTTCCACTGACAGCAGGTGCAGGCGATCTGCACACTCACGAATGGCATTGTGCAGATCTGTGTGTTCAGTTTCTTCCTGCACCATTCTTGCAATTTCGTGCAAGGCCACCACACCATCTATCAGTTTGAGATTTCTCATGCGGCCTTGGATTTTTCTGCTTCGGCCACTCGCTTGCGCAGGCCACTGGAACTGAACGAGTGATCTCTGCCGTTGAACACAATTTCCACGCCACGATTTTTGCACTCGGCTCGACCAGTGTATTCCTTGTCTTGATACTCCACACCCAGTATTCTAACATCAACAGGCAAAATAAGCAAGAGATCCACAAGATCTTTTTCGGTCTGATACACCACAACTTCGTCCACATAACGGCAGGCGGCCAGCTGAATCTGTCGCTCCACTATGCTCTGTACCGGTTTGTTTTTGGTGTCCGGACGATCAATTGTGGGATCGGTTTGCAATGCAGCAATGAGATAGTCACAGTGATTGCGGGCCTCGCTCAACATGGCAATGTGGCCGGCGTGCAGCATGTCGAACGTGCTGAAGGTTATGCCAATTTTTTTGCCCTGTGCTTTGAGTTCTTTCACATGATTAAAAATCATGATTTTTTCCAGGAGAAAAATTTGAGAATTTGGCCGATATTGATCCAAGCCGGGTGTCCCGGGCAACGACCCTGCCGGTAATCACAAGCGGGTGTGTATGTTTGATGACAAGTGCTGCATTTCATTTGATCAAGGCCTTCCACATTCTTTGTTTTTCCTGGTCATCCAGCCACTCGTCTTCGGGGCTGAACTTGGCGGTGTTCCGCAACATTTCATCCACGGCAAATTTCACACGATAGAGATCTTGCTTGGCAGGCCAATTGTTCCAACCAGTCATGTAGGGATCATTGGCACCCGAGTACATTTTTCTGCACTCGGCAATGATCAGATCCACATTCCAGTCTCGTATCATCTGCTTTGTGGTTCCACATGCACAGCGTCGCTCATGGTGTCATCGGCTGGCTCAGTGTCACTGACCATGAGAATGTCTGCAGGATCAACTCTGCGCAGAGTCTTGGCACCGGTTTCGTCTTGGATATCGATACCACGAGTCCAACGACCGTGTGCCACAAAAATCCACTGACCCACTTGCACATCTGTTTGCTCCGGACCCACAGCATACACACACCCCCAGCGTGGGCGGATACCAGTGCCCTTGCCGTTGTCGTTGAGCAAGATGATACCACTTGAAGTGATGCGTTGGTCAAAGGTCATGTCACTCACAATCACTGAATCCTTCAAGGGACGTAGTTGGTGAGATTTGATTTCATGTGGTGCAAAGGCTGATTTGGTCATTGAGTTCTCCATTAAATTCGTTTGACTCCTGCAGAGGTTTGAGAAATCTGTCTTGGTGTTTTGATTTTTTCTTGTTGTACTGTGCGTGATTTGGCCAAGGCCGCTGCCAGCCCACCTGTAGCGGCTGTGGTAGAGGGCGGTGCCACAGGTGCGGGTGTTTCCAGTACCATGGGTTCGGGCTCAGCCGGTGCTGTGGGTTCGATCACTGAAGGCGCAACTTCTGCAACTTCTTGGACTACGGCAGGATCCTGTGCTTCAACTTCGGGTGCCTGTGCCACAAATTCTGGCACAGGTTCTTGGGGAATTGAACTGTCAATCACGGTCTCGCCCCCAAATGAAATGGATTCCACGGCACTGGTGGTGGCTTTTTGAGCTCGTGCTGCACGAGTTCCTGTGCTGACCGGAATTGGTGTGGGCCGAGCTGCTTGTTTTTGATACTGGCGCTGAACCTGGCGTGGCTTGGGATCAATCACTCGATTGCTGCTGTCCAGTAGGTCTCCGCGGGCGTTGACATTCATGTTGCCCACAGCACGAACCTGTTCGTTTTCCAGCATGAGCTGGCCCATGTCCACGGTTTTGCCCATGGCAGTTTTGTAAACTTTTTGTGTCATAATATCACCCTTTGGTATGTGCAGTATTTAACGCAAAAATTCTGCAACATCTAAATCATAGAACAGGCTGTCCACTCGGTGCACACCCAGTTTGTACAGCACATGACTGGCTACACTGGATCCGCGACCCACACCCCAGATCACGTGATTTTGCTGCATCACATCCACCAGATACTTGAGATATCTCAAGAGATTGAACAGGCCACGATCTTGATACAGCAACAATTCCTGCCCGCATCGCTGCAGTTCCACAGGAGAATTGCACAGGCTCAACACATATTCTGCAATGTCTAGACTCTGATATTCTTCAGGCATGTGCCATGTTTCCTGCTGTATCATATCCCATTGGGGCACAATACCACCATCTGCTGGATCAAACCGCCAGTGCACAAAATTGGGAAAGTGATCCAAAAACTCCACACAGGATTCCAAGTTCACAGACTCATCCACCAGCATGCCGTCAAAGGTGTCTGCCCCGTGACCCTGCATGATCAAGTCACACACATCACTTTCGGAAAAAATCATCTGCCCAAATTTATCTTGTGTCATCTCGGCCAAAGTCTGCAAACACAATTGTATTACCAGTGTCGGTTTCTGTCAACACTTCAGGCACAGGCCAAGTCATGTCCAAGGCCGACCATGCAGCTGAAGTTTTCAGTGACCACACAGTTTTCTTGTTGGAGGGTTTGGCATTCTGGGTGGCGGGATCCGGGGATGACCACCAGCCGGGCTCTTCAAACGGGCCCAGAGTTTCATGATCGTTGTGCAGGTATATCACTTGGTTGCCCAGCTCACTGCCCACCGACACTTCGGTCACGGTCACACGATCTTCCATGATCGTGTTGAGTTTGGCAAACAGCATCATGCCCACAATTTGATCCACGGGCACTTCGGGCATGGTCACCACTCGAATTCCAGCAGCGGTCAGCAGTTTTATCTGGGTGGTGTTGGATTCTTCAATCAACACCGAGCTGTCTAGCACTTCATGCAAGAAGTATTTGAGTCGATCAAACGCCACAGCAGTGCTTTCCTCGTCCATGGTTTGAGTGGTCATGTCCACTCTAATGGTCCAGGTGTTCATGCTCAACTGATCATCTAGCCAGACACCGGCAGAAAAAGCCGCAGGATATTGCAATCTCACATTCATGATATATCTATTATTTCGTCAAAGTTGTTGTTGCTGCTGCCACGCAGGGCTTCATCACTGCGCTCACGCAAGCGATTTTGGTAAGCTTCGATGGCCATGCGTATTTGCTCGCACACCCAACCGTTGCCGGTTCGTTGTGCAATGCCCAATTTTTTGTTGAGTTCGGAAATTTTGGTACTCAGCTCGTCTATTGAAAGCGAGCTGTCTACCATGACTAGTGGATGTTCCATGTGCTTAGTTTACAGCACCCCGGGGACAATGTCAACTGTTTTGGTCAGGCAAACACAGCGCCATTGTTGCCGATACAGAACCACTTGCCAGCGATGAATTGCAAGGTACAAGCCTGTCCCTGGGCACTGAATGTAATACTACCAAAACCGGGCCAACCTGCATCGGTCACGGTAATGGTCATGCTACCACCACCAGTAGATTTCATAATCAAAGTTTTGATTTGACCTTCGACACCAGCCGCCAAAGTGGCTCCCACGGGTGCACTGCCAGGCATGAAGTAACTGACAGTCTTGGTCAAACTGGCAGCAATACTAGGGCCCAGTAATTCGCTGGAGTTATTAAACGGTTGCATAACAGCATTGACTTGATTTACTGTGTATGTGGATACACCATTAATGTTAACAATGATGAATTGAAATACATAAGTCCCAGCAGCTGGGAAAGAAATAGTCCTGTTCACACTGTTGTATCCAGGAATGCCAACCGCATTTGATACTGTTGGTAAGGTGACTTGATGTGACAGGGATGCCACTGTGATTTGAACCGTGATTACACCTGTAACGCCCGGTGCCGGTAAGTTGCTGAATGGCGCCAAAGTCACATTACCGCTTGTGGTAAATGTTTGATAGTGTCCTGCACTATAGTTAAGGGTTACTGTACCACTTTGGCTGCCTAGAGACACACAAGTCAAGCCAAAATTCTGTGCTACACCATTGTTGACAATGCTACCCAACATGTTGTTGTTGAGAGTGGTGCCTGTTAGTGCTGCCTTGAGTACTACTTTACTTTGAAGATCAGAGATCTCATCTGCAGCATACTGAAAATTGGTCTTGGTCCACGTGAAGTTGTCACGAAAACCTTGTGAGTTGTTGTCTTGGCCGGCCACAGGGTATGCACCGTTGATGTTGCTGGGGTTAATTTGACTTGTCATAATTTATCCTAAAATTGTTCTCTTGGGAAACACAAGATATTTATCGAAGTCTGTGCGAGTATCTGCAGTAACTGGCATGTCAACTGGTGCAATAAATTTCATGCTGTTGCCATCAATAACTGTGGCAGGCCCGGGTACATTATCGAATGTTGTAGTAGCAGGGACCGGTTCCCAAGTCTGTTCAACAGAATTCCAGTGCACGCTCAAAAGACGATCAAGTTCGTAGCGATCTACTTCAAAATCCACACGATTCAGTTGTGAGCCAAATTGTTGCTGTATGTTGTAGGCAATTTGTCTGCTGGCACCGGGTATGGTATAAGCAATCACCCAAGCTGGCACAAAGCCCAACACACGACCGTTGGTTTGTTTACTCAACATCCAGCGTGGTAGCACATTGCTGATTTGACCCACTGTGTCAATAACTCGGTTTCGCATGTTGATCAAGCTGTTGGGGTATACTATGCCATTGGTTTCTTCACCATAGGTGACCGAATATGGCAGTACCACTTCTCGACTGACACTTTCCCCGGCGTCATTTACCAAGTTGTCAACAATTCTGCTGTAAACCACTTCGTACATGACGTTGCCCAAGTCATCCAAGGCCTGCGCTGTTTCTATTTCGCCCAATACTAGATTTTTCCAGTAGTGGTTTTGTTGCAAACTGCGCACATATTGATTCAAGGTGGCGCTGGCAAGACCAAATGCATGATCGTATACCACTCGAGTAGCACGACCAAAATACATGTCATCGGCACGGTACAACAAGTCATTGGGTATGATATTTTGAGTTTGCAACAGGCTGTTGACTAAATTTCTACTGCTCTCAGAGGGCATGGCCTGTATGTAGAGATTTTCATAGGGTTGGTCATACACTCGGTCAATAGTGAGTGAAAATTCCTTGTACACATCAATTTGTCTTGTATTGTTAAAAGCTTCAACCACAAATTTGAATGTTCTGTCAAACGTGGTTTGAGTTTTTGCACCAGTCAACAACACATCCTGCACTGACATATCAAATCTAGTGGTATTGCCATCCAAGGCAAATGTGTTGAAGCTGACTCTCCCGACAATATTGCCCGATGGCAACAAGGTCAGGCCTTGCGGGAGAGAGCTAGCACTGCCAGGTTTGAGTCGATATTGCAACTGTGCCCCGGTAACCACACGGGCCTGAACTGATAGTGTGCTGATGCTGCCGGTAGCAATGGGGCCAAGATAAGACGGTGTGATCCAGGTTATGTCAGTGTCCACAGCACCCACAATGGTTATGGAATAGTAATAATACTTGCTGATGAAATCTGGATCGTTGGGATGGCCAGCATTTGAAACCTGCACAGCAAAATCGTAAGTGTATTCGGTTAATCCCACGTCTGGAATATACCCCCATAACCAGCCGGTCACCGGATCCAGTGCCAAGCCTGGAGGTAAGACAAATGCCTGTTGATCAAATCCTTCGCGATCAAAACTGCCGCGTGCAAAGTTCACAGTGGCTGGAGAAAATCCAATACCTTCGCCAAGATTGATATCGTATCTGACTTCCGAACCAGTGTAGTCGTAGGCATCAAATTTGAATGCATAAAAATTATCACCTCGTACTCGGCCAATGCTGCCTTCAGGAGTCAACAATACGGGAGGTCCCATGGGCGATACATCAGCGGTAATAAAAGTATTGTCAGCAGTGAAATCTATGTTGTCGGCTGTGAGAGTGCTGCGATTTATTATGAATATGCTGTAGCTTCGTAAATTACTGGCTTTGCCGTCGGTTACTCGCAGCACAAATTCATAATTTCGATTGACGCTGTTGACTCCAAAGTCAAAAAGAAATTGATCAAATCCTTGACCTGTTCTAGAAAATCCCGGTTGCTCTGCATTGGGTATACTGCTTTGAGTAAATCCCGAAATTACTCCTTGAGCATTCATGGTCAATCCCGGGGGCAAACTGCCTGCTGCCACTGTTACTACAACATTGTCGTCGGGGTCAGGGTCCGATATTTTGACACGTAAATCTTTGACCACAGTGTAATCATAAAATGTACCCAAGCTGCCTGCAGGTGTTACAAATTCCGGGGCATTTTGGCCAGTCACAGTGAGAGTGAATGTGCGATCGGCCAGGCGATTGATCACACGAACCCCACCAACTTCTCGCTCGGTATAGGCACGAATAGCAAATTTACTGGTTACATCGCTACTGACTTGATCGGGTACTCCTTGTACAGCAACTATTGCCTGTGGTATACCAGTAATGGTTCCATTAGCCGCGCACTGAACACCTGCTGGCAGTTGTCCTGCAATCACTTGATAATAAACTTCTGCACCCACTTCGGGTTCCACAGCAATTAGCGGAACTTGAAAGAACACACCCTCGGCCACTGTGCCCAGGCTGCCCGCAGGAGTTACCCAGACTGGTTGTGCCATGGCTTAGAGTCTTCCCACAACCACTTCGATCATGCCTGGAACGCTGCTGTTGTAGTTGGCCAGGGCCTTGCCAATCACTGTGCCCATGACAGGATCATGTGCTCGAGTGGCCACGCCCGGCAGTTCGCTGGTGACCAGCATGTCACCACGACGTATGTTGCCCACCACTTGACAGGGAACACGACCTGTCAAGGCCACGGCCACACCATCCACTAGTCCAGCGTTCATGATGTAAGCAGGTGCAGTTGTGACCACACCGGCTACTCTGGTATCTGCCTCTGTTGTACTGATGGTGATTTCTGTGTCAATGCCAAACACCACCACAGTGCCAGGGGGATAGTCTCGATCACTTTGATATTTTTCTGCCAAGTCGGCATATTGTGCGCTGGTGGATTGAGCAAATACAATATTAAAGTAGCTGCTGTTAGATCCAATATTACCAGTACCGTTTGATCCGCCGTTGATGATAGAGGTCCCACCGGAACTGTTGATCGTGATAGCAGCCACGTTTGATATGTTGCTGCCGGTGAGATCCAGATTTTGACCCGACGGCAGTTCTTGTATCTGACTACTGCTGGTGTTTACAATTAAAGGAAACCAATTTGCCATGCTATATTTTCCAATTTTAATATTTATGTTGTGGCAGTAATTACAACATTGCCACTGTTACGTGTACCTATAGTAAAATTCCCACTAGCAGTCAATGGAATAACAACTGGAACAGATCGTGTGCCTATAGTTAAACTTCTGCCAATTCCGATAAGTTGACTACCGTTACCAAACAAGTATGATCCGGTTATGTTGCCAGTGGCCGATACTTGACCCACAGTTCTAATATTTCCACCGTTGATGTTTCCGGTTGCTGACATTGTTCCAGTGGACGGATTATATTTGAGCCCGGGATTGTCTACATACAGCGTGCTGATAGACCCAGTAACTGCTGCGCTAAATGCTGGATAAAAATCAGCATTGGTTTCGGTATCTTGAACTGCCAACGTAGTACCAACTGGGCCTGCAGGTCCTGTAGCACCGGTGACGCCAGTAGCACCAGTTGATCCAATACCAGTTGCACCTGTGGCACCTGGCCCGCCGCTAGCGCCCGGAACACCTGTAGCACCAGTTGATCCAATACCAGTTGCACCTGTGACACCAGTGGCGCCAGTTGATCCAATAACGCCATTCCCTCCTGGGGCACCTGTGGCACCTGTGGGTCCTTGTAATCCAGTAGCACCCACAGGACCACTAGGTCCAGTTGAGCCTGTTGCTCCGCCTGGACTACCAGTGGCCCCAATTGGTCCGGTGGCACCCGACGCACCCGTTGATCCTTGGGTGCCTGTGGCTCCCGAAACACCTGTGGCTCCCGTTGATCCTTGGGTGCCTGTGGCTCCCGAAACACCTGTGGCTCCCGAAACACCTGTGGCACCCGTTGCACCAAATCCAGTTGCTCCGGTGGAGCCCGCTGGTCCGCTTGCACCCTGTGGTCCTGCAGCACCAGACGCTCCGATGGCTCCAGTTGATCCAGTGGCACCAGCAACGCCAGTGGCACCAGTAACACCAGTAGCACCTATGCCAGTGGCACCCGTGGGTCCTTGTATACCAGTGGCACCTGTTGCACCAGTTGCGCCTTGTGTGCCTGTTGCGCCAGCAATGCCTGTTGCGCCTTGTGTGCCTGTTGCACCAGTTGATCCTTGTGCACCCGTTGCACCGGTAATGCCCGTTGCGCCAGTTGCGCCAGTAATGCCCGTTGCGCCAGTTGCGCCAGTTGCGCCTTGGGTGCCTGTACTTCCAGTTGCACCAGCGACACCTGTAGCACCCGTGGGTCCTGTTGAGCCAGTTGCACCAGCGACACCGGTTGATCCTGTGACACCAGTGGCTCCGGTTGATCCTTGAACTCCTGCTGCGCCACTGAGATTTACATTCCACGGCGTGCGTGTGCCTGAGCCGGTGATCGAAGTAACATTGACTACCATGGCACCATTGCTGGAGTTGTAACTAGCCACAACACCGGTCATGATATCAGCCAGGTCATATGCAACCACCACAGGCTGACCAATGGTCCAGGCCAGACCAGTGCCAACAGTGAATGATTGTGTGCCTGCGCCAATGGTCAATGTATTGGCAGTGCTAGTAGAATATTGATCCCCTCTAGGTCCCGTGGCACCAGTGGCACCAAATCCTGTAGCACCCGTGGGTCCTGTGCTTCCTGTAGCACCGATCACGCCAGTGGCACCTGTTGCACCAGTTGCGCCTTGTGTGCCAGTTGCGCCAGTTGCGCCTTGTGTGCCAGTTGCGCCAGTAATGCCAGTGGCACCCGTGGGCCCTTGTATACCAGTGGCACCTGTTGCACCAGTTGCGCCTTGTGTGCCAGTTGCGCCAGTTGCGCCTTGTGTGCCTGTTGCGCCAGTTGCACCAGTTGATCCTTGTGCACCCGTGGCACCAGTAATGCCCGTTGCGCCAGTTGCGCCAGTAATGCCTGTTGCACCCGTGGCACCAGTAGCACCCGTGGGTCCTGTGCTGCCAGTTGCGCCTTGTGTGCCCGTTGCACCAGTTGCACCAGTTGCGCCTTGTGGACCAGTTGCGCCTTGTGGACCAGTTGCACCCAAGGGTCCTGTAGCACCAGTTGATCCAGTGGCACCAGTAACGCCAGTAGCACCTGTAGCACCAGTTGCGCCTTGTGGACCAGTTGCGCCTTGTGGACCAGTTGATCCAGTGGCACCAGTAACGCCAGTAGCACCTGTAGCACCAGTTGCGCCTTGTGGACCAGTTGATCCAGTGGCACCAGTAACGCCAGTAGCACCTGTAGCACCTGTAGCACCAGTATGATCAACCCAGTAACGTGTTCCAGAGGTGTCGCTGGCCAACACCTGACCCGACACAGCCGGAACTCCTAGACTTGGTTCTGCGGCCTGCGGAGCCAACCATTCGCTTCTGTCAGCCGGAACGCTGGTTGGCGGAACTGTTTGTACACGACCGGAAAGTAACTTAGCCATTATGGTACATAAGCTCCAATATTTTGACTGGCCGGCGATAACTCTGCGGCTGTCCATACATCAAACACATTGGGCGCACTGGCCAGCACTTGCAATCTATCGCCATTGTCCACCAGTGGATCTCTTTTGAGCAAACTACGTCCGTTCAATGGTATGTATGCTGTGTCACCGGCAGGAACAACAGCAGTACCAAAATTAACACTGGTTCCATCTTCCTGCAACAAAATAACTGTTAATGATTCCTGATTGTTGGTTTTGTTTACCACCGACAAGGGAGTGAGAAAAAATATCTGACCCGGCAGAATTGCTCGAGTGGGATCAATCGGATCACGAACTTCATATTGGTTAGAAGCGTCAGGTACCGAATAATCAGGAGCATCAGCGCCCGGAATAGTGGTAAGTGTAGCAGGCACATCAACCAGTACAAGATTTACTGGATAACCAGTAGATGGTGTGCGACAATAAATTCTAGCCATTGATAAAACTCCTTGTTTTTTAGAAACCGCTAAATGCAATAGCAGATCTTGTGGCAATTCGACCAACTGCGGATTCAAATGGTGGTCCAGATAATTCGCCAGTGTCAGAATTGATTTTCATTCCGCCAACAAACAATGCGGATCCTTGATCATCTTGGCCGCTGGCAATGACCACGCCACTGTCTTGCTGCAATATACTGGCTTCAAGATTGCTGCGATTAAAAACAGGTGGGATTTTGGTCAAGGCCACCCCGGCCAACACCCCGGTCCAGGTATGACCGATAGCAGTGATAGTGGATGGCTGAATTCTTATGGTCGGGGTCTGTACCGTTGTTTCCAGAGCCACAACCAATGCTGTGATAATATCTTGTGCGGCAACCCCAACACCCAACAGTGAATTCATTTGATCCCGCATGTTTTCCCATGCAAACAAGAAAGCATTTAGTTTACTGGGCTCAATCACTGACTCGCCAATTGTGTTGAAAAATCCCTTGGAAAAATTTTCCATCGGGGTTTCGTCAGCACTTTGAAGCACCCAAGAAACACATTGTAAAAAGTTTGCAGCGTCTCGGCGTGTGTAAAATTCATCTTGAGTGGTCCAACCTGTGGTGTACCCGTTGGCTACTAAAGCATTCCACATTCCGTTAACAATTGTGACCTTGGCTGCGTCAATTGCAGCGGCAGCAAGATCTTGACGACTCAAGCTGACTCCGATGACGCCTGTTGGATATACGATATTTCTTGTGCCTTTTGACACCAAGGTGAAGTCACCAAACTGTGTGGAACAAGCAGACAAAATGATTTGACCACCACTCAATGCATAGAAATGTTTGTGGGCCCATATACTCACTGCATTGACTGCGTTAATCAATGCGCCATTTTTGGCACAATAACCAATGCCATTGGCAGTTACCGGGGTAGCACCCCAGGTCATGATATTGGGAAAAGTACTGTATTGAGAACAAACCAAGCCGTCGGCCAAGACAACACCTGCACCTCGTGGCACAAACGGATTGCCTAGATAAGGATTGGTTGGGGGAGGAACATATCCCCAGGTGGGCACTGTTCTGATGGCAATTTTGTGAGCGTACGGAACACGGCGAATAACTGCACCGGGTCGAAATGAAACAGCAAATCCTTCTGTGGGATTGTCTAAATCATCCACCCTCCAGCCTTCGAACAAAAGTCCCTCAATAAAACATCCAGAGCCCATGCGGAATTGATTTCTTTCTTCAAACCCAGGTTCTGGGTACACAATGGCAGTTCGATGCACTGCACGAACTATGCTGTCATCCGGCATGTCTAAATGTCCCCGAGTCATGTATCTTCCGGGACCAACGTCAATCAGCGTTATAGCTGTTGGGTCAGCTGCTTTTCTTGCGGTTGCTATTTCAAGTGCTTTTTCAATGGTGAGAAGTGGTTTTTCGGCAAGGGTGCCGGAATTGTTGTCATTGCCGTTTACAGCCACAAACAAAGTGTTGGCTATTGCATAATGGTCAGTGTTGATCCAATTGTATAATTCAGTGAAGTTTGCGTTGGCTTTTTGGAAACTGGTTCGTATGGGGTCGCCAGATCCGTCATTGGGTGCAGTTCCAACATTGATTATTTGCTGTGCCATAAAAAGTCTCTCTTTGAGTTATTTATGGCAAATGCACAGATACTATTTTAGAGTTTTTGACAAGAGTTGATGCGTTGGGGATAGGTTTTATTGAGCCAATTCAAATTATCTCGACCGCCCGGCATAGGCTCGTACCAGCCGTTGCCAGTGTACACATTCAGCACACTGGTAAAGTATTCTTCGTACATGCCAGCCACTTGATCCAGGGCAAAGTTTTCGGCCCAGACACGGCAGTTATGCGGATCAATGCGATTTATGTTTTCAGCAGCCCACACAAACTGATCAAATGTACGGCAGCGATACCCAGTGACACCATGCAGATTGTTTTCGGTAAAGCTGCCCCAGTCGGTGGTTATTGTGGGGGTTCCCGAAAACAACATTTCAATCTGTACCCCGCCAAATGGTTCCAGGTACTGACTGGCCACAAAAGCTGCTTTTGCACCCGACATCAACTGTTTGCGCTTTTCAGTGTCGGCATAGCCCACAAACTCCACATGAGGAGGGAAAACAATGTTTTCAGGATTTTGTCCGGCAATTATCAACCGGGCGCCAATTTTTTCAGTCGTTTGTATTGCTATGTCTATACCTTTGCCCGAATACACTCGGCCCAGGAACAAGAAATAGTCTTGTTTTTTGTCGTTGAACACAAAGTCATCGGGATCAAAGTAGTTGGGAATCACTGCGTCATACCAATCTTGTTGACAGTTGCCCACAGCAGCCAGTCCAAGGTAGGCATGATAGATGGCATAACTTTCAAAGATCTTCCAGCGAGCCCAGTGGCCGCCAGCATAGCCAATTCCGGGTTCTACACAGATCAGATCTGGATGTGCATCACACACTGCACGCACTCCCGATCCCCAGAACGGCAGTATAAAATCATTGGGTTGTTTTCTTTTGCCTACTTCGCGCGTGGCATTGGCATAGAATGTTTGATAAGCATGATCATTGATGTCAAACTTGAAAAAGTTGCGACGCCAGTCATAGCTGCCGTATGCAATTTCTAAATCTTTGTTTGTGGTCACAGTGACATGTTCGGTGCAGACAAGATCACTGTCTTCATGTCCATAATGAACAACCTCGTGCCCGCGAGCTGTCATCATTTTGCCAAATTTAACAACCTTTTGTGTGTAAGCGCAGGCGTTGTATTCTTTTGAACTTACTGTGTGTGGGAGCCCAAGAATGTGAAATTTCATGCAGTATGTATCCGGGCCCACATTTCCTGAAAAATATTTTTGTAATGATCAAATGCCACCAGAGCTTCATCTGCAAGATCCAGGGTTATTTTCTCATTGAACCTTTTGGCCAATTCACCACGATTTTCAAATTCATACCATCGCCCGGTGCCCGGTACCACTCGAGAGATCAACTTGCCGCCATAAAGATCTCCCATGTGTCTCACATACACATGAGCAAACAACTGTTCTGGATGTGCGCCCTGGGCCACTGAGTCCAAGTGTGCCAGATAAGATTGTGTGCTGGACAATAGTGTGGTTGTGTGATTGGGGGACAGTTCTTCAAGATCTTGGCACATGCGGTGTGCTCGTGGAAGTTCTTCGAGTCCCGTAAACAATCCTGCTTGCTGTGCCAGTGCTTCCAGATGTTGATATATGGCCGTCATCTCGGCAAGATATATCACATAATCGAGTTCGGTGATGTTGCCTTTCAGCAGGTACTGCACAAACGGCAGATGTTCCACTGCCATGTGTTTTTCATGGGTGATTTCTCTTAACACGCTCATAGTGGATTAAAGCTGGATCCGCAACCACAGGTGGTTTCAGCCTGCGGATTGTCAATCACAAAGCTGGAGCCTGACAAGTCATCTCGGTAATCAATTCGGGCATTTTCCAAGTACTGTGCACTGATGGAATCTACTAATACTTTAACTGTGTCAAATTCGTGCACAAAGTCATCTTCGTTTTGGGTGTCGTCTAGTGTAAATCCGTACTGCATGCCCGAACAACCACCCCCTTGCACAAACACTCGCAGTCGAGCAGCAGGATTGTTTTCTTCGGCCAAGATTTCTTGAATTTTGGCAACAGCACCAGGTTCTAGAGTTATCATATTTTTCCTTTGATTTGTTCATGCATTTTTCTAGCAAATAATTGGTGATAATTTTTTCCATAATGCAAGAGATCTCTTGCATTGCTGTTATCGTTCCAATTTTTAAATGGTTCAAGATCATAAAAAAATGGCACGTGGTGTTGATCACAAATTTGCTGCATGGCACGCAAATTTTTTCTTTGATTCAATTTACTATTTTCCTCAAATAATATCCAGTTTTTTTGATAAGATTCTGCCCATTCTACAGTAGACTCAGATGGCAATACCGTTTTCCAGTAATAGTTAAATATCTCAAAACGTGATATTTCTGGTACCATGCATACCACAAATTCCACTTCAAGATGTTGAATCCAATATTCCAACAGTCGATAACATGTGTCTAGAGCTGCACCACCTACTCCCAAATTCCAAATTTTTTTCTCCAGCAACTGACCCAGTTGCACAGGCCAGGTACTTTCAACATGTGTGCCAATGCCTTGTGTATGACTACAACCTAGTGCAATTCCTGCTGGTCTAGAATCAAACTCTTCATCTCTGAATCCTTCACTGTTGAATTGATATGTTATCGGAGGACAAGTTAACCATCCAAATTGTTCCAATCTGCTTCTTTGACTAAAATTGGCGCAATTTTTTTCAAACAATTCTTTTGAATCAGTTGACATCCAATCATGTGTACTGCCAGCAAACTGTTGATAAAACTGATTGGGCTTAACAATTTGTTGTTGCATAGATCACAAGCGTTGGTTGCAGACATCCCAGTCAACGATTTTCCAAATGTTATCTAGGTATTTTTCTTTGTCTGCTCGGTAGTCCAAGGCCCAGGCATGCTCCCACCAGTCAACTAACACACAGATATCAGTACGAACAGCATGATTGGCAATGGTCTTGATCACGCCCGATGTGCTCAAGTACACCCATCCCGATCCCTGTATCTTCATGGCCGCGGTCTTGAATTCCTCACGAAAATCATCATAGGTTTTAAAGTTGCTTTCGATCAGTTCCAGCACAGCACCACGGGGACGATTTGCACCTTTGGGAGCTTTTAATTGTGGGAAGAATTTGTTGTGTAAAAAGCTACCAGCACGATTAAAGTCGGCATTGCCTTCGCCGGCATTGTATCTTTTTGCGTAGCCTCGAGCCAAGTGTTCATAGTGATAGTCAATGGTGGCTGAACTCATCACAGGCTCAAGGTCACGAACGCCGTAGGGCAAAGGCGTGGTTTCCAGCTTGACAGGCTGTGTTCTAGCTTCCACAATGGCAACAAAATCAGAGATGGCGTTTAGGGTTTCCATGTTTGTGTTCAATTTCTTCTTGTGATACGACCACGAGTGAGATCGTAGGGAGAAAATTCCAGTTCCACTGCGTCCCCGGCCAAGACCTTGATGTTGTGCTGTCGCATGCGTCCGCTGATGGTAGCCAACACAGGGTTTTCGAAATTTTCTATTTTCACACGGAACATGGTGTTGGGCAGGATTTCGTCTACTACCCCGATCATTTTAACTGTTTCTTCTTTGGCCATCGATATATTTATTCAAAATTGACTTCGGCAGTGACTTTCCGCAGCCGGTCATATCTAAAGCTGCGCCATTGCTGTAGATCCAGATCAAACACACGCTGGGTTTCGGAATCCCGGCTTTCGGTGGATTCGTGCACCTGAATGTTCTGTAAGGGCATGCGACCAATGTCAAGTGTGCAGCGCATGTTTCTCACAGTGCCATCGGCCTTGACAAAGGTCACTTGAACTTCGGTGGTCTGCAACAGGCTGCGCACCCAGTCGCGAATGATGGCTCGATTGGCTTCGGTGGCCTCTTGATATTGACTGCCAGCTTGGCCTTTCAGTAGTCTCACAATTTCCTGTTGTTCCCACAGAGTGTTGTTCATGCTTATCCCCACTTTAACAAAAAACAAGTGCGATCTTGTTCACGCTCGAACTCAAACACACCTTCGCCTACATAATGCCATGTACTATTATTGCGGTCAATCTGTTCAATACACCAGTTCACGCAAGGTTGCCATCCACGATAGGCTTCTACCACTCCCCCAAGCCTGGGTCCGGGCGCCATTACCGAAGCCACATACCGGTCTGTTAGAGTGTTCTTCATCGCCATTTCAGTGCAAAAAATTCAGCGTCCTGGGCCGCTACAAATTCAAAATCCATGTGCTCCGAGGTGGCCTGAGTCATGTATCGATCTCCCGGTAACCCAAACTGTTCCACAGCCCAGATGCAGATCCGGTTCCAGTCTCGCTGATTGTTCCAGGGTATTCTCACTCGATGTGTCATGACCACCTCAATATAAACAAATCCAGCACACGCGGATCAGGAAAGCTCACAGTCATGCCCTGATGCCAGGCATGATGATTCAGGCACCACTCGGCTAATTCTGCTTCGTGCTGACCCCAGAATTCGTAGTCACTCAATATGACCACAGCACCTAGATCAGGATCATGGCTTCCTGGGGCCGACACAATGAATCGCTGGTGGTTCATCTCAAGGGTATCCTGGCATGCAGGCCCAGGGTCGACACATGGTTGGCGCCTACAGCAGGCAAGTACATGACACATGCCCAGTGCCAGCACACTTCAGGAAATGCCATGGGTGCCACCGGCCATCCAGGATAACCAGATACTACACCCGCCACGGTGCCCACATCCCAGGCCTGACCACGATACCAAGATCTACGACCATACACATAGGCACTGTTCGAGTATTCAGAATTGCGATACACACCCGCAGCAGCAGTCCAATTGTGCATGATATCAGTTTCAATACCTATGCCGGTGTTGACTTGATTGTAGCCGGGTTGATCGTGATGACTCACACCGTTGATGTGCAACCAGGTGTCGGTTCTGGCCCAGCTGGTCACAGCCAGCAAGATCACAAATATCAAAGTTTTCATTGGCTCCAAGTCAGCAGGAAAAGAGTTCGAGTGGCCATGTCGGGCATGAGAATCATGTCGGGTTCATGGGCATGTATTTGAGCACCATGTCGTTCACACCAGGCGGTCAAGGCTTCAAGATTGTCCTGAAACCAACGATCATTGTGGATCATGCACAGCAGGGGCTTGCCACGATTGTCGCAAAATTCAAAATGCGTCATGTTCTGCCCCACCGCAACACAAACCAAGTGTGATCACGTTGATATCTAAACTTCACACGCATGACCGAATCCGAGTGAATCCATCTAGCATGGCGCTCACACAGTTCAATGTTGTGATAGATCCAGTCCAGAATTTCTGCTCGTTTTTGATGGTCATGATCTGTGCCCACTCTCACTGCACATTCATACCAGCCA
>Ga0209189_1001012_pt1 | contig 21597 bp, 17 predicted proteins | sample C_130820_EF_Meta_FD_187308 | JGI IMG/M metagenome (GOLD analysis project Ga0209189, IMG submission 187308) | Freshwater microbial communities from Lake Croche, Canada to study carbon cycling - C_130820_EF_MetaG (SPAdes) (version 3) | ecosystem: Environmental > Aquatic > Freshwater > Lake... | reverse complement strand
ATCACTATAATTCTCATATTGTAAAACAGTTGGTGGTACAATCATATACCAAAAATCTTGAATCTGTAATCTTTTCCAATAAATATCTAATGCATATTTTTTTTTTCCTAATTCTGTAGGATTTCTCATTAGTAAGTTTGCACTTTCTTTAAAGTTATTTATTAATGTATCGTAATAAGATTTCTTTATAATATATCCAGTTGTAGTTTGGCAATAAAATACACGGATACAATAGTCAGTTATTTTTTGATAAGGTGGAACGTTATTTCCACCTATAATGAGCATATCCCATAATATTTCGTTATTATCTTCAAATTTCTTAATATTTTCTAATAACAACTGTGGTTGGGTAAATGTAATATCATCTTCGCAAATAAAAACGTAATCATAATCTCTTTTTTTAGCTAACTCTAAACAACGAATATGACTCAAAGTACAACCAATTGCACCAACCTTTGCTTTTACTGCATCTATTCTTTCTCCATGGATACCCAATTTTGCTAATTCTTGTTTCACATGTTCAAGTCTATCTTTACGATGCTCTAAATTAATATAAAATGTGTTTTTTAATAATTCCATAATAATGAAATAGTATACTATATTTATATCATTAATTTTTACTATTTTTAACAAAAGGAAAAATATATTATTCTACCGTTCTAGTTTCTTCTAAAATTTTCACTTTATCTATTAATAATCGTATTTGGTTCTTTAATTCTTCAATTTCTGCCTGTTGTTTCTCTATCTTTTCAGAAGTTGCTTCATCTGACCATGATACGGATTTTTTAATCGTTTGTGGTATTTCTTCGATTTGTATATTCACATTTTCCGATGTTTTATCTATTTTTAACTTATTTGGTTCGATACTTTCAATTTGAGATGGTGATGGAACTAATGGTAAAGGAGCATATTTTCTTAATTCAGCATCCCTTTCTTGCATGTGTTTTTTTATTAATTCATCCATATTTGAAAGAGGACCATCTTGTTTTTCTGCAAAATCAATAGACTCTGGAACTTTCTTTTCAAATAACGAATTATATTCTGCCTGTTTTTCAGTATATTGATTTCCTATTTTTTCTACCTTATTTTCTGTTATTGAATATGATTTTAAAAAATTTTGTTCAACAGGTTGTTTTGGTTCGGGAGTTTGCGGAAATAAATCCTTAATGCTTTTAATCATATAGGAAATAACTTCTTTATTCAATATTAATAATTCAGTTTGATTTAACATACGATTTCTATTGTTATTATAGAAAATTTCAACAATAGATCTAAACCAACTATCTTTTTTTTGTGGGTAAAACATAAAATAATCATTTACCATTTTGTTTTTGCTAACTACACTCCATAATAATTTCTGATTTTCTGGATGAATAAATAATGACATACTATAATAATATAATTTGCTTATATTTATATTATTATATTAACGATTTTTCCTTGTACGATTTTTTTTACTCTTTTTCATTTTTGTATTCTTGTTTTTACGTTTCTTATATTTAACTCCTCCCGTTTTCTCAGTTGGTTTTTCTTCCTCTATTTTTTCAATATATTTAATAGGTGTATATACTAAAATGTTTTCTTCACGGTTTTTAAAAAACTTTTTATTAAATTCACCAATAGGTAGCTTATTATTTGGATACTCTCTTACATAATCAAATAAATTTATAAGAAAATGGTCCACTTGATCAACTGTAGAAAAAGGTAAATTATCTTTATCTATCATAACATGGTAATTACCAATACGATAGCCTTTGCCGTTTGTATAAGGAATCGGGTAAAGTTTCGATTTTATATACCTTCCAAGGTCTCTATCTTTAATTTCTTCTTCTTTATTACTTTTTTTTTCCTTTTTTTTTGTTACGTATATTTCTTGTAATTCCTTATTTTCTTCTGACATTTTATAATATACTTACAAATTATTTCTCATTAAAATAAATTTTACGAAATCGAAACACATATTTATCTGGGATACGTTTATCTTTAAAAAATTTTATTTTATCCAAATAATTCGTAAATGTCTTTTTTTCTGCTTTATTAGTTATCATAGTTATAATAAAAAATAAGGAAAACATTCCACATTCGGTATTTCCCATTTGATGTTCTAATGGATAATTTTCATAATATTCTAATGTTATATTCATTTCTAAAGCTTGTTGAATAACTGTATCGACGAATTTTTTTATTTGTTTTGGTATTTTATTTCCCGCACTATCCATATAAAATATAAATTTATCATTCGTATCTAAGTAAATAGATACCCAATGGCTCCCGCCACTTGTATGTGGTGATAGATTAAATACAATTCCATATTTAGATTTACCACTTTTAATATGTTTTTCTAAATCAAAGGAACATAACTCATTCGATACGCAATCTCCAAACATATCATTTGGTTTACTATCAAAATCAATAGGAGATGGTGGAGGTGCATAAAAATCTGGATATTTTATCATGTATTGTTTAAGCACGTCAATAATATCAATATTAGATAACCACTCATCTGGATTTTTTTTCCATTCTTCTGGATGATCCGGAGCAAATATGAACTCATCTAACTTTTTACGGACATTTTTATCTTCAATCTCACCTAACCAGCAATCTTCTTTATCGCAAGTTCTTAATCGCTCTTTTAATTCTTTCCAAATTACTACTGGATCTTCTGAATTTATCGGGTTATCCTTATGGTATTTATTATATGATTTTTTTAATAATTGGAGAACATCCGTTGTAAAACAACTTCCTTTAACCGGTGTGTTTTTATCTATCATCGGACTACAATTCATTTTTTTTATTGTTTTACCTCCTTTTATTTTTCTTTTCATCGTCTTTCTATTGGATTTGTTACTTTTTTTCATTATACATTATTATGCGAAAATATTATTTTTGTATTTATTACAATTTATAGAATTATGATTTTTTAATTACGCTCTTCTCGATCTGTGACGATAAATCAAATGATTGGTACTTTAGAAATTCGTTTTATACTATATAATGCCTAGAAATAGAAATTATTCGAATAAAGAATATAATACGTCAGATAGCGAGTCTGATTCTTGCCAATGTAAACGTTGTGAAAAAGAGAGACATAAAAAATATTCTAAAAAACCTGAGCAATATAAATGTAGCAACTGTCATAGTAAAGTAAGAGAAATAAAATGTATTCATCATTCTCGAATGCATAATCATAGTTATAATAACAATACTTGGTGTAATAATGAAGAAAAAGATTATTGCAAAAGGGATTGTAAAAAAGAGTGCCAAAATGGAAAAGTAATTTTAATAACAATTTCTTAACATAATATATAAAAAATAAATATATTATGGAAAAAAAGATTTCGGATGTAATTGGAGAAGGAACATATGGATGTGTACATAAACCTAGTTTAAAATGTAAAGATTCTCCAAATATTTCCTATGACAATACAGTATCAAAATTATTAAGAGATAAAGATGCGAAAAAAGAATTAAAAGAATATGATAAAGTTCGTAATGCGGATAAAAATAATGAATATTATTTAGGAGTACCTGAAAATTGTGATGTGGATATAAGAAATGTTTTTAATCTTAAATCTATTCAAAATTGTAAAATAGGTAGTGATGCAATTAAAAATTTAACCAAATATCAACTTCTCATTATGGGGGACGGTGGTATAAATTTAGAAGAATACACCAAAAAAATGAGAGAATGGTCTGTTTCGGAAATGAGCGAAGAATTATGCGAGAAATTTCTGCTAGAGTCATTACGTCTTTTTCATGGATTAAAAGTATTCGAAGAACATGGATTAGTTCATCACGATTTAAAACCACAAAATATAGTCTATAATGAGAAAACCAATCGTTTAAATTTTATTGATTTTGGATTAATGCAGTCTATAGATAAAATTATAAAAAAAGCAAAGGCATCGAATTATGATTTTGCTTTGTTTCATTGGTCTTATCCTTGGGAGGTAGAATTCATAAATAAAAAAGAATTTGATAATGTAGCTGGATATCCAGAAGCACAAGAAGAAATTATAAAAGAGTTAAAAGATGAAATTACAAAAGAAAAAGGGAAATATTATGACCAATCAAAACATTTTTTCTATTATTCATTAAATCGATATGCAAGTCTATCTGAATATCAACAAGAATGTTCAAATTATGTACTTGGATACGAACGCACAATTAAAGAAAATATGAAAGAATTAAAGTATCCAAAATTCTTAGAACATAGTGTGCGTACCATCGACGTTTTTGGATTAGGTATTGCTTTAAATTACTGGTTTTATCAAGCAAAACGATTTTTATCGGTTAGTTTATCAAATGATTTAAAAGGATTATATGGTAAAATGATTGAACCTGAATTAAAATACAGACCGCTTATTGATGAAGCATTAAAAGAAATGGAAGAAATACTTACGAAAAACGGCATCCTTGATAAATATAATAAAAAAATAAGAAATAGTACAGTAATTGATAACGAATTACCATCTCCAATTCAAGAAATACCCGACAACGTATTTAAAAAGATTGTAAAACCAAACAAAGATATTGTTATGGCTACGCCTGGTGAATGTCCAGAAGGTAAGGTTCGTAATGAAAAAGGCCGCTGCGTAAAAATTAAAGTTGCACCTATCAATAAAAGATTATTGCCTTGTCCAGATGGTAAAGAACGTAATGAAAAGGGTAGATGCGTTAAAATTAGAGCCCTTAAAACAGAATTGGAATGTCCAGAAGGTAAAGAACGCAACCCAAAAACCCGTCGTTGTGTTGCAAAATGCAAACCAGGTTATAATCGCAATCCAGATTTTAAATGTATTAAAAACAAAACAGAAAAAATAAGACAGTAATGTATTATTTTATAGTTGTAAATAATAACTGCGTTAATACAGCCAAATTATTTTGTTTGTATTATATTTAGTATTAGATATTTTATATATATAATATCTAATTATATATGCCAAAGAACGAATGCTGCTATTCTGATGATGAATCACGTAATTGTGATAAAGATAGTGATTGTGATAAAGATAGTGATTGTGAACGTGATAGAGATTGTGAAAGTGAAAGAAAATGTAATTCTAAACGAAATAGTCGCTGTAAAAAAACGAATAAACGCAGAAAATCTGGAAAAGGTAGCCGCGGTTGCAGAGATGGTAAAGACGGTAAACCTGGACGTGATGGCGAAGATGGTAAGAATGGTGAAAACGGGAAAGATGGAAAATGTGGTCGTGATGGAAAGGATGGACGCGATGGAGAAGACGGTAAAGACGGAAAGAATGGCGAAGATGGGCGTGACGGACGTGATGGTAAAGATGGTAAGGATGGAAAGGATGGAGAAAATGGTAAGGATGGTGAAGATGGTCGTGATGGACGTAATGGAAAAGATGGTAAAGATGGGCGTGATGGCGAAGATGGTAAAGACGGTAAAGATGGTCAAGATGGAGAGGATGGAGAGGATGGAGAGGATGGGTGTGATGGTAAAGATGGTAAAGACGGTAAAGATGGGTGCAAAGGTAAAGATGGATTAGATGGTTGTGTTGGTCCTACTGGACCCAGAGGTCATCACGGTGAAAAAGGTTGTCCCGGTGAAAAAGGCGAGAAAGGTTATCGTGGCGAAAAAGGAGAACAAGGTGAAAAAGGATATCGTGGCGAAAAGGGTGAGAAAGGCGAAAGAGGTGAAAAGGGTGAGAAGGGTGAGAAAGGTGAAAAAGGATGCCGTGGTGAAGAGGGTGAACAAGGCCCACCTGGGGAACAGGGTGAACAAGGCCCTACTGGTGAGAAAGGAAATAATGGAACAGATGGACCGATCGGCCCAACTGGTTCTAGAGGAAAAGACGGCGTTGCCGGACCTACTGGACCGACCGGAAAAGATGGTACAAGTGGATCTATTGGGTCGACTGGTTCTAATGGAAAAGATGGAGTTACTGGACCAACCGGGTCGACTGGACCTACTGGTTCTAATGGAAAAGATGGAGTTACTGGATCTACAGGAAAAGATGGAGTTACTGGACCGACTGGATCGACTGGATCTATTGGATCGACTGGATCTACAGGAAAAGATGGAGTTACTGGACCGACTGGATCGACTGGATCTATTGGTTCGACTGGATCTACAGGAAAAGATGGTGTTACAGGTTCTGTTGGACCTACTGGATCTTTTGGTCCGGTCGGTCCGACTGGTGCAGTCGGCCAAAACGCAGCAATTTCATCCATTTTTGTTTGGAGTGATCTATCACAGAACCATAATAGCATAACAACCTTCCAATATGTATATTTTGAAAATACACCGATTGGCCCTGCTGGTTCTGGATGGACAACAATTACTGACCCTAGTTTTACTCATCCGACTGCGTTTGTTGTACCATCCTCTGGGTTTTATTTATTAACTTACAAAATCGATGTACGTTCAGGTGGCAACTTAGTTCCTGGAAGCAATTCAGATTGTGCAACAGTATTAACAAAAAACGGAAATGAAATTAATGGTTCTGCTACTTTGGTAGAAGCACCTGAGACAAATCATATTTATACGATATCAAATACTGTATTGGTAGATCTTTCTTTTAATGACCGTATTTCCTTGTTATTTTGGTCAGGAGATATTGGTTCTCATATTGGAGATCCCTCTTTTTTAACAGGTAAATTACCGAATGGAAATACACCAAAGGAATCTACTGCATCTATTGTTTTTACTAAAATTTCAAATTAAACTATATAATCAATAGGTTCTGAATACGGTTTCTCTTGTATACGTGGAATATAATTCATAGGAAACCCATAACTACTTCCTTTTTTCTCCACCTTATGTTTACCCCAAAAGGATTTCATAACCGGAGCTTCAATTTCGGGTTCTTCGTTATCCATGTTTCCAAAAAGAACATCCTCATCCAGACGTTCATCTTCATTTTCTATCTTTTTGTATTCAAAATGACGTATTAATGTTCTTACATAAACATCAAATGCATCATTTACTTCTGTAGTAACTTGGTTATCTGGATTATCTAAAAATTCTGTTGTTGTATTAAGTATCCAATTTCGGTATTTTTTTATTTTCGATAAATGATCTAGATGTTCCTGATGTTTCTTAGGATCTGTCTGTGATATATATCGATTATAATGATTCTTATTCATCAACATTTCTAATGTTATTTTATCTATAAATTCGTTAGTAACAGGTTTTGGTTCGTGTACGTTTTCTTCTTCCATAATATTCATAATCATGATATATTGTTTTTAATTAATTGAAAACAATATGTTTATTTCGTATTTTTCTTTGTCTTGTTTTGTGCCTTCTTTTCAGCATTCTTAGCAGCTTTTTCCTTTTCTTTCTCTAATTTTTTTGTTTGTTTTTCACGCTCTTTTTCTGCCTTTTTATCCGCCTTTTCTTTTTCTTTATTTGCCTTCTTTGTTTGTCTAAGTTTTTCCGCAGCATCTTTCTTTTCCGCAACCGCCTTCTGTTTTTCCATTTGTTTTTGTTGTTTTTTCTCTTCCTTTTCTATTTCTTTCTCATGCATTTCTTCATCATAGTTCACAAGATGATCCAAAGCTTTATTTCTATATTTATCAACTAACACCTTCAATACATCATGTTTTATTTCTTCTTCATATTCACCCTCTTTGCGTAATGTTTTACGTAACTTCTTCTCTTCTCTATCAATATTCTTTTGACTCTTACGATCTTCCATGATTTTCTTTTTCATTACCTTTTGTATCTTCGCAACATACTTCTTTCTTGTTTGTTGAATGCTCTTAACATTTTTATTAATATCACGTTTAGATACTGTTAAATTCTTACGTTTTAATTTCAATAAATTCTTATACTCTTTTTTATCATCAACCACCGTACTCTTAATCACACTTCGTTCCAATTCACTCAAATCCTTTTTTAATATTTTCTTTAAATGATCCATACGTTTTTTATGGTTTGCGGCTAAATTCTTTACTTCATTTTCTAATTCTGATATTCTATCATTATAGGATTGTATTCTTTCATCAAAATTTACAATAGCTGGATGCTGAACCACTACTTCAGCTAATTTACTAGCACGAGTAATTTTCTTTGCACATTTATTCTTCAATTGATAAATAAGAGATTCCTTATATTTTTCATATTCCTCAGTATATTTTTCTACGTTCTCTTTTACACCAGTTAATGCTTCTCTTTTTGTTAAATTACGTTCTTTTACTAATTCACGTACTTCTTTAATTTTATCCCGAATTTTCTTTACCTCTTCTTTTGCTTCCAATATTAATGCACGTACATTTTGTTTTACAATTTTATTACATGCTTTTTCTTCTCTTCCCTCTAAATCACCGCATATTTCATCCTTCAAAAAATTAAAACGATTCGCGTCTAAATCTCCTAGTTCACCTTTGAGTTCTTTTTGTTGCTCAAGAATTTGGCGTTTTAAATCAGGAATATCAGATTCCATTAAATCTTTCACGACCTTTTTATCAAACTGTTCTACTTTTGCAATATCTGAAACAATAGGTACTTCCACGTGTTCAATCATGGGTTGTGAAAATTGGCGAGCATCTTTTTCACGATTTAAATAACTCACATATCCAGCAATATTATCCAAATATTCTGCTCTTCCCTTTTCTGTGAATTCTCCATCCTCATTTAAATATTTTTTGGCAAAAGATTCAAAATCAGCAGGTAATTGTTCATCTGGACCTTTACATAAATTTATCAGTTTGATTAGCTCCATAGGGTCGGTGGTAATAGGTGTAGCTGTCATCAACATCAATTTCACAGAATTAAACCCCGAATATTGATAAGAATACATTAATGCGTTATGAAGAGCATTCATGTCGGGTTTTTCAATACTCGATAAATCTCCACCGCCATATAATTTATGTGCCTCATCAATAATCAATAATGTTTTACGTAATGGGTCTTCTTTACCATTTATCTTTACTAGTGCATCATAAAGAGAATTCTGTTTAGATACCAAATTACTGAATTGCTTATACGACATAGGACGAATCTTCCATGCTTTAGATAGTAATTTCATTCGCTTATCTTGTGCGTCCGGTATTGCTAATCCGGAATTTGATATTTGATGACGAATGCTTTCATTACATACTTGGTCAAACATATTCTTCCATATATCACTCTTTAATGTTGTACGAGTCACCCAAAGAATTGTATATCCTTGTTTTTCGAAATTTGTTGTCGCCGCTGCAATTGCACTACATGTATTATGAGTAACTGTAAAATCACCCAATAAGTAACGTCTATTTCCGTCGATTGTGAACCCATAATAATCGCCTTTTCCAACGGGACACACAGTTATTCCAGTAGATAATACATCTTTTACTTGTGTTCTTGGTTCTGATTGTTTTCTAGTTAATAATGTTGGTATTTCGTCAAGACCATTTCCTGATATAGTTATTGAATTATATATAGAAGTTTTAACTTCCCCTTTATAAGTACATGATTTTTCATTTTGACTAGAATATGCAGCAAATCCTAACGATCTTGCTAAATACAATATATCTTCTGTTAATTTTTTAGACTTTTGAGAAATTTGAAATATTTTACCTCGTTTACAGTAGTATCCGTCGGAATCTATTAATCCAGCTAACAATTTCATTCGAACGTCCCTAGAATTAATTTTATAATCATCAGGAATATGTTTATTATTAATAAGATTATTCCTATTTAATTCGTCAATAAATAGATTTGTTTTTGTAGTTCCATCTTTAGATAAACGATAATCATATTTTGATTGATAATTTAATACTAGTCCATATTTACCCATATTTGTTACTAAGTATTTTAATATTTTAGAATCTTGACTTGTTATAACTGGACCTCTTTTTGATCCATCTCCTAACCATAAGCCAATAATATATGGGTCAAAATTAATCGTTTTTTTAGGAAATTCAACACCTTTTCTATAACCTTTCAAATCTCTACGTAATGATTCAGATAATTTAAAGTAATCCTTTACTTCTATTTCTATTATTTTTGATTCTTCATCAAATGCATCAAGATATTCATTTGCTTCCTCTCTTGTCTTGAAGGATTTCGATTTTATTTTATAGGTTTTATTATCTATATGTGTTGTTTTAAAAGGTGTATGTGGTTGTCTTTTAGATTGGTCAACAATAGCACCTCTACCACTATATTTTAAACATAAAATATGTTCCGAGTTTACCGTATATTTTTCACCTTTAACTGGTATTATATCATACATATCATCTTTTCCAGATGCTAATGATAATACTCTTCTAGGCGTTGAATTATCACCCATTAATTCGTCTCCAACTTTCACATCTTGCACCATTTTAATTGTTCCATCATACATTAAAATTGGTGTGTCTTTTGCGTGACATTTGCCAGTTCCTACTGAGTGGTGCAGTAACATTCCTTTTACAGGATTCATGGGAGTGAAATAATTACGAATAAAATCTTGAGTAGGAGTAAAGTTAATAATTTGACCAGAACCACCTCCTTGTTTACTTCCACATAAGTTCTCCATTTTTACTGCATCCCATGTAAATTCACTAAAACGATCTTTAATATATTTACGCATATCCGAAAACCCAAGTCGTTTGGGTTCAGGAACAACAATAGGTTCTCCTTCACGAATAACTAATTTCTTTGCACCACCATCATAAAGAGCCTCTTTATTTTCGGGCAAATGATCGTTCAGTTCATCATCCTTATCTAATGAAATCATAGGAATAGAAAAACTATGAATGTTCTTATTTAAATCATAATCCACAGATCCTACAACGGTTGTTTTTTCTAAGTCGTGAGCGAATTTTAATAGACGAATATCTAAATTCATAGCTTTTAAGTAAAGTTCAATCGCTGTTTTGGAACCCGAAAAACTACCTTGTAATTTATCGGGTATTTTTAAATCATACACAAAAACATGGAGTGGCCAACCTTGTTGGGGATGGAAATCTAATCCTCTTTGACCACAAGTTCTTGTTCCACGACCGATGACTTGTTTTTCATCCGCAGCAACTGTGGATGGTTCGAAGATATGAACATACTTAATATCAAATAAATCAATTCCTTCCTTAAAACCACTATCCATTACGATAAAACGAGCTAGTTCACCGTGAACATTATCAGGACGTGAGTTAAAATTCTTTAATATCTCCTTTTTTAAAGGTACACTAATCGGTTGGTCAAATACAGATACAGAAGATAGTAAATAAAAGTTATCGTTTTTGGTATTTTCAAGTACGGAAGTGGACAATAGTTCTATTTTCTTATAACGTTTTTCCTTTTTGGGTTTCTTTTCACCTCCATCCTGTTCATCTCCTGATTCATTTTCGTCATCATCTTCAGATTGTTTAAATTTAGCGTTTAACTCTGCATTATATCCTAACTTCATTCCCTTAGCTATTAAAGCAGATGCTATTAATTTTGCTCCGTAAGCAGAGGATTTTAAATCAGAAAAAATAAAGTGTTTAAATAACTTCCCATGTTGTTTTCTATCTTGTTTATCAAGCTGTTCTATCTTTTTCAAAAGTATATTTAATTTTGGTGAATTTTCAGGGATATCCTTTAGTAATGTTTGTGGCTTAAAATCTAATTCATCAAAACGATATATTTTTGATCGTTTACTCCAATTTGATTTTTGACGAACACACGTAGGATCAAAAGAAATTATAGATTGTTTTTCTATTACTTTTTCTAAATCATGTATTCCCTTTACAAATTCTTTATCTGTATCTAAATCCATTATTAATTATTTTATATAATAAGTCTACAAAAAATATAGTGATATGTTATAATTAATAGATGTCGAATTCATTTGGATTACCTATAGGTGGTGGTTATACACCAAAATTTTCTAGTACAAAAAATTTAGGTGGTCCCTTCAACGGATATTCACCTCAACAAACCAATACAAATTTTAAACATAGCGATCAAGTCATGATTCGTAAAATTCTTCGTACATCATGGAATAAAAGAGGCGCAGTTGGAACTGATGGCGAAGATAATGCTTATAAGCGTGTTGTAACTCCTTTCCGTGCTATCAATAATTTAGGTGATTTTCTTGGCCGTCAAAATTATTCTTGTGGTGGGTCGAACCAAATAAATAAAACACGTCCTGGCTTACAAGGTCGTTTTGGAAGTATGATTTCGAATTGTGATGGCACAGGTGTTGCTGCTGCTGTTTGCAATACTCGTTTTGTACCTGATTCCTCTGATTATACTACATATAAGAAACAACGTGCTTTAAATCAAAACTATAATGATTTAGGATCAGGCGGTGATGTTCATAATGCATCTTATGTTGCTAGAATGGCTGTTCACCGTGGAATCCGCGCGATTTAAGGGAAAACTGGTTACATCCGAACAGTCCTTTGCTATTGTATTAATTTTAGTATTGTAAAGTGTTAAAGGGAGAAAGAATGTAACATGCGGTTCTCTTTTTTTGTAATCATATTATATATATAATATATTATGAGTAATCCAGTTTTTATTAAACAAGATATTAATAATAATACATTAAATGCTATAAAAGCTATGCCCCTTAAAGATAGTACAACTGATGTTACTAGTGAATTTGAATTAAATCGTTCTATTTATTCAAAAACATATAGATCTCCATTAACAGATGCAAATGCTATTCCTTTATTAAAAAGACCATATTTAGAAACTACTGGTAAATCACGTATAAGACCAACTGTTTTTGATGGAACACATGCTCCTATTCAAAAAAAATGGATGAACTCTACAAATCGTGATGCATCTCAAATAACAACCAATCGTAGAACAAATAGTGTAGGAACTGGCAGTTTAAATTATTCAAACCAGCCTATGTCGTTTACTTCACATAATCAAGTTAATGTAGTAAATGATGCTTTACGAAGAGTACGTGCTGGAGGTGCAGTCGCACCTCCTAAGAAAAATGCTAGTCCTAGTCATACTTATGTTCCCAGTCTAGGAACACATCCTTATATGCAACCTGGTTATAAAGGTAAAATCGGTGGATATTTCCCTACATCAAGATATAATATACAATGTAACGAAACTGTAGATAACAAGAAAAAACCAATTCATCAATAAAAAACTGAATATAAATCGACATAAATATATCCTCATAATAAATATATTTATGGAATTCGAAGAGCCTTCAAAAACCGTATACACAGTATACAGTAAAAGCGGATGCACCTTTTGCACCAAAGTAAAGAAATTATTGCTAGAGAAAAACTTTGCGTTTGATTTCATAGACTGTGATGAATATTTGCTAGAAGATAAAGAAGGATTCTTGAAATTTATTCAAGATAGAGCTGGAAAGGAATATCGAACATTTCCAATTATTTTTAGACGTGGTGAGTTCGTGGGAGGGTTTAATGAGACAAAACAGTTAATTGATAAAGAGGAAGCGTTTAATTTTTAGATATTAAAAACAATATAAAAATAATTTTTTTATATTGTATACTTAGATGTCTTCGTCTAGAGTAGCTATAGGAATCGATTTGGGCACAACTTATTCTTGTGTCGGTGTATGGCAAAATGACCATGTTGAAATAATTGCTAACGATCAAGGTAATCGCACTATGCCATCTTATGTTTCGTTTACAAATGAAGAGCGTTTGATTGGTGAGGCTGCTAAGTCTCTTGCTGCCAATAATGCTAAGAATACTGTTTTTGATGCCAAACGCCTAATCGGCAATAATTTTGATGACGAGAAGGTGCAGTCCGATATTAAGCATTTTTCTTATAACGTGATTAGTAAGGAAAACAAGCCTTTTATTGAAGTCGAATTTAAGGGTGAAACAAAGGTATTTGCACCAGAGGAGATTAGCTCCATGGTTCTTGGTAAGATGAAGGAAATTGCAGAGGCGTATTTGGGAACTTCTGTAACCGATGCGGTTATTACGGTACCTGCATATTTTAATGATTCTCAACGCCAGGCTACCAAAGATGCAGGCACAATTGCTGGTCTTAATGTAATTCGTATCATAAATGAGCCTACTGCGGCGGCTATTGCCTACGGACTCGATAAGAAGAGCCAGGGTGAAAAAAATGTTTTGATTTTTGATTGTGGAGGTAAACGTTCTGCTTCCTGTGGTAACCCACTCGTTATGGCTTGCTAAATTTAGCAAGTCGTAACGGAATCTGGTTAATTGCTGGAAACTCCTTAAGCCTTTCCTACCACAACATAATATGAAAATATAAGTGTGACGGTTTAAAAAAGGAAAAGATTGGATAATCAGCAGCCAAGTTTCTAAGTATTCTCTAAAAAAGAATATATGAAAAAGGTTCAACGACTAGGCGCATCTAAAGTGCCCACGAATGCCAGAGTTTAATTTTAGTTATGCTAATTAATTGCTATCAAAATGAAATAAAAGTTATGTTACAAATATATAAAATGACATCTGAAACCCTAAGAAATGAAATATTAGATTCTCTAACAGAGTTAAAAAATAAGAACGACAACAGTGTTATACCCATCCTTAAAAAAGAGTTAAAATTTGAATCAAGTAAATACTCATCTACAAAAGAAAACATTTGGCATGTTTTTCTTAATGGTAACAAAATTAAGAAAACATCTGAATATCTATTTACATATGAGTGTTTATCTTGTCATAACCTAAATACATGTGCTTCTACACAGTTTTTAAGAAAGATTCGACAAGCCAAATCACAGTGTTTCCAATGTAACAACATAAGTTTAAATGAAACAGAATATGATCGCACACCAAAAACAAAGGTTGAAAAAGAAGAAAAAACATATCGTCAAAAATATGAAGATTCTATAATAGAATTTGAATCCTATCCTGACCAGTATAAAAATTCATATCTATTATCACATCTATCTACAGAAGATTATGCCAGAATTAAACCCAAGATTATTAGTTTTGGAAATGGTAAATTTATAGATCTGGATAATTATGAATATTGGTCAATTTACAAAGTAAACAATCAAATGAAATTTTCATATGTTATTTACGATAAAGTAAAGGATATCATATTTAAGGCGGACCAACCAATTATGAAGTGTGATAATTGCGAAAATAATTGGCGATGTAAGTCACTCGAATCTTTCAAAAACAATTACAAAATTTTATGCAAAGATTGTACATTATGTAATCGTACATTCAAAATAAGGCCTATTAAAAACGTTAATAATCAAGTTATTATGTATCAATCCAAACTAGAATTAAAATTCATAGAATGGTGTGCATCTAATAATTTGGTTGTTAATAATGGTCCAAGTGTGGATTATGTTTTTCATAATAAAGAACATAAATATAAAGTCGATTTTCAAATCGATAATATATTAATCGAAATCAAGGATTTTCATATCTGGCATAGAAATCAAGTAGAAAGTGGATTATGGGAAGAAAAACTAAAAGCTGTGAACCAATTTATTTTAGATAATAAATTAAGAAAATATTATTTTATAACTCCAAATAACTGGAATCAGATGATCAAAGAATTATGTAGCGAATTAAAAGTATAACAAATTAAATAAGATATAGTCTGACCTCATATGAAAGTATGAGAAATAATGAATTAAACATCATTATACAAACACGAATGTGGGAACATTCGACGTATCCATATTAACAATTGACGACTCAATATTTGAGGTAAAGGCAACAGCCGGCGATACACACCTGGGAGGTGAGGATTTCGACACAGCTTTAGTAGAGTATTTTATGCAGGAATTTAAGCGTAAGCATAAGCAAGATATTTCAGATAGTGCTCGTGCGGTTCGTCGTCTTCGTACAGCATGCGAGTCAGCTAAGCGTACTCTATCATCTTCAACTGTAGCAAATATTGAAATTGATAGTTTGTATGAAGGACTTGATTTTAACAGCAGTATTACACGTGCTAAGTTTGAAAATCTTTGTGACCATCTCTTTAGAAAGACGATGGCTCCTGTCGAACAAGTTCTTCGTGATTCAAAGCTGTCGAAGGCTCAAATTCACGAGGTTGTTTTGGTAGGTGGTAGTACTCGTATTCCTAAGATTCAGCAACTCCTTTCTGAGTTTTTTAATGGTAAGGAGCTTTGCAAGTCGATTAACCCGGATGAGTGCGTAGCCTACGGTGCTGCAGTTCAAGCAGCTATTCTTACTGGTTCTCGTGATTCTAAGATTTCCGATTTGCTTCTTTTGGATGTATGCCCTCTTAGTCTAGGTCTTGAGACTGCAGGTGGTGTTATGACAAAGATTATCAACCGTAATACTACTATTCCTGCTAAGAAGACCCAAACCTTCTCTACTTATGTTGATAACCAACCAGGTGTGTTGATCCAAGTTTTTGAAGGTGAGCGTGGTATGACAAAGGATAATACTCTCCTTGGTAAGTTTCAACTTGATGGTATTCCTTCTATGCCTCGTGGAATGCCTCAAATTGAAGTTTCATTCGATGTGGACGCAAACGGTATTTTAAATGTATCCGCCGCTGAGAAGTCAACGGGTAAGTCAAATAAGATTACGATTACAAATGATAAGGGTAGATTGAGTAAGGAGGAAATTGATAGAATGGTGGAAGAAGCAGAAAGATATAAGAATGATGATGAGGAAATGCGTAGTCGTATAGAAGCAAAGAATCGTATGGAAGAGCAGATTTATCAATTAAAGAGTACAAATTCGGATAGTAAAATGGACGACCAAACAAAGAGAAAGATTTCCGAGATTATTGAAGAATATGAGGACTGGCATACGGATAATCCGAGTGCATCAAAGGATGAATTTGAATCTAAATCAAAGGAGATGATGGACGCGGTTACTAAGATTTCATCGAACGCACCTCCTCCTTCAGAATCTACTCCATCAAAGACCTCTACGCCTGTAGATGACGATGAAGGACCTGCTATCGAGGAAATAGATTAAAAACATAAACACTTACTAGTAAATTATAAATAATAATTTTCGAATTATTTATAATTAATCAAGTAATTCCATACCTGAATATTCTTTCATCATTCTTTTACTGCATGTTTCTACCAAAAGGCCATTTGCGTAAATTCCATAATTCATATAATAATCGTTATTTTCTAATGCGAAATGCCATATGTTGTGAATTCCTTCTTCTTCATAAGGCTCGGCACGCTCATCTAAACAAGCATTTAAACGGTATTTATTATCTGTTACGTAGATTTTACCAGTACGTTCTATTATTAGTTCACGTTGTTCTTTTGTAATGTCACTTACTAAAATAGAATGACATCCTGTTACAATTAAATCCTCTGTTAATTCTGGATATTTATTCGGGGAGCATCTATATAATCTATTTGAGTTTCTTAGTCGATTTGATGGGTTATATATTTTAGAAGTACCTATCATAACAACTGCAAGATAACCATGCAATACTGTTTTTACCAAGGTTCCTTTACGAATATTTTGAATAGGAATATATAATTCTTCATCATTTATTAGACAAAGAATTTTTGTATCTTCTTTAAAGCATACCACATTTGAACCATTTGTTTGAGGATTTACATGAATAATTAATGCATATGTATTTGTTGTTACACCATCTTCTGCAGTAACAGTAATTGATACGTTATTATCACCAACACTCACAGATCTACCACCAGCACCAGTAGTTGTTGCATGTGATTCAGATAAATAAACTTCAACGTCCGCATAAGTTATATACGCTAATGTAACTGTACCAAAATCATAGTTAACATTATCTGTTGTCGTTCCAGATGAATAAATATCTGTTCCGTTTACTGTAAAGGATGTTATTGATGCATCATTACTAGGAGAAGATCCACTACCACCAGTACCGCCGCCACCAGTACCACCATCAGCTACGTTTACTGTTACATTATAAGTTTGTGTTGTAACACCATCCTGTGCTGTAACTGTAACAGATACATTATTATCACCTGTTATTAATCCACTACCTCCATAAATAACAGCAGATGCATTTGAATCTGTAGGAATCGCTACGACTGTAACCAATCCTACGTTAGCACCTTCATAAACAGTACTTCCATCAAATACGTTTTGTGAATCAACTGTAAATGTAGCCAAGGATGTATCACTACTTAATACATAATAAACAACTACATTTGGGTCAATAACTGTATTATCTGTAGTATTATCAAGAGATAATGTTGCTGTAATTTGACTGTGATAGTCGGTTATATAAACATGGGTAAATACGTATGTGTTTGCAATACGTGTTACATTATTATCCGTAGAACTTACATAGTAAATATTTCCATCTCTATCTCGAATAATATTTGAACCCACATTTGAATCAATAGGACTACTTGCAAGTGTTGTTGTGTTTAAAACGTACAAATTAGTGTTCGTATCTGGTATTATATATAAATTTCCAAAATTATCAACAGCCATATGAAATGATGCATACAAGTCATTACGTTGCCCACCTATTGAATAGACATTTTGACCAGTTAAAGCATCATCAGTGTCATAGATTTGACCATTTGAATTTCCAGCTGGAATCTTATAAATAAATGGAGTGGAAAAATAAGTATTGGTTCGGTTTCCACCTTGAAACATAGTTCCATTATCTGAAACGTAAAGATTATCATCCTTATCAAAAGCTAACCCTTCTGGTCTTCCTTTAAACTTTCTTTGCGTTGATGGATCATCATACCCATATTTAGTATGACTGTATTCAAATAAAGCATAAACAACTGCACTACCTGTTGAATCTACTTTAAGAATTGTACCATCCCCATTTTGAGATACATATAAATTTCCTGCAGAATCTATAGCTAGATCAAAAGGGGTAACTTGATTATTCTGAGAACCATAAGAATTAACATAATTATCTGGCGTTGTATACAGATTTGTAATAGCATAATTCGTCAACGACATTTTATCAATTATTGTTTTTTGGCTAACATTATCTTTTAATAAATACATTATTAATATAGATGTGTCAAGTACCATGTGACTATAAGTAGCATCAGTTGGAAAATCATGTAAAAATGAAGTTTTAGAATAATATTTATCTATTTTTAATAAACTAGTCGCCGTGTAATCGGTTGTGTTTGTATAATCAGATTGATATCCCGTATCAAGATCTTCATAATGAATATTTAATATTATACCACTATATTTTAAATTACATACAGCATAAATATATCCATTTACATCATCTATAGCAGTCATACTAACAGATGTTAACGTAGGATTAGGTATCGAACCTTGATGACCTGTAACGCTTTCACCTGGTGATGTTTGATAACTGTTTTGAGCTTGGTTACCTATATTAGATAAGTTCGCTGTAAAATTGGAGTCGGTTAATAATGAATTTATATCTATAAAACTAGGTGTTACTTTATGAAAAACATCAGATACAGTAGTTCCTGTTGAATCCTTTAATACATAATCCTTATTAACTAAAGGTAAATTCGAACCATTTGTATAAATTACAATACCATTAGGGTCTATTCCTAAAGGGTAGTTGATAGTTGTAGTGATTCCTGTTGGAGACATATATTATATTATAATATTATATATATCATGAATAAATATTTAAAATACATAGGATTCGCAATTTTAACATATATATTTTTATGGGTACTTTACATTATTTTAGTTTCCATAAGTTTATACTCAGATAAATATGGTTATCCCAATTTACTAATTTTATTACCAAATAATTAAAACTATAAAGGTTTAAATCCTGGCCCCGAAAAGTGGATTTAAATTCTTCGTTGGTTTAATTTATTTTCCAATTATATCATATAACAATGTATAATTATTTAGTAGAATTTTTTGGAACTGCGTTTTTTGTCTATATTATTTTAGCAACAGGAAACCCCTTAGCTATTGGCGCTGCATTAGCATTAGTTATATTATTAACCGTTAATTTATCAGGCGGTTATCTTAATCCTGCTATTACCATAGTTATGGCTTCGGCAGGTAAAATAGATGTTAACCAGGTAATACCTTATTGTGTTGCTCAAGTATTTGGTGGATTAACTGCTCTTGAACTTTATAAGAGATATAAGATCTAATAATCTAATAAATTATGTGATAATCATATAATTTATTTATCGTGTTTTTTGTATTAAACGAAAAAATACAAATAAACCAATTACTGTAAGTGAACCTACATAAAATTGGGTAGAAAAATCCATTTTTGAAACCCTTTTTTTATCATCTCTATTTATGCGAACACCGGTTTTATCATTTCTAGCATATTCTTCTACTTTATCATATACATGTCCTTCCAAAACCATAAAATCATTATTTATTTTGTTTTGTTTAATAGAAACAGGTATGATTGATTCTTCTTTTTCGTTATAATTTGATTGAATTGAAAGTAAATCACTTTTATATATATCCTGCGATGCAACTGGTTTTCCTTTTTTATTATACATACATTCACACCCTTCTTTTACGGATGGTAATGGACGATTTGCTAAAGCTAGTTCTTCCATATTATATTATCTCGATAAATTTTATTATTTTCTTTGATCTAAAAATAATAAAAATTGGTATAAAGATAAAACTACGTATAATATTAACAAATGTGCGGCATTTTCACTTTATTAAATAATAATGGCTCATTATTCACATACGAATTCATAAAACAACAATTTGAAAAGGGCAAGGGACGAGGTCCAGAACATTCCATATTCAAAAATGTAATGATTAAGGCTGACTTTGGTTTTCATAGATTGGCGATTAATGGATTAGATGATGTTTCGAACCAACCAATTACTATTGATGAAATCGCATTAATTTGTAATGGTGAAATTTATAACTATAAGAAACTATACGAAAACATGAATGTAAAGCCTACTACAAACTCAGATTGCGAGGTTATTATACATCTTTATAAGAAATATGGTATCGAACATACACTTCAAATGTTAGACGGAGTATTTTCATTCGTGCTTATAGATTACAGAATTTATAATACTGAATCAAGAATCTATATTGCAAGAGATCCATTTGGTGTACGACCTCTTTATATGTTAGCACCGGATTCTACAGCAAAATATGTAAATCATGAAATACCGTTTCAACAATTAATCGATAATGAAGTGAATACATCAACGAAAGAAACCACATATGCTTTTGCTAGTGAACTAAAAATGTTGTCAAATATGTTGTCAGTATTAAATACTTCTGTGAATAAAGGTAATACTAAAAAAAAACTACCTTATTATAAAATTAAACAATTTCCTCCTGGTTCTTATTCCGAGTTTGTATTAAAGTATAAAGTAAATTCGGTATGGGAATTAAGCAAAAAGGATATTCGTTACCATACGATTGGTTTTAATTCAAACATTATTTTTGATAATTGTCCTTCATATTCTGACATACTTAAAAATGTGCAATTTTATTTGAAAAATGCTGTGGAAAAACGTTGTGTTACAACCCAACGTCCCATCGCATGTCTTCTTTCAGGTGGATTAGATAGTAGTTTAATTGCTGCCTTAGTTAATGATTATCATATTAAAAATGGTCTACCTACTCTTGAGACATATAGTATTGGGTTAACTGGTTCAGAAGATTTAAAATACGCAAAACTAGTCGCCGATTATTTGGGAACAAAGCATACGGAGATTGTATTAAAAGAAGAAGATTTCTTAAATGTAATTCCGGATGTTATTTATTCTATTGAAAGTTACGATACAACTACGGTTCGCGCCAGTATTGGGAATTGGTTACTTG
>Ga0209189_1001010_pt1 | contig 21632 bp, 21 predicted proteins | sample C_130820_EF_Meta_FD_187308 | JGI IMG/M metagenome (GOLD analysis project Ga0209189, IMG submission 187308) | Freshwater microbial communities from Lake Croche, Canada to study carbon cycling - C_130820_EF_MetaG (SPAdes) (version 3) | ecosystem: Environmental > Aquatic > Freshwater > Lake... | reverse complement strand
CCTAAATACCAAACTCGGGGATACTAAACACATCTCCGGTTTTTACGTATTTTGCTATTTTTGATGGATTTGGGGAAAAAATTGAAATGAAATTCTTTCTCTCTTCTTATCACACATACACAATACTAGCACACATCTCAAGACTACACTACTACCTACTACCTACTACTACTACTTTTATTTCATAAATGGAGGAATGTCGTTTTTGCAAGCGCGTTGGACACGACATTAAGGATTGCCGCAAGTTGCATGCCAAAAAAGAGCGGGAGGCACAGCTTGCACCCAGTAATTTCCCGCCTCTTGCCGCGGGTATGACTAGTGTAACTGCAACGCCCGCCGTTTCATACGCAGCCAAGGCCGCAGCAAACAGATCACCTGCACTCGTAGAACAACTTGCTCATTACGATTATAAAGCCAATGTTGCAATCGCGGAAAAAAAGAATCGCGAGTATCAAGAGCGTGAGCGCAGGCGCCAAGAGAAAAGACAGCAACAAGAGGCAGCGGCAAAGGCGTGCGAGGAAACACATGTTGAAAAAATGAAAGAAAAATATGGTCGCTTCTGGTTTGATGTCATAGAACAGACTGATGAGGATTGCGGCACGGCAATAAAACTTCGCGAAGACGATCGCGACGAACAGCTTATTGAATACTACAACCAGCAAAAAGAAGAGAGAAAAATGGATATACAAATAGAAAAAGAATATGAAGAACTTCAGGCATTAATTGCATATAATAAAGCCACTATGACACCAAAAGAGTTTGCAAAGTTTGAAGAAGAACTTCAACATCAAAAAGACCTTGATGAATATGCGTATGAATGCTCTGCGTGGTGAAAAAAGTGAAGGAATTACATCTTTAATTTACATTTAGAATTACATACGTTTTACTTTTACATTTTTATTTTCTTTTTTATTTCACAAAAAATTGAATACTTATAATTCGTTTTTCGTATTAAACAAATCAAACAACAAGACACCAAAACCAAAAAATGAATTTATTTGTCCTTTCTCTCAACTTTCAAGAATGCGTCGAAGCAATGTTTGACAAACACGTTAGTAAAATGCTACTAGAAGCCGTACAAATGCTATGCACAGCCATGCAACTGATTGACCCAGAAAATGAGATTAGCACAAAAACAAAATTGTATAAAATTGCACACAAAAATCATCCAGTAACAATATGGATGCGCGAATCATTAGATAACTATTTATGGACATTGGAACTTGTTGAAGCTATGCACACCGAATGGAAATTTCGGTACAATCACCCAGAAAGCAAGATGCATAAGTCATATGTTCTCTCTAGATACTTGAAAGAATATGCCCCTACAGCAGATAAATTTCCTTCGACTGGTTTGACGCGCTTTGCACTCGCAATGCCAGTTGAATGCAAGCGCGAAGACCCGGTTGAGTCCTACAGAATTTACTATCAAACTAAAGAAAAACAACAAATTGCTTCATGGAAAAAAAGAGAGTAACCAGATTGGTATATCGTGACCGATAAATAAATTTTATTTTATCAAAAATTTTAATATTTACAAACTTTTTTTATGAATTATATTTTTGAAAATACGCTGAATCTAAAATAGTTGCATTTGTTCGTTCGCAAGATTCTATACGATTCTTTATCTTATTAATGTTTTCTTCCATATATTGAAAACGTTCGTATATATCCAAAATATCTGTCCGAGCATATTCTGCATTCAGAGAAACATCAACCATTAATTTCCTTAATCTTGAAGAAAGTTTTTCAATTTTTCCATCAGCAGAACGCAACTTTGTATTTACATCAACCACATCAACGTGTAAATCAGAAGTCAAAATATCTTGACACATTTTTTGCTCTGCATTCTCTCCTTCATGAGAGAGGTAAATACCTGGAAAAGTAACATTAAGTTTCTCGCCAACCACCTTAACACAAATAGGAATAAGATTTTTAGGATAAGTGATACTTTCAAGCCATTCGGTAAAAGATTTTACGATATCACGGGATGATGCGTTTGGATCTACACAGGCCATATACCTCGCTAAAAGTTGATACGTACTTCTAATTCCGAATGCATTCAAAATTTCTTTGCAAAAAGGAGTTACGCCAGGTACTTCGGTCAACTCTCCTGTAACTGGGCTAACAATAAAATTTGTAATTTGAACGATACTTGGCGACTCTGACATTGTGTTGTATACATTTATTTTTTATTTTTAACAAAAATTCAATTTTTTCTATTATTAAAAATAAAACATTATTGTTACGGTTACGGATACAGTTATGGCTGGTCCCACCAATATTTTTCCGTTATTTTTTTATGCTCCAAAGGAATTAAAGCCGCATCACTGTTTTGTTTTCTGTATCCAGGTTTGGGCAATGTGATAATTGTTTCATTTTTTGCTTCAGATAAAGGTAACGTAACATTATTGCTAATAGTGTTGAGGCTCTCTAGTTCCCGTTTTACCTTTTCCTCATCATAAATATCCAAAACTCGAGAAACTATCGGGCTTCTCTCAACGTCGTTTTTGTCCAAGTATATCAATTTGATTCCCATGTTTGTATCTGGTTCTTGTTGTTGTTCACTTGAATTATACTGATGTTTCTTTCTACTAGATAATTTTTCATACACGTTAAATTTATTTATAAAGTCTAATAACCCGCTGTTCGTACCCTTGTCCGATTGCTTTAAATCACCTGTAACAACCATTCTACTACCGTGCCCGATTCGCGTTGTAAGCATCATCATTTGATTTGGCGAACTGTTTTGCATTTCATCAGCTATTATGAAAGCTTTCTTAAATGTTCTACCGCGCATGTAAGCTAACGGGGAAATCTCTATTGTACCACTTTGCAACATCAAATCAATGTCTCTTCGGCTATAAAATTCTAGAAAAATATCGAATATAGGTCGCATCCAAGGATCCATTTTATTATTTATGTTACCTGGTAGAAACCCGATGTCTTCCTCAACCGGCACAACAGGCCTTGTTATTATTATTTTTGAAATTGCACCACTTTTAAGGTCACTAATAGCTTGATTGCAAGCTAGCAACGTTTTACCCGTGCCAGCAGGCCCTACAGCAAAAATCAAATTTGTTTTTGTATCCATCAAGGTGTTCAGATATTTTTTCTGATTTTCACTTTTTGGCTTATACATTGGAAACATACTCTTAAAAGTACCTGCGTCTTTCTTCATTTTCAAACTTTGCACAATTCTAATGCCATAAGTTTCTCTCTTGAAATGAAGTGACCTAGTTTGAACTAGCAATGCACAAGCTAAAATGTTACTAAACAGCCTCATTTTATACTATACAAATAATACAAATAATATGTTTATACTATTTGTATAATTACATTTATTTCGAATTTGTATTCTTTATTAAGAAGAATCTTTTGTATTTTTTCACACCATCTGGTGTGTAACCATCACTTTTTCGAATGGGTTCCATCTCCATTTTATAAACATTCAACAGCTGTCTAACTATATTTAAAAGAGGCCATTTTTGCTTCAATGATGCATCGTTGTGTAAAGCGGTGAGTGAAGATGAACTGTATAACTTTTTCAAATTAGGTATACGATCTTTTAGTTCATCATACTTTGCGTCATTCATAAAAAACTCGCGCGGGATCATTTGTCCTTTTAAATCTTCTACACCTTCAAATTGTATTCCTATGTCATTCAAAAACTTTTTGCAAATATCATCCATGTTTTGTTTTATTCTTATTCATACAAAGGAAAAAATTACTTGTACAAATTACTCATTGATTAATAACAATATTTTTCATATTGTTTTTAACAACTTTTCTACCGATTGCTGATGGTCTCGGTAGGCGCGTGTTTTTCGCCTGAATCATACCATTTATTTTATTCACTCTCTCTTGTATCATTTGATTTTTTTTATTAATAATGGTTTTCACCTCATTTATTGCAGCATTGTGTATTATTTTTTCATCTATTTTTTCACCACGTTTGGCTTTCTCTAAAAGTATTGCTCGTTTTCTACTGCAAGGCATACATAAACACCCGATATCTATATAATGTTCCACCTGTATTATGCTTTGAGACTGATTCTCTAAAGATAACGAATTATACATCATAAATTGCTCGAGCGTGTATGCATTCCAATTTGTAGTCGCCTTTGTTTGCCACGTGTTCAAATACTCGTCTCTCTCTGACCCAGTATAGTAATATGATAATCCCGGGTCATTGCTAATATCCTTCAAAAAATTTTGCGGGATTCTATACATATTTTTGAATTTTGCAAACAAATCGCCTAATGGTTTTTGGCTTGTTTCATAATCATTAACAATAGTAATGTGTGTTCCTAATATTTCTGTCAATATTTCCCCCCAGAAGTTGGAGTCTTTTAATCGCAATTTGATGAATTTGATTCCAAACAAGTCGGTTTGCAAATATTTTTTATTAAAATCAAAAACTCCAGGAATCTGTACAATATTATACATTTCTTTATAATAATCGCTGTTTCCCAAGTATGAGAATAAGTTATTGAACCGTGTTATTACCCTATCTAGATTATAGCTGTTAATGTTTTGTTCGGTATTGTTAAAGTGTAACCACGAAATTTTTTCAAAGAACTCAGATATCTTTCTCTCTATTGGTGACCTAAATATATCAATCACAAAGACATTTTTCCCTATGCTTCTATTATACATTATCAAATCCATCACACTTATTTGATGGACAATTGGATTTTTTGAAAGCGCAAAAAAAAATGAATTATCGTGTATATGAACTACATTGAATTTTCTAGCGGCGGATAATCTGATAGAAGATACTAAAGTTGTAGAACCCACTTTTGGCGGGCAATAGACAAAGATCAAATTATTGTTCGGTGAGTTATTTTTGTTAAGTAATTTTGCGTTCAAATCTTCCATAGCAGCTATTTTTTCTCTCGAAAAAGTATTTGAAAATGCCATATACTAACAATATAATACTATTTTAGATTTATTACTAAATTCCACCTTTTTGCTCCACTTTTTAAAAGTGGATGTGGAGCCAAATTATAATTTTTTTTGATCTATAAAAATTATAATTTTATATGTGAAACGGAATTTTATGCATCAGTCTTGTTGGCCTCTTGACTAGCCCGAGGGGGTCTTCCACGACCACGGCCAGCTCCAGGCGCAGCACCACTCCCACGACCTGCCCCACGACCACCAGTAGCACGCTCCTTACTAGCTACAACCTTCCACTCACCACCCTCCCTAGGGCCAGCACCACGCGCTCTAGGTGGCTTCGCTTCCTCATCGCGAGGCACTCGTGCAGAACGAGGTGCCTTAACCTCCTGCTCTGGCTCCTTCTCTCCGACGGCGCTGTTATCACCAGACTTGTAGTTGGAACGAGAATTTCTAAACTCGCGTCTTGTCTCGCACATCAATTGTCCTCCCTTAATACCACATACATCAGCAGCCTGGACAGCGTGTGCACCGCCCTGTGTAGAAACCAACTTGAACTCCACGTACTCGCCCTGCACCAAATACTTGTATTGCTGGCTTGAAACGAGCACCGCGCTATGATGCACAAAAATATCCTTTCCCTCCGAGCTGCCATCAGTAACGGTAATAAAACCATAGCCAGACTTGTTATTGAACCACTTGACACGACCGGTTAAAACCTCTACTGAGCTTGAATCGCTCGGCGTTGTAACAACAGGATCACTAAACGACATTCTATTATACTATACCTAGTTGAGCTATCTTTATATTATTTTCGCGCGTTTATATTTTAGTAAGTTTTAGAATAAACCTATTTATATCGTAAAAATATATATATTTTCAAAAGAAAAAGAAAAATATTTTGTATTATTATATTATATTTATAATGGTACTAGATATACAAAAAGCTCTTAAAATATGGATTACTGATGAAGGGTATCGTAAAATTAACAGCTATTTAAGCAATAACACGGAATACAGATATCATAGCAAACAAGATAAAAATATAGATTTTGAAGATGAAATTTATAGTACTGAAGAAGTTGTACGAGTCATCAAAGATCATATGAGACCTGCTAGAGAAGAAGAAACATACTACAGAGGGGGGAGTACAAACTCTAAAAAATCATTCTACAAAAGCACCTTCATATCAGTATCAACAGATAAAGAACAAGCTGAATCGTTTATTGATGGCGACTGCTGTTTATTCAGAATAACTGTTGACCCAAATGTCAAAAGAATTCGAGTTGGTGTTGAAAATGAGGTTTTATTAGAAAATAATTTGTTTTGGGAGTATTTAGGAGAGAGCGAAGATGGCGAACATCTTGTAAAAATACACACACATCTTGCAGGTGAATCTATACGACCTAGTGAATTAGCATCACATCATGCTGTCGCGAGTCTTACACATCCACCGTTATCCCACGATAAAGATGCTGAATTAATGGGCTACTATAAAGAATTAAAAGAAGAAAATGATGAACTAGAGCTAGACGAAGAGATAACGCCATCAGATTTGATCGCCTACATAACATCTGTTACAAATGGACGAACCAAAATTTCACATGAAAAAGCGGTAGAAATTATAAAACGTAATCTTGATTCATCTACTGCAAAAGGTATTAGAAAAACTATAAAAACTACAAAAAAAAGGAAAACTAAAAAAACTACAAAAAAAAGGAAAACAATAAAAAAAAGAAAAACGAGAAAAAGCAATAAAAGATATATTTCTCTTTAAGTAGGTTTTTCGATAAATAATAATTCATTCAAATACTTGTAATCCGGTTTTTCATAATACTTCAGCTGCCTCACATAAATCAAAAACTGTTTAAATTGCTCAGGTAAACATAGGTTATTCAATAATCTCTGTTTTTTTTCTTTTATTTCATCGTGATTTTCGCAATCCTTCCATTCCAAATTACCTAGATACAATTCCAAAAGAACATACAACATCGATTCTAAGTCATCTCTCCTACTAGGTTGGTTCAAATTATGTACATTCACGCTTGCGAATGTTGGGGTTCCTATTATTTTGCTGATCTGTTTATTTTCTGTATGCGCACCGTTTTTTGTGTATTTTTTACAAAGACCAAAATCAATTATGTAGAGTTTTTGGTGTTTATCCATTAGAAAATTGTCTGGTTTAACATCTCTGTGAATCAAACCCATGGAATGTATGTATTCAAGCCTTTGCAACATTTGCGAGGCAATTCGAATCGTTTCTTCGAAAGAAAAAGATTTCGTGGGTTGCTTCATCTTCAAATCTGACAATGAATCCCCCAATAAAGTTAGAACCATATAATTATATTTATCATCAACTCCAAACCACTTTACTTCTGGTATTCCTTCACCAGATGATAGATATCTGTATATCATTGTTTCATTTTTTAATAATTTTGTTCCATTACTTATTTCTTCTATTTTTATTGCCACATTTTCACCAGTTCTTATGTTACGGCCTTTGTAAATTTTACCGAAGCCACCTTCCCCAATTTGATTTAATAATTCATATTTATTTGATATTATCATTCTTATACTGTTATAGAATATTTCAAAAAGTATTTATATTATTGTAAAAGCTATTGTAAAAGCCGTTATGAAATAATATAAATGGAAACAAATTAAATGCTATGTGCGTTGTATATTATACGCCTTATTTTATGCCTGAAATTATCACAATAGATAATATCGGAGAAAAAAAGATGAACAATAAAAGAACTGTATCAAGAAGAAAAAAGAGAGATAAATTATTGAGATGGAAAATTGTTTTTGTCGATGATACAGATAGCGAACGTGATGATAATACGTATAATAAGTTAACCACAATCAAAAACAAAAACCAATCAGTCTGAAAAAAAATAAATTTAGCATTGTAAATAAATTCATTTTTCAATAATGGATATTATATATATTGTATATTGTATATTGTATATATTGTATATTGTATATTGTAAAAGAAACTATAATCTTTTTATAATATAGGAAAAATATGGCTCAACAGACTACAGATGAATCAATGGTGGTCTCGATGGGGGTACCACAACAAAAACCTATTATGATTGTTTTTACACAAAGTCATGGTGATGAAGGAAATCAAGAAATTTCTCGTCCAACAGCAAGATTATTTACGTTTTGTGGTCAAGTTGGAAAAATTGGTCATGCAATGCGTGTGAAAATGGAAGATGATGGAAATGAAAGAGAAATCCCAATCGATATTCTTGTATTAGATGAGATACAACGAATTTTTGCAGGATATCACGAAAAAAATACTCAAAAAGAAAAACAAAAACTTTTGTCTTTTCTTAATCATAAACTTTCAAGACGATTGAAACATACATATGAAGGGCAAGGAATATATTATACTACAAATCTTGGATTGAAAACAATTATACCTCGATTTAACAAAACATTTTATTTTGAGAAAAATCCTCACGAAGATTGTATTTCTTGCTATGGTGACCCACAAGGAAAACAATGTAGTAAAGAATTACCACACGACGTACCATTATGCCCAGAATATGGTTTATCCGTGGTTGATGTGTTTAATCCACCAGATCCAAGAGATTCACAATACTCTCTTGCCGCTCTACCGCAAAATACAGATGGACGTCAACGAGCAAATTGGAGTTTAAACCAAGAAACACAACAATATTGGAGGCAACGACTAGAAGGTAACCCAGGAGCGTTAACAATTTTTGATAATATGATCGCAGAGAAAAAAATTAAATATACACAGCTAGTTGATATTGCAAGTGCATTAGGTTATGAGTTGATAGTGATAGATCCTAGTTGTAGATCTATTAAAAAAAAAATTGGGAATTTTAATCGGTTTGCAAGAACTTATAGAGAAAGAATGAAATTGGAACCAAGAAGTAGGTTGAATCTAGGTGAAATTTTCAGATATAAAATTGCGAATGAAATTGGGGTACCTAAAGAAGCTATTAAAATAATGAAAGTTGAAAAACCTCATCCGGAACATTACAAAGTTGTTTATATAGATCCTACCGATATGAAGTTCAAAAATAAAGTTTTTCATAGAAAAACTCCGGCTAAAATGCCCGGAACAGCTGGCGGGAGAAGAACAAAACATGCACAAAACAAAAAACATAAAAACAAAACTTTAAAACGTCACCCAAAAAAAACTAGAAAAAAGCGTCTAAGAATGATGTGGTAATTGATGAAATCAAATATAAAGTGATTGGTTTGTCGCAACAAATTTCAGTGTCAACGCCGGTATTGCACGCAACTTACTCAAAAAATGTACCGCGCCAATGCTTTCCGCGATTTTCTCAAACTCATTGGAAATATTGTTTATCTTTAAAAGAGCTTTCACAAATTCGCCCAAAAATATCTCCTTTTCATGCGCCATTCTTTGCAAAACATTCTTACATTCACTTATGTTTTCCGCTTTGCACCAATCTATCACATAATTCATCAAATCGAAATGTATGTTATAATCTGTGCCTGTATCCATTCCCAAATCACTTTCCGAGTTCGAATAATAATCATATTGCTTTTTTATTTCCAAAATCATATTCTGGATTTTTTTATCTTCCGAATATGGTGTTATGCTACGATTTTCTTCACTAGTTGTTATATTTGTAAAACAACTAAAGACTGAAACTAGTTGCATTGCTTCAAGGTTTTCTAACGCGTTTGATTCCAACACATTTGCAAAGGCGAGACAATTTACTTCTCTCAACTGATTTGCAAAAGAACCCTTAATTGTTAGCTTGACCGGATCTGTGGTTCCATCTTCGTCTCTTTTTACAAACCCACCGTCCAGCAAAAAATTAAAGATCCTAACAACATTATTGTTCAAGAATTGCTCCGTATTTTCTAATTCCTCTTTTGTTTTTAGATATTCGCTCTTTTTTACAATGAATTTTGAAACCAACACCAAATCCTTATCCAATGTTGAATAGTCGACTCTTATATCCTGCATTCTTTTTTCAATATCTCGCCTTCTTTTATTTTTACTCGCACATCTTTCAGAAGATAAATCAATATATTCATACATTATTTCTACTGGTGTTGTAAGCCTATCGATGGTTTCTTTTAATCTATCTATTTCATTCGAAAGATGTCTTTGCTTTTCTTGCATAACCGCCAACTCAATCTCAATATCATCTTGTATCATAGAACGTTTAGCGAATTGAATAAAATTTGTGTCCCCAATATCTATCAAATTTAAAATCAAATTATACGAAATTTTAAATTTTGACACCAATGTTTGAGGCTTACCCGACATCATTTTTTTATAGTTCAATAGCGTAACATTTTTGAAGAGATTATTCAGGTGTATGACATTACCAACTTTATCCAAGCCACGTCTTCCAGCGCGCCCCGCCATCTGTGTATACTCATGGGAATACAGCATTCTCATACCAGTCCCATCAAACTTCTCCAAGCTTGTAAAAATTGTGGTTTTGGTGGGCATATTAATACCAACGGCAAATGTCTCTGTTGCAAAAAGCAGCTTGATATACCCTTTAGCGTACAATAATTCAACCATCTCGCGCAAAATAGGCATAACGCCTGCATGATGTATAGCGATTCCTTTCTCTAAAAGTGAAACCATATTTTGGTATTCGGGTAATTCCAAATATTCTTGAAAATTTGGCAATTTTCGTATAATTTGTTCACATTCGCGGCGAACAATATACGCCACTTTGGAATCAAACTCTAAAAGAGGTTGTGTTATCTCCTTCGCACATATTTCCAGCTGTTTTCTCGAGAGAACGAAGCACAATGCGGGTAGCATCTCGTGTTCTACCATATACTTGCAAAGCTGGTTCAAGACATGCGAACGTTTTACGAAAACTTGTTTGTTTTCAAACAAATCCAACATTTTCTTCATTTTATGATAATGTACTTCATCAAACACACCTTTTGCATTTTGTATTGTAAAAAGTTTGTTAGTTTCATCTTTAATTTCTTTCTCCAAGTCTTTATCCTTTATCGCTTTGAAAATTCCGTTGGTTGTAGTAATAAAAGAGTAATGAGTTAATGGAACGACACGCTCATAAGTTGTTGCCAAATAAACTTGCTTTGTTGAGCTATTATCGCTTATTTCACCACGTGTTTCGCACCATAGAGCAAACTTTTCTGGTTTATCAATTGTAGCAGAAAGCATAACCATCTGTATGTGAAGTGGTAGCATCATGATACTTTGCTCCCAAACTTTGCCTCTATCTGCATCATTAATATAGTGCACTTCATCAAATATGACGCATGCTAATTCATTTTGAATATCCATATCAAACGAAACACTAGAAACCGGCATGTTAGATGCACTATTGATTTGGTATAATTTATTAAGAAGAATTTCAGTTGTCATAATTAATACATCCGCGTCAGGATTGCATTTAATATCACCGGTTATAACACCAAATGAAATACCTTCAAATTTTTTCGTAAATTCATAAAATTTTTGATTAGAAAGCGCCTTAATGGGGCTCGTGTATATCACTTTTTTGCCTTGAGCCACAAAATGCTCAATGGCAAATTCTGCCGGTAGTGTTTTACCAGAACCGGTATGCGCTGTTACCAAAACATGATTGCCTGTTACAATCGCTTCTAACGCGTGTTTTTGAAAATTACTCAAAGGATATGGGTATTTTTCAAAATAATTGGAATACGTTGGCTCGTTCTCTGCTGGATATATAGTAGAACAAATTTTCACCATTACTAATTAGTAAAATATGTTGCCGTTTCTTTAAGCTGTTTCTAATATCTTATATCGGGAGTATATTTTGACGTGTTCTAAAGAAAAGACGGCATCAAAATTATATTACGTCATTCAAGATACTAGTTTCTCTGATTTATAACTATATATATATTTTTACACCAGCATAATTTCTCTCTTTACATTTGTTGCATTTGTTGGATTGGTACGGCGCCACCTCATCCACCGCGCATTTTCCTTGTTCTCCTGCTTCTCCTTGTTCGCCTTGAACGACGGCTACCGCGTCTTGTCATTTTTCCAGTTTTCAAGAAGCTCTTGACTTTTCTCAAAAATGTAAACATCTTTTCTATAATATATCTACAAAATAAAATGTTTTGTGTTTTTCCGTCTTTTGTTTATATTTGTGAGAATATAAGAATATAAAGGTAAATCTTTGTATTATAGTAAATGCGGGTGTTGTCGTGTGTTTTGCAAATTATTTTTTTAACAAAAGTGTGTTGCTTTCTAACGCCTCGATTCAAGGGAAGTTTCATTAGAATGCATTCACATTCCGAAAGACCTAAGAAATTCTGGGGGCCATTTGGCAAAAAGTATTATGAAGAATACATAAGAAAATTAAACTCAAAAAACACAACTATACAAAACGATAGCATTTTAAATAAAGAAGATATTGAAGAAATCGATGAGTTTTTTAGACAGGAAGATGAAAAGGCTTTTGATGATATCATGCAATCATTATTCAATTCAACGGGTACAAATGTACAAAATAAAAATCCAACAAGTCCAAAAAAAGTAATTATTATTTCAAATGGAAACATGAAAATACCTATTCCTATTCAAAATAATGAAGATGACGATGATGATAATGGTCATTATTATGATATGCACGGTAACCTTATTAGAACAAAACGCAATCCAAGCACTAAGCCTAGTCGCACTGAAAACTTTGAAGTCGTGAAAAAATCGCCTATTACTTTCAAAGATATTGGTGGTTATGATAACATTAAACTAGAGCTTACGCAGTGTGTCGATATTTTGACAAATTACACTAAATACAAGGATTACAATGTTCGCGTTCCTAAAGGTTTAGTTCTTGAAGGCCCACCAGGAAATGGCAAAACTATGTTAGCAAAGGGTTTCGCAGGAGAGACACAAACGGCATTTATACCGGTTTCTGGTGCACAATTTCAAGACAAATACGTAGGTGTGGGATCATCCAGGGTGCGCGAGCTTTTTGAATTGGCCAAAAAGAACGCTCCATGCATTGTATTTATTGATGAAATCGATGCGCTTGGAAGAAAAAGATCGGGCGATGGTGAAACTTCTGGTAATGAGCGCGACAGCACATTAAACGAATTGCTTATCGCTCTCGACGGGTTTAATACAGCAAGTGGTGTCTTTCTAATGGGTGCTACCAATCGCGCGGATTTACTAGATCCAGCATTGATTCGTCCAGGAAGAATAGATAAACGAATTTTTATTGGGCCGCCCGATTCTAACACGCGAGAAGCAATCATTAATATTCACTTACAGGGTAAGCCATATGACAAGACTATTAATGTTAGAGACTTGGTTGATATGACCGCGGGCCTTTCTGGCGCGCAAATTGAAAACATATTGAACGAAGCAATGCTAAATGCGTTAAGACACAACAGAGTCGTTATGGAGTATCGTGATGTAGACACAATTATTGGAAAAATGATGGTCGGGTGGCAACCCACAGAACACCAATTTACCGATGATTTGATCGAGAGGATTGCGATTCATGAAATGGGTCACGCCATTGTCGGGTTTCTCTCGAAGCATCATTCCAAGGTTAGTAAGGTGACAATCAACCTTTCTTCACCTAATAGTCCAGGTTATACAATGTTTGAAAGTTCCACGACGAATATTTATACCAGAGAAGCCCTATTTGAACACCTTATGATTCTTTTATCTGGAAGAATCGCAGAGGAGATTTTTTACGATGTTAGCGTAACTACCGGCGCCATCAATGACTTTGAAGAAGCTTTTAAGCTCGCGCAAAAAATGATAGTTTATTATGGTATGGGGAAAAATCTCATATATCCAGATTTAAGCGACAAATACAAGGAAAAGATAGATGCCGAAGTTATTGGCCTCATTAATGACGCTTATTCGATGGCAAAGATCCTTGTTTTGAAGTCAAAAGGTCTCATTGAAGAATGCGCAACGATATTGCAGCGAGAGAAATTATTGAAGATTGATAGATTAACCGAAATAATAAATAAAAAATATCCGGAAATAAATAATTTAAAATAAAATTATATTGTTGAGCGAGCAATTGGACCAATTGGTTTTATATTAGCAGACACTTTGTTATAATTATATAAATTAGGGTTACTTGCAAATTTTAATGCTTGATCTTTTCCTATTTCTATACCCAACTCGAAGGCACCTGTTCCAAATTTTTTTACTAATGGCGTGGCAGCTTTAGATAAACCCTTCGCAGCAACAAATCCTCGTTGCAGTTGTCCGGCATATCTTTTTTTATGACTTCGACTAGTTCTATTTTTGCACATTCTATGTTTTTTGGTATTTCTTTTCATTATAATATTAATTGCTAAAATAATATTATAATATATTCGTTTAAAAAAAATTATATATATACAAATTCAATATAATGAGTAAAAATATTCACAAAATCATGTACATAAATTTAGAAAAAAGAACAGACAGAAAAGAGGAGATTGAAAAAGAATTGAATGATTTTAAGCTTGAATATGAACGTTTTGATGCAATTGCTAGGCCTGAACAAGGAATATTAGGATGCGGGCTATCGCATCTTGAAGTTTTAAAATTAGCAAAACAGAACAATTACGAAAATATTCTTATTTTAGAAGACGATTTTACATTTTTAATAACAAAAGAAGAATTTGAAAAAGAGTTGCAAAGTTTTTTTGATTTAAAATTAGATTTTGATGTAGTCTTTTTATCGTATTTTATGCAAAGACATATCCCATTAGAAAATGGTGTTGTTGATAAAGTATTAGAAGCTCAAACGGCCTCTGGATATATTGTCAATAAAAATTATTATGACGTTTTAATAAATTTATACGAACATGCTATGCCATTATTAGAGCAAACTCAAATGCATTGGATTTATTGCAATGACCAAGTTTGGAAAGAGTTACAAGAAAAAGACAATTGGTATTTTTTTAAGAAAAGAATAGGAAAACAAAGAGACGGAAACAGCAACAACACTGGAAGATTTCAAACCTATGATTGTTAAAAATTATATTTACATAATTAGTAAATATGATTCATTTTGTAGAGTCTTCAAGTTCACGGCGAATACATATATTTTCAAACAACTTAAAGAACCTTGCCGCAATGTATGCGTACACGCCTCTTTTCTGGCTTTAAGCCCTCCGGAAAATATATATTTCCGGGGTATTTAAAGAAGGCGAAAAAACCTTCCCCCAAAAGTACCCCCGCTTTTCGATTTTGGACATTTATTTTTGTCCAATTTTCAAAATCCAAAATACTTTTGACTTTTTTAAAAAAGGGCGAAGCCCTGAAAACTGGTTGTGAGCATTATGCTCTTAAACTTGATTTTTTTAAAAAAAAGTGTTACGCAAAAATTTTCACACTTTTTCGCGAAAATCAGACAAAAAATTGCCCAACCAAGTTTAGGCATTTTTTTTGTTTTAAGATTTTTTTAACATAAAGATAATATTATTATAATATATAGCATGCCTAAGACGGAGATTGATTACTCGAATACAATTATTTATAAAATAACTTGTAACGATAAAAATGTCAAGGAAGTATATGTCGGTCATACAACCAACTTTGTGCAAAGAAAGTATGCGCACAAGCAAAACTGCACAAACGCAAAAGGTGCGAATTATAATTGCAAGTTGTACAAAGTCATTAGAGAAAATGGCGGTTGGGCTAACTGGACAATGGAAATTGTGAATTTTTTCAATTGCGAAGACCATTATGATGCAAGAAAAAAAGAGCAGGAACATTTTGAATTGTTAAACGCTACATTAAATAGCATAGAACCTATGCCAAAACCCAAGGTTTTTAAATCTTATAAAAATTTTAAAAATGCGAAAAATGTCGTCAGTAACAACATCCATCACGACCCACAAGTTTCTTTACTAGATTCAACGTCAGGAAACCTTTTGGAAATTTTGGAAACCAAAACATGCCAAAAAAATGCCGAAACATTTTTGTGTGCAATGTGTGACTTTTCATGCAGTAAAAAAAGCAATTTTGATTCTCATTTACTGACACGTAAACACAAAAAAAATGAAAATGGAAACCCGATGGAAACTTTGGAAACCGCTTGTGACGAAAAAAAATTCCAAAAATGCCAAAAAATGCCGTCAGACGCATTTACGTGCGAGTTTTGCGAAAAATCATACAAAAATAAAAGTGGGCTCTGGAAGCACAGTAAAATTTGTCATGAAACCGCGGCACCTAAACAAGAGTCAAAAGATAATGAACTTATAAGTAAACTTATACAGCAAAATATGGACCTTGTGAGTCAAAATCAAGAATTTAAACAAATGATGGTCGAACAGAACAAGACACTTTTAGAGATTGCAAACAAAACAACAATTGTGAATAATAACAATACCACAAATAATAACAAATTCAATTTGAACATCTTCCTGAATGAAAAATGCAAGGATGCCTTGAACATTATGGATTTCGTGAATTCTCTCCAATTGCAAATGGAAGATTTGGAAGAAACTGGAAGGCTTGGTTATATTCAGGGTATCTCTAGAATATTCATCAATGGCCTAAAACAATTGGATGTCTACAAAAGACCCATCCATTGCAGCGATGTAAAGAGAGAAACATTATACGTCAAGGATAACAATGCGTGGGAAAAAGAGGATGCCGATAAGAAGAAAATAACGCGCGCAATAAGACATGTTTCCATCAGAAATGCGAAGCAAATTAATGAATGGACAAAGGGGCACAAGGGATACAATGACTCCATGCATAAAAACAGCGATAAGTATTTGAAATTAATCAGAGAGGCAAACGGTGGCGACCCTCATGAACTCAATAAAATAATCAAAAATATATCGGGTAGCGTGACAATTGATAAAGAAAATTAGTATAATCACGGCTACTGTATGTAATATCAGGCTTGCAACTGCAATCTGATTTTTCTTTTAAAATTATCTTCGTCCAAGAACAAATACAATTTGTAATTTGATTTCTGATAATTTTCTATGTTTTCGCGCAATGTGATTCTGGATGCCAATTTCAACTCAGGCAAATAAACAATGTATTGATACAAACCATCATTCCGAATAATTTTGTCAAAAGAATACCCTTCGTATGTTTTTTCCATTACTGTTGGTGTAGTTGTACACAAGTCCAAAAGCGAACAGTCACATTGCACTTTGCGAATAGCCCGCATAGTAACATTAATGTAATCCAATTCACTTATCCAATTTTCGTAGAACCTAGCTGCATTCTCAGAAAGTGCAACCATATTTGTGTTTTGTTGAAATTTAATAATATTCAACAAATCTACCAATCTACGAATGGGACTAGTGATGTGAATATAAGCATCCATCTCTAACACATCATGTCGCGTAATTGCGCCAATTTCACTTCCATCAATGTATTGACCAGAAGAACTATTCCAGAATTTAATATGCTTACTTACATCTTCTGGAACATCATCCGGAATAGATATATCCTTTTTAATAATGGTTGAACGGAATATTCCATTTTTATTTTTCAACAGTTCTTTCGCTGTGTGATAATTCATTAAAATCATGAGGTAACACACTATATCGTGGCTGTTCTTCACATTCGTAATATATTTAAATTTTCTAGATAATCGCCTAGTAATATCTAGTAAATAATTATAATCCGGGTTTTGAAGGAGTTTTGGCTCCTCATAAGTGTAGTTTTTATATACGCGAATCATGCAATTCTTGTAGTTTGTCGAGACAATTTCATCGTTTTCAATAATCGTATCCATAACAAATGCAATGCGCGTATTATTTTCTTGCAAACTGCAAAGGCAATCAGACAAAATTGTTGGCAGCATTGGTCGTTTTCTATCGGGTAAGTAAATCGTTGAAATACGTCTTGAAAATGATTCCCACAAATTCAAAACATCCATCCAAATGGTGACATTGGCAATGTATATGCTTAGTTGATGCCGCCCACAACCAAGGTCTTTAATACTGAACGCGTCATCAAAGTCCAGGCTATTATGAGGATCAATAGTAAATATCCTCCAATCCGATTGATTCGTTCGATCTTCAATGGAAGGATATTTCTTACTGATATTTTCAATAAAAACATCATGCGATTTCGATTTCAGAGCTTTTGACGTGTCTTTTGTGAATTTTTGAATAGACGCGTTCAAACTTTTACAGTACAGCTGATACTCGTAAAAATTATCAAGGATATCAACATTTCCAATGACCTGGTTTAAAACTCCATGTGGGTGCTTATCATTCCATTCTGTATATGAAAATGTTACGTACATATTCATATAAACTTTTGAAAACCCGAGATGTTTCATTTCATATGGAATTAGGAAAGCTGGCAACCGCATATCATCTGGAACGCACTTGTATAATAGTTTGCCGTTTTTTCTACCGTATGTTTTGTTGTTCTTCAAAACTAGCACACCAGGTATAGAAGAAACAATGCGAATGCTTGAATGCTCTAGTTTAACATTACCCTCGCAGTCTATACTGAAAACGTCGTTTGAAAATAATTTGTGTTTTAATGGCTCAACTTTCAAATCATTCACTTGAAAATTTAATATATCATAAAATGACCAAGCGCTATATGCTCTATCATGGACACTGACTTTGTATTGCGTCATGCCAGAAGGTGAGTGTTATAATATATACTATATTGGTTTCTTTATATAGTATATATAAGTGTTTTCACATCGAGATAGGCAATACACTAGATTCCAATCGGTGTTGTATGATTTTGTTACGTAGAATATATATAGCGCAAATACTTAATAAAATAATGTCTACTGACGAGCGTAGTAAAATTGGTTTGTCATCGATGTAAATGCTATAATAGATCCACATACCATTAGAGTAAATATTCAAAATACAGAATGCCAAGGATAATGAATTAGTGCTCTTTTTTTGATACATCAAAAACATAAAAATAAATCTTGCAATAATAGATAAAGCAGTCGCAGAATAAGGTACAATAATTATATAATAATTCAAATCCATTTTGTTTCTTTTATTTTACTGGAGTAAAAAATAAAATAAAACTGAAACACAAACACAAACACAAACACAAAGACAAACAAAAAACAAAGACAAAACAAAGACAAAACAATTTAAAAGTTGCTTGCAATAATATGTAGTATGAAGCACTATCCGGTAATAACAAGAATATCACAGGCGTGGAAAAGGTTTGCTACTCATGAGAAGACCTTGCTAGGACGGTGGAATATCGATAATTGTGACACTAAGATCAACCAAAAAATAGATTTATCGAACGAAGATCATTGCGGCCCTTGCGGGCAATACATAATGGACAAACAGCTAACACGGGTTGTGATAACCAAAGTTCAAAATGAGAATGAGAATGAAAATAAAAATGAGAAAAATAAACCACCAACCGCGTAAATGTATATCTACAAATCAGAAACTTGTATAATTTTGTTTTGAGAAAGTATTGTATCGTGTTGTTCGTGTGAATATGGTTCTGGAAGGTCATTTTTTAGTAGTATATTATTTATATTTTCATTACCTCGCACAACCTCTTCTTCTTTACTTTTATTCTCATTTGAAGATGTAGATGTAGATGTAGATGAAGATGTAGATGTAGATGAAGATGTAGATGTAGATGAAGATGAAGATGAAGATGTAGATGTAGGTGCAGTTGATGTTTTCAATTCGTCTAAACTAGCCTTTTTAGCAACATTTCGCTTAACGTTTTGCATTTGCAAACCATACATGGCAACTTGGGGCACTATCGCCAAGTTATTCATGTACGTTCTATACCTGAAACACGACAAACTAGATTGTTTATTGAATTTTATACTATGCCACCAATAAGCTGGAATGTAAAGTGTTTTGCCTGCATTTAGCGTAAATTCTAAACATTTAATTTTATCAAAATCAGCGGTATATTTCGGTTGTGGATTCCATGGATTTACTGGACTGCGAAACTCGAAATTCTCATAATCATTGGTTGGCTGCAAATATTTGCTGCTTTTAGGGGGTGCTAATTTTATTTGAACGCTCCCTTGCGTCACCAAAAAATAATTGCGATAATTTATCTCATAGCGAAAAGGGGTTGTTGCGCCCGGTGCGCCAGTCATTATATCATAATTGCAATTTGACACCATATATGGTCTCAGATATTCATCGTTATATTGCAAGTTTTTAATAACGGAAGTTTCTTGCAAAAACTCTAAATTATTTTCGGTAAAATAACTTGCTGTTTTGTCGTCTGCGAACAATTTTATGCTAGAGTGGACTGGCAAAGGCATATAAATTTCGCTGTTATAATCGGTTTCTTTTGAATTGCGAATTTTGAATTCAAATGCGTTGTAATTGGATGCTAAATAATCTAAAGCGGTTGTTTGCGCCATTTTTTGGCAATCAAAATCGAACAAAACAGGTTGGCGCAAATTGCAAATCTCTTCAAACTTCTCCTTGGAAACAGAATCTATTTCGTACATTTCCAAATCATCGCATGTTTTTAGGTGAAAGTGAATATGCAAATACAAAAATAAAACAAGGCAAAAAATAAAAAATCCGAATATTGCTTTCATAACTAATAACAAAATATACTTATTTTTTGTTATTTGTACTCACTCAACTTTAGGCGCCAAATAAAATAAAAGCTGGCTATTATCGCCTAAATCATATGCCACCTTCATTGGATAATCTTTGCTAATTGAAATACTTACATCGGTCGATAATTTGGTTGTTAAACAGATCTTGTGGAAAAATGTTAAGCTATACAAAAGATCAATAGTTTCGTCTTCTGCAATACTGTATTCAGTTAAATCGTCGATGGGGATTGTTACCAACATATCACCCAATTCATTATGACTGCTTAAATTCACTTTTTCATCACAGCAATTAATTTTAACATCAGAGCCAAATACAATCATTTGCGACGTTATTTCAACTAATTTTCTAGCATTCATGGAAAATTCCGCATCATAATCAGTATCTGGTATATTCAACAAATCATTATCTACTTCTGTAAGAGGTATGGAGAAATATTTGTCGTAATTCAACTTTGAAACTGATGTAAGTTCAATATTGAGAACATCCGGTTCTCCTGAATAGAAAATTGTGATATCTTGATCATCTTTTGCAATGGATAATATAGTATGCAAAGTATTGGTATCGAATGAAATTGTTTTGATGTCATTCTCATCTATTTCATAGGTGTTAAACCATAATTCTGTAATTTTTATATCAAAAAGGCATACATGTGATTTATCCATTCCTTGCATGTAAATATGATCAGAATTGAAAATGATAGAAATAATACTGGTACAAGCTTTCAAGGTTTGAAACAATGCATGGAATGTTTCTTTTCTTGATTTTTCTGAAATTACGATTTTCATATTTTCTATTTATACAATATTTATAGTCTTGATTTAATATTGTTTTCTTTTAACAATAAAAATTTGAAAATAATTCAAAAATAAAAAAAATAGACATAAATAGTTATTTACATGTTATAACATATAAATAACACACAATCCGAAATGCTCGAATTGATAGTTGCACACGATAGCGAATATGGTATAGCAAAGAACAATAGACTACCATGGAACATAAAAGAAGATATGTTTTTTTTCAAAGAAAAAACTATCAACAATGTTGTTATCATGGGTAAAAATACTTTTTTCTCTCTACCAAATGCACGCCCCTTAAGCAAAAGGTTGAACATTGTAATAACAAGCACGCCAGAAAAATACAAACCTTTGGAAGATTTATATCCAAATATTATTTTCACATCAGATGAGGATATTCCCGCAAAATTA
>Ga0209189_1001006_pt1 | contig 21716 bp, 18 predicted proteins | sample C_130820_EF_Meta_FD_187308 | JGI IMG/M metagenome (GOLD analysis project Ga0209189, IMG submission 187308) | Freshwater microbial communities from Lake Croche, Canada to study carbon cycling - C_130820_EF_MetaG (SPAdes) (version 3) | ecosystem: Environmental > Aquatic > Freshwater > Lake... | reverse complement strand
TGCACTTAGCCCCCGAAGCGCAAGTTTCGGGGGTTTTTTTATATCTACGGGACGCTACTCCCCACGCATAAGAGTAGCCCTTGACTAGTACTGGCTCCAAATGGACGCAGGTGGTTTCAGCAAGGCAGAACTTTTGTTCAACTCCTTTCACTGGTGCATAAATAACTATATGTATTACACGATTTATAAAATTACAAACAAAATTAATAAAAAATATTATATTGGAAAACATCAAACTACTGATCTCAATGATGATTATATGGGAAGTGGAAAACTTCTTAAAAGAGCAATTATAAAATATGGTATTGAAAATTTTATTAAAGAAATACTTTTTGTTTTTGACAATGAAGAAGATATGAACAAAAAAGAAAAAGAACTTGTCATTATCTCCGAAGAAACATATAATTTGTGCGAGGGTGGCAAGGGTGGATTTAGTTATCTTAATAAAAATGGTCTTAATAAATCAGATAAACAAAAACAAGTAGCAAGAGAACTCATATTAAAACTTCATAAGACAGTAAATTATTCCGACGAATATAAAGAATCAAGATTAAAAAGATTAAAATTAGCAACTGAAAAAATGCGAGAAAAGTTTCCAGAAGGAACTTGGTTCGGCAAAAAACATACGCCAGAGACTATTGAAAAAATAAAAAAATCAACCAAAGGAAAACAAACGGGAGAAAAAAATTCCCAATTTGGAACCTGTTGGATTACAAATGGTCAAGAAAATAAAAAAATTAAAAAAGAAGATATTCAAAATTATAAAAATTTAGGATATTACAAAGGAAGAATATAGGGGTAGGTTAATTGGCAAACCGCAAGTCTCCAAAACTTGAATTCTCAGATCGTTGCTGAGTCCCTGTGCCATTTTTCTCTTGACAAACTGTAAAAACCTGATATATTAGTAATATGGCTAGAACTCCTAAACCACTTGACAAACCCGTTATTCCAGAAGATACCTGTCCATATATTGATATGGCACAGGGATTGCTTGATAAGATGGCTAGCGAGCCTGATGCTGGTTGGCGAGGTGAACAGGAAACCCTAGCCAGAGCACTACTAGAATATGTGCGGGAAAGCAACTTTAAGTTGCGGACAGCCTCTAAATTCTGGTATGATCAGTACCAAAAAGTGTCAAAAAACTAAGTTTTTGTGTCAAAATATTGGCAAAACTGTCAAAAAAATAACACTTGACAACAATTTTAACTATGGTATATTAGTAATATACCGCAGTTTAGGAGAGTTTCATGCGTAAAATAGCATTATTTTCCCATCATCCAGTGTGCTCCCGTGACTGTACAAACGGCATGATTGCTGCTTTGAGCGGCGGATATGACATTGAGACCTTTCGTGTCGATGATGACTTTGGCGCTATCTTGGGTTCTGCTGACATTGTAGCATTTCCTGGCGGTATCGGTGACAGCATGTCATTTGACTATTTGCTTGGCGACAAGGTAGAGATGATCCAAGACTTTATTGCTCATGGCGGCAAGTATCTTGGTATCTGCATGGGTGCGTATTGGGCTGGCAGCCACTATTTCAATCTACTTGATGGCGTAGATGCTGTTCAGTATATCAAGCGTCCTACTACTGACATTGCTCGTTCATATGGTACAGTTGCAGATATTACATGGAACGGTAAACGTGACTCTATGTACTTCTATGATGGGTGTGCATTGGTTGGCAACAAGCGTAAGTTTGAGACTGTTGCTACCTATGCAAACGGCGATGCTATGGCTATTCGTCAAGGCAATGTAGGTATCATCGGCTGTCATCCTGAGAGCCAAGCATACTGGTATGATACATGGCAGTATATGCCACAGTTCTATCACGATGGTCATCATCATACGCTGCTACGTGAGTTCGTAGATAAACTATAATCGAGAGGCAGTGCGCTGGAATGGTGACAGCAAGGTCTGCAAAACCTGATAATGTGGGTTCGACCCCCACCTGCCTCTCCAATATGTGGTCTGTAGGTCGAATTGGTTAAGACGCTTGCCTGTCACGCAAGAGATAACGGGTTCAACTCCCGTACAGATCGCCAATAAATTATGCTCCCATCGTCTATCGGAAGGATAACAGACTTTCAATCTGCAGAGACGGGTTCAACTCCCGTTGGGAGCACCAATTTTTCTGGCGTGTAACTCAGAGGTAGAGTACAGTCCTGATAAGACTGGAGTCGGTGGTTCGATCCCACCCATGCCAACCAAAATAATACCCAAGTAGCACAGCGGTAGTGGCAACGCTCTCATAAGGCGTGGGTCGTTGGTTCAAATCCAACCTTGGGTACCAATTATGTGGACCGTTAGCTGAGTTGGTTCTAGCGGGAGACTCTTAATCTCCGTCAACGTAGGTTCAAATCCTACACGGTCTACCAAAATAATGCTTTCTTGGTGAAATGGATATCACAGAAGTCTACGAAACTTTAGTTCCAAGTTCGAATCTTGGGGAGAGCGCCAACAAATGATATATACAAATAATGCGGCTATGATGTAGAGGTAACCTGCTTCGTTGCCAACGAAGATTCGCCAGTTCGATTCTGGCTAGCCGCTCCAATTTTTTTCATTGACAATCTGCAAAATCATGTTATATTAATAATATGAGCCGTCTAAGTGTTAAAGGTTGCACACGAGTTTGTGGCACTCGTAGAACTGGATCGATACCAGTAGACGGTACCATTTTATTAAATACCTAATAAAGGGATAAAAAAATGAAATATTTATTACCGCTGTTATTAATTTCAACCACGGCTTTGGCGCAAGAAAACGGCCCACTTTGTGCAGTTGGTGAGAAAATATTTGGATATTTAAATTCTCAATATGGCGAAATACCTTTTGCTGAATTTCTTGATCCTCAAAATCGCCATATGATAATGTTGGTAAGTCCTAAAACAAACACATGGACAGTTCTACTAGAGCAAAGTGATGGCAGATTCTGTGGTGTTGCCAGCGGTACAAAGTTTGAACCTGCTGATCAGAAAAAATTTGAAAAATACCAAGAAAAGAAACCAGAAAATCCAAGCTAAAATAGTGCTTGACAAATAATTTAAATGTGATAATGTAAAGATATTGGGACGGCTGCTCAGACGGCGGATGGGCATCGGACTGTAAATCCGACACATAGAAACGGAGTTGGTTCGAATCCAACCCGTCCCACCAAAATTTATTGCGGGGTAGAGAAGTGGTCATCTCGCCAGTCTCATAAACTGGAGATCGTAGGTTCGAATCCTACCCTTCCGCAACCAAGATTGTAGCAGTATGGCACTGCTTGTGAAGCACCTACGGAGATGGTAGGAATGCAGACGGGCCTCCTGCCGGTCTAACAAAACAAATGCCAACAGTTTGCCAACAGTAGGGTTGCAAACCTACTGGTCGTTCGTCTATAGGAATAGGATACAACTGCGGAGACAGTTGAGAGATGGGTTCGAATCCCATACGACAGGCATTTAGGTGAGAGGGTTGTAGGTGACCTGTATATAACTGGGAACCTTCTTATGAACAAATGTGTGATGGAATAACTAGAACTATCACTACCAACGGTTGTAGGTGACGATGGGTGGCTATCGGAACCTTCTATAAGTTTATCTCTGTAAAGTGTTACCTGGTTGCATCCACGATTTGGAGTCGTGTGGTTGGGGTTCGAATCCCCATACGGAGACCAATATAAAAGACGGTAAGGCACAATAAACAATCCGCAATGGCGATGGGATGTGTCACGGTGTGGGCGATAGATGGGGGCTGCACACTGACTTTTGATTTCTGGATCGGTTACCGTAGTGGCGAACGGCCTAGGCTTTTAACCTAGTATACCAACATCATGGGTTCGAGTCCCATCCGATCCTCCAATATAATGCACTCGTATGCCGCCTGACTTCGAATCAGGAGAAAGCTAATTGGATACATGGGGGTTCGAGTCCCTTCGAGTGCTCCAAAAATAATACTTGACAAAACAGGAAAATATAAGTATAGTAATAATATAAGGTTATTCCCGAATAGCTCAACTGGCAGAGCACAGTGCTGTTAACACTGGGGTTACTTGTTCGAATCAAGTTTCGGGAGCCAATTTATTAAAATGGTAGTGGAAAGAAATACCACACACCGTCTGCTAGTAGTAGCAAACCAACAATACCAACACCAATGCTACCATACCATAGTGCCATACTTACTGCCAGAATAGCAGTAGTGCTTAGCACAATAGCAATCTGTAGTACAGTGTTAGCCATGCCAAAGAATGGACTGCGTTTCTTAAGTAGGTCACGTTCTGTTTCAAGTGCACGAGCCTCTGCCATTATTTCTTTTTTACCATGACCTTTTGGATCACTTTCAAGTTTATCGATTACGCCCTGATAACGGTCAGCACGTTCTGTAAGAATTTTACGAACATTAGGCGGTGTGGTAGGGTCTTCTAACTGTGCACGGATATCTTCTAGGTTTACAAAATAAAGATTTTGCTTGATGCTCTTGGCTTGATAGTAAGCCCATGTATCATTAAGTTCAACATTGTTTGACAATACCTTGCCACTTACCTGACCACCTAACCATGCAGAGATTGCTAGGATAGCAGCAAAGATCGTGATTGTCACGCTAGCAAGTCCTTTAAGAACTGCTTCACCTTCGCTGCGGCTTAATACTTTACCTTCTTTATTCTTGATAACCATGTCTAACATTCCTTGAAATTGTTTTATATCCATTTTAAGTGCATAAACAAAAAGTTTATAGATTTGTGGTTATAATACTAGGAAGTGGAACAGTTCCGCCAGTACCTGAAACTTTTTTAATATTAACAATACCTGAATTGATACTGGTTAACTTATTAGTAACATCGCCCGCAGTTGCAAAAGTACCAAGTTGAGTTTTAACCATTGCGCCTTTGCCATTCTTTGATATTGCAGCGTTAAGTGAAAAATTATTAGTTGGAATGAAACCGTCGTTTACATTTATTGTTGATCTACCAACATACCAAATTTGACCAGTTACACTATTTTTTATTTGTTCTACAACATAATATATTGTTGGAAGAGGATCATAAGCATATTTGAGTCCACTTTCAAATGTACCACCTAAATCTGGTCGTCTTGCATCGACTGGTGCATTCCATTCTTTTACGGGTGCTGGTGGTTGTGAAATAACTGCCATTTTATAAATTCCTTTTGTTATTAATATTTATTATTAATTTTTTAAATTATCGTCCTACGATAGTCTTTAATAAAGGAACCCAACTCTTTAGCGAGTAATATGCCATAGGATCAGCAATTCCCCAAATCAGTAAACCAAGCCATACAACAAGTGGCAAGAATACAAATACTATCATAGCAGCCCAAAAATATTGAACCATTTCATCGTGTGATTCTTGGCGACGACGTTCTGCTTTCTTGGCAGCATTAGCAGCATCAATCTTGCTTTGCTTGTATGCTGCTCGTTGTGCTGGTGTCATACGTGCCATAGCCATTGCTTCTTGCTCATCAGCAATTTCTTTCATTGCCTGAACACGCAGCGCATTGTTACTACGAACAATCTGATTATTAATTTCAGTTATTTTATTCTGATTTATAACACGTTGGTTATTTGCTGCTTTCTGTGCTGGTGCGTTTCTAACAACATCTACGATGCCAAATACAGCATCTGTAACGCCTTTGCCATAGGCTTCACCTAACTTTGCTGCGCTTTTTGGATCGAGTGCCATAAAATATCCTTATAAATTATAAGATTGTTGTTGACTTGCATAACTATTTATGGTAAATTAATAAAATAATGCCCCGCTGGCCCAACTGGTTAGAGGTGCTTGACTTAGAATCAAGAGGTTCCCCGTTCGAATCGGGGGCGGGGCACCAATGCTGTTATAGCCGAGTGGTAAGGCAATTGATTAGTAATCAATAGATCGGGAGTTCGATTCTCTCTAACAGCACCATTATTGGAAGGGTGGCCGAGTGGTTTATGGCTCTAGTCTTGAAAACTAGCGTAGGTGAAAACCTACCGTGAGTTCGAATCTCACCTCTTCCGCCAACATAGAGAAAGTAAACTAAGATGTATAAGTTTTATAGACGGTTTGTAGACGAATCTGTTAGAATCCTTTGGCTCGTACTCTTGGTCAAATGGCTTTTAACTGATTTTGATATCCACAGTTTAATTAAATAAAATGAGAGGGCGGATTTCGTATAGTGGTAATACCGCAGCCTTCCAAGCTGCAGCGAGGGGTTCGATTCCCCTAGTCCGCTCCAAATATTATGCAAGAAATTTATAACAAAGATACTGATAAAGTTGAAAATACACTGTTTTTAGACATGAATGGAAATTTATTAAATTTCCAAAAACTTATTCATGAACCAATTAACGAAAAAATATATTATAGTCCAAGTTGTTTTCCTTTTTTGAGCAACAACTCTGCAGATGGTTGTTTATATAAGAATTATACAATACCCAACAATCATTATGATTTTACAAACAATATATCTGAGTTACCCCAAGACTTAACCCTATCAAAATATATTGATATATATTATAATTTATTGAAAAATCATATTCAAGATATTCTTAAACATTATGAAAAAATAATTATTTCATTTAGTGGTGGAATTGATAGTTTAGTTTTGTTAAGTTTTGTTGAATTAATTGGTGCATTGGATAAAATTTTATTAGTTAATTATGAAAATTATTTTGTAGATCAGCATCCAGATTTAATACGCAATAATACATATAAATTTGATGTTTTGAAAGAAATACAATCTTACATCAAAGATAACTTTATCAGATTTAATATCACAGATTATGATTGGGTACGATGTGTCAATTATGAAAATTTTACAGAATTGAAATTATATGGTCTAGCAACTATTATGCATAAATTTCCAAATTATACTGTTATCGGAGGCCATCAAGGTGATAAAACTCTATTACATGACACTTTATGGTTTGATCAATTAATGTTACACGATGAAAACAACAAGAAAATATTTGATATTTTAATTCAAAATAAAAAATTATATATGAATAATTTTTTAAAATATGATACAACTAAAAAATTTATTCCACTTAAAAATTATAACCTTCGTTCTAACCATGCCGTTTCTGATATTCATGGAAAATTTTATAATCCTTTTGGAATTGATACAAGAATTTGTAGAAGAATAGATATATCAACGGTGTCATTAGAAGATATAATGGATGCAAGAGTTGCTCGTGAGATGATCTATCGAAATGTTGGTAAAAAATATGATGGATTTATAACTCAACAGGGAAATTTTGATGGTGATACTTATAGCAAAAAATCTTTTAAAAAATCAAACTTAAATCCAGATATTTTTGTAATTCCCGATAATATTAATCACAATCAAAACGGAGTAAATTGGTTAACAAAATTACTAAAAGAAGATGAAATTGAAACAAATACATTAACTAGTTTAAAGATGATTCAATTTTTAAGTAAAATTTATTGTAAATTTAATTAAATGCATTTGAAAAAAATTATTAATGCAGATTGAAGTAAAATAAATATTATTATGTTAAATTATTCAATTGCAAAAATGATTGAGTTTGCTTTTACATATATAATCAACAACGAATTAAAAACTATGACATATGATATGCCTGATGACAAGAGACTTACTATTATAGAGTATATGACACAGCGTATCGATGAGATACGCAAAGTTCATAAATGAATCCAACAATAGATGACATAGAAGTAGGTGGCGTTACCTCTCTTGCACCAGACAAATACCTAGTTAAAATATATCCTGATATCTTTGGACTAGCGTTTTACCCACCACTAAGCACAGATTTTTTAAAAGAAACAATACAACAACCACTAAAGCAATGGTGTGATGAATGTTTCTTAAATGAATACTCATTAAATTTTAGATTTAACAGCGGCGATCCATATTGGTCGTTGCTTTTTAGTAGCAGCAGTGACGTAAATATTTTTATGATGCGTTTTAAGAAAAATTAAAGACCCATTTCTTTCTTGGTTAAAAAACTAATAGTTTAATTCCCATAAATATTACAGGAATAAATTATGCCACGTTTAAGTTTATACAGAGAAAATCATACCAACGATTATAAATGGCAAGATCGCAGAATAAGCGAAATCTTTACTATAAGTTGCGTTGGCATAAACGTTCACAAATATCTTGGTCCAAAAGATCAGGGACCAACAACAGATTTAACACAGCCACAATATGCAACACAAAGTGAACAAAATATTCAGGATGTGCTGTTCTTAGAAAATCGTGACCGTTCTTATGATAAGAATGTTTATGCGTTGCGTGGTCACTATACAATTCAAGACAATGATTTTAATTTGAGTCAATTTGGATTAATGTTGACGAATGACACACTGTATATAACTTTCCATTCTAATGATATGGTGCAACGTCTTGGTCGAAAGATTATGCCAGGTGATGTATTTGAATTACCGCATCTTCGTGATTATTATCCACTTGATGAAACACTGCCCGTTGCATTAAAGAAATTTTATGTTGTACAAGAAGCAACTCGTGCAAGTGAAGGCTATAGTCAAACTTGGTGGAGTCATCTATGGCGTTGTAAAGTTGTTCCAATGGTAGATGGACAAGAATACAAGGATATTCTTGATGAAGCCGCTGGTCCAAATACTAATAGTACGCTGCGTGATCTATTAAGTTCTTACAATCGTAATTTACAAATTAATGATGCAGTAGTTGCACAAGCAAACAGTGATGTTCCAACCAGTGGATACAGCACAAATAGTTTGTATATTTTACCAACCCAAGATGGCATTTCACCTGTTACTGTAATTAATGGTTACTTAACTGGCGATGGTGTTCCACCAAATGGATTGCCTGTTACAGTTGATCGTGCTTTTCCAGCAAGCCCAACGCAAGGTCAATATGTTTTGCGTACAGATTATGTGCCTAGCAGATTGTTTAGATATGATGGCACAACTTGGTTAGCAATACAAGATGTTCAACGTGCTAACATTAATGGCAATACTACAAATACTCAACTTGGAACATTCATTAATAATAAAGCAAATACGCCACTTGCGAACGGTTATTCTGTACCAAGTAATCAAACACTAAGTAACTTGTTACGTATACAACCAGATAAGTTAGGATAAAGCAGTGGGTCAGTATTTCTACGATAAACAAATACGCAGATTTATGTCACAGTTCGTGCGTATCTTTAATGAAACATATGTAGAATATGGCAAAGATGTAAATGGCAACAGTGTTCTTTATCGTGTACCTGTTCGTTATGCCGATACCAATCGTCAAGTCAGTAATATATTAAAGCAAAACAGCGACAATGGTATTAATAATGTGCCTATGATAGTTGTTTATATTAAGGCAGTAGATTATGACCGTGGACGCATGCAAGAACCAAAATATGTTGATAATAAAAGTGTTCGCACACGTGCAGTTGACCCACTGACAGGAAACAGTAGTGTTAATCAAGGGCAAAATTTTAGTGTCAAAAGATTAATGCCAGCACCGTATAAACTTACAGTTGTCATGGAACTATGGACAAGTAACTTTGATCAAAAATTACAGCTATGGGAACAAATTTGTTGTCAGTTTAATCCAGATATGGAAATACAAAATACAGACAATTATCTTGATTGGACAAGTTTAAGTTATGTTTTATTAACCCAAACAAATTGGACTACTCGTGATATTCCTGTTGGCGCAGATGATCCTATAGATGTTGCTACCCTAACATTTGAGATGCCTATATGGTTAAGTACGCCAGCAAAATTACTTCGTCTTGGTATTGTGCAAAGTGTTGTTAGTAACATTTATGATGCAAATGGTAGCCCAAGCACAGCACTTATAGAAGCAACAAATAGACTTGGAAATCGTCAATATTTTACTCCAACAGGATATCAAGCAGTTGTTAACAATGGCAACGTAACTTTGTTTCCACATGGTGGACCAGAGATTAATAATACCAATTTTGCAATACCTACTACTAAGGGAAATGCGATTCCCTGGGCACCTGTTATTAGTTTATTTGGTAATATTGCAAACAATTATAGTATGTTATATTTGACAGATACAAGAACAGATAGACTTGTTACAGGAACTGTAGCATATGATCCAACCAATGCTGCTAATTTAAAATTTACAGTTGATCCTGCAACAATACCAACAAATATACTACCAAGTATTAATGCAATTGTTGACCCACAATCGAATGGACCTGGTATTGGATTGCCAGCAGCAAGTACTGGACAACGTTATTTGCTTGTTAATGCATTAGGCGGCGCTAGTAATGGAAATGGCGCAGCAGCATGGCAAAATGCAAACAGTAGTATCACGGTTGCACAACCAAATGACATTATACAATATAATGGTAGTGCTTGGTATGTAGCATACCATCCTACTGCTAATAGTAATTCTAGTTATGTAACAAATACTTTTTCGAATATTCAATATGCATGGAATGTAAATCAATGGCAAAAAAGTTGGGAAGGTTTGTATCAAGAGGGTCTATGGTCAATCGTGATCTAACCGCAGTTGGCGCACTTTTTATAGCAGTTAAAAGTGGTCGTGCTTTATTCTTATTACGAGATCAAGATACCTACAGCGATACATGGGGATTAGTAGGCGGACAAACCGAAGGCAACGAAACCCTATACGAAGGGTTGGAGCGAGAAACAAGTGAAGAAATTGGATTTGTTCCGCATATTCAAAAAGTAATTCCACTGGAATTGTTTTCTTCACCCGATGGACATTTTAATTATCATACATTTGTTGTGTTGGTTAAGAATGAATTTTTACCAGAATTAAGCAGCGAACACAAAGGTTATGCATGGTGTGATCTAAGCAATACACCTAAACCGCTGCATCCTGGTTTATATAATAGTCTTAATAATAAAGTTATTCGTGAAAAATTAAAAACTATTCAACAATTATTAAAAATCACCAAGTAACACAGCATCACGAACTGATATTTCCTGATAATTTGGCAAATCTTTTAGTGATGGGGATAAATCGGTGGTATGATGGTTTCTTACACGATAAAATTGTGTACCATTATAAACTCTAACAACATTATAGAGATATGAATAATTGTACTCATTCAAACCAACATCGTGTTCATAGCCTAAACTATGCTCATAAACATTATTATAAAATTCACCATCGCAACCATCGAATCCAAATAAGAATATTTTTTGAGCACCATCAAATGCTGCAAGATATGCAGCCGAAGAACCACTATCAAAATGATAAGAATACGGTAGCAAATTTGTATCAGGATAAACGTGCCAATGATTATTTGATGTAAAAAGTTTATTATATTTGTCTACTGGAATTTCAGAAAAGAAAATATTATTTTTTATAACATAATAATCAGCAGAGGTATCTTTCCACGCTGCATTGCAAGCATAGGTAAATTTGTAACCTTCTGAAACACGTTTGTTATTTTGGTTTAAAATCATTTGTATATCTGGCGCAAGACGACTAATACCATTTCCCAAAACAACCGCAGATTTAACAGACATATCATATGGCAAATCACGTGGATTAACAAACACACTTTTCATTTGTTCATTTTCAACATATGTTACTGATTCACCCGTATAATTACGACGGTATACTGCATAATTTAAATTTCCCATTAAAATCTTCCTACTGCTATTTCAATTTTTACTATGCTATCATCCAAGATGATATCCATGCTCTTACCTATAATACAACCTGGCTCGTATAGCGATTTATCTAGCGCACATGCTACACCACGCTCACTACTACTTACCAATAATGTTCCTTTATTTACTGGTCCACGCACTAAACAAGGAACACGACCCGTTAGTGCGATTGGTAACCAATTGTCATGTTCAAAATTATCATTCATAAGATAGGCAGGATTTGTTGACACTACGCCAGCAACTGTGGTATCATGAGGTTGGGTAGAAATCGTGACATCATAATCACCGCCCAATACCATAACCGTGCCAGGTGAGTAGTAACTATCACTATGATACATTTCGGCCAAGTCGGCGTATTTGGCTGTTGTGGATGTTCCAACAAAGTTAACACCATAGATGAAGTTAAAATAGTTACTACCAACACCACCAATATTTGCTTGAATATTAGCACCTGGCAATACGCTGCTGCCAACATAGTGAATGTTAGCCCAAATATTACTATAATATTGTGAACCACTACCACCCAAGTTAACCGCATTATTACTGCCAGGAATAATACCGCCGCTGACAGTAAGGTTACTATCAACTGTTGCGTTACCATAAATGCGTGTGCCGTCTACTAGTTTTGCCATAAATTATTCCACTGTATATTTAGACCTATCTTAACGACCATATCTTCTTCGAAGTGCGTTATAGTTTGAAGTTACTTCGTCTACTGTCAAACTACGATTGTATACCATAAACGCACCAAGATTACCACTAGTATATGCATTAGTTCCCATACCAGTGCTGTCTGCTGCCATTAGTGCCATAAATGTGTTTGTACCTGGTGCAGACCATGTTATATTAGATGAACCAACACTGGCACCATTTACATACGCAGTTGCAGTTGTTCCGTTATAAGTGATAACCAAATTATACCAAGCATTTAAACTTTGCGTAGAGGTTGCAATAGTTGTAACAGCACTGCCTGTCCATAGTCCAAATGAAATAACTCCAGCAGCAGTAATTTCTATTGCACTGGCATGATAACCAGTAGCAAGCGCCGCCTGACCATCAATTTGAATAATATTTCCTGAACTTGTTGGATATACCCAAATGCTCATTGTAACTGTATTATAGGTAGTAGAATTGAATAGGGAAGATGCACTTGTAGCATATTGACTACTTGCGGTCGTAAATGTTAAAGTGCCACCAGTTGTGCTTTTAGCACCACTGTTAAAAGTTGGACCATTAGATAGTGTATAATTTTTACCGTTTCCGCTTAAATCTGTCCAAGTTGCTCCGCTACCACTATAACTTGAAGGTTGACCAGCATCTAGCCATACCATTAAACTGCTATCTACAACAGGAGCACCTGTCCATTCATCAAATATACCAGCAAGTTGTAAATTACCATTTAGGTTAACACGTTGAGCAACGCTGCCGCTCTTAATTGTAAATTCATCAATGATGCCTGTAGTTTGCAATAATCCAACATTAGATATTTTTTGAACAGATATGCCCGTTCCACTATAATTGTATGTAGACAATGGCGAGGTATTTGAAGTTACTGCGGCGTTACCAGAAGTTCTTGTTAATGTAATTGGACTTAAACTTTTATCTATAATTGTATTAGATTGGCAAGTTAATAATAAAGTGTTAGGTATTGAACTAAGAGATGATGTTTGGGGCGTGAAGTTAGCAGTATATACTGCCGTGCCTTTTACTATTCTTAAATTAGTAATATAACCATTCCAAGTTAGCGTTGTATTATCATTATAGAACCTACCAACACCAATAGATGGTGTTGCTGGCCAAGTTGGTGTAGTTGCACTCGTTGAAACAGACGAACCATTTACATACATGGTATTCGTGCTTCCACTACGAACAAGTGCTATATGATACCAAGTGTTAGCCAAAATAGTATTGGTTGCTGAATAAGTTAAAGTAGAGGTACCATTTACAAAGAAACCCAATCTACTGCTAGTATCTAAGAAAATTGTTAATCCGTTTGTGCCTGAACTGGTCGCATTTGTAAGGGTAACGATACCAAATTGAGCAGCACCTATGCCTATTCCGTATATCCAACATTCTATAGTAAAATCACCTGTTAACTGATAACTTGCACTTGGTGATGCCATTATAAAATCTGGACCAGTATTATTAAAATAATAATTGTAATATCCGTTTGGTTTAATCGGCGTTTGAGTGGTTGATGTTACCGTTCCACTTGAAGTAACAGAAAAATTATTTGGACCACTATCCGTAAAAGCACTTGTTGAAGGTATAGTAGTTGTGTTTAATAACAGTTTAGTGTTAGTAACTGCTGTCAATGGTTGAGTTGGTGGGGTAACGTTTGCGGTATAAATTGCTGTACCATTAACTATACGAAAGTTAGAAATATAACCAGAAATAGGGTAAGTTGTTGCATTTACGGAACCAATATTTGGAGTATCTGAAACAAAACTTTGTGAATTTGTTACAGACCCTTGAGATAGTCCATTTATATATATTGTCAGTGTAGTTCCACTTCTTACTGCTGCAATATGATTCCACGCATTTAAGTTAATAGTATTATTAGATGTTAAAAGAACTGTGCCGTTTGAAGAAAGTATAATTTTATTTCCATTTGCATCTGTTTGTAAATAAAAATTATTTGCTACTGTAAAAAGTGATGTAGTAGAGAAAATAGTTCCAAACCTTTTAAATGACGTGGGATATAACCATGTTTCTATAGTAAAATCTCCAGTTCCAATAGTAAATGCTGAGTTACTTGGAAGAGTCAAATAACCAGTACTACCATCAAACAACAAACTACCAAATGTTATAGGATTATTTGTTAATTCATCAATTGTGCTATTGACTACTAAATTTCCAGTATTTGTTAAACGAGATGCTATTGGCATTATCCGAATACCGTGTCTAAACTGTTAGTGGTGCTATTATAATATGTATAAGCCACACTAGTACTATTACCACTGTATGTATAACCAGTACGCTGTTGTGTATAGATATTTCCGCCTACATACACGTTACCAGCAATACCAGCACCACCACTTGAAATCAGTGTACCGCTTGTTGTAGAGTTAGTGGCAGTATTGTCTAATAGATATAGCGTAGTTGCAGCACTTAATACAACATCACCAGCGCCATCTGGATCAAGGTATAAATTACCATTTGTTCCGGCAGTTGTTGAAAAATTATTGGCTATAATCCAACTATTGCTACCTATCGTAGCATTACCCGTGGTTGCAATAGTTGTAAATGAGCCGCTGTTTGCAATATTAGCACCAATAGCACCTGTTAGGTAACCAACATGCTGTCCACCACCGCTAGTTGTGAAACTTGCACCAGTAAAGACAGCACCTGTATTACCAAATGTACCAGCATTAATAGTAGGAGCAGCAATAGTATCAGTTGTTGTAATAGTTGTTGTGTTAATAAACGTAGTGTTACCAGCAATACTTAAGTTACCGCCAACATATAAGTTACCGCCAACACCCATACCACCACTGATTACAATAGCACCCGTAGTTGTAGAGGTTGAAGTAGTTGCGCTGTTAGATACAAGGTTACCACTAACATAGTTGTATTGTAAATAAGTTGCTCCACCAAATGCAGTACCATTTGCAAACTGAATTGCGGTATTTGCACCTGCTGCGGTACTGCTACCACCACCACCGCCACCAGCAGTTGATCCATTTGGATAGAAGATACCGCTTGTAGTTACAATGTTACCAACATATAAGTTGCCGCTAATACCAGCACCGCCAGTAATAACCATTGTGCCAGTAGTTGTAGATGTACTGCCAGTGTTTGAGTTAGCATATAAGAAAGGCGATGCTATAAATGCTGTTGTAACAAATGTATTAGCATATGTTAATGTAGAGAATGTTGGTAGTCCAGTTGCAGTAATAGTAACCGCAGCACTGCTACCATCAGTAATATACGCAGCAGATGAAGTTACGTTAAGCAATAGTGCAGTATTGGCTATACTAGTTGGTGAAGCATATGGAGGTGCAAAGTTAGCAGTATAAACTGCTGTTCCGCTGACATATCTTATACCTGTAATATAACCTGTGAAGTAATTGTGACCGCCAGCCGTGTTGAAATCGCCAGCGAGAAATGTAGTATCGGTAAATGTCAGGGCTGTTACAGTAGATGCCACCGATACACCATTAATATATAAACTTGTAGTGCTGCCGCTTCTAACTAGTGCTACGTGATACCATTTATTGTTGGTTGGCGGTGAAGCAGTATATGTGAGAAAGTTACCTGCCAAGTTTCTTACGTACCATCCTGTAACATCAACCCACAACCAAAACCCAGTATTAGTACCAGTACTGTTCATTATAGAAACAACACCTGGATTACCACTACTAGCAAGAACAGTAGGATAAACCCATGCTTCCATGGTGAAATTACCATTTACTGCTGCTACCGTGCCGCTAACAGAACTGTTACTGCCGTTAAAGAAAAGGCTGTTATTTACAGTACTGTTAAGTGTTGCATATGCGGCACTTATACTTCCATTGGCGCTGACATTACCGATAGTTGTTGCATACACGTTTGCGGCATTAATTGTAACACCATTGGTGTTACCTTGTAGATTGGTTATACCACTTACTGTTACGGTTGTAAATGAGCCGCTGTTTGCGCTATTCGCACCAATAGCGCCTGTATGATAACCAGTTAATTGTCCACCACCACTTGTAGTGAAACTTGGACTTGTGAGCGAACCTGTGCTTGTTATATTAGTTTGGGCATTAGTTATTAATGTACCGCTTAAACCACTGTTTGCTACCACATAAGCAGCATACACGTTTGCAGTTTGTGCTGTAATATTAGCACTTGAAACTAAACCAGTTAGAATACCAACTGAAGTAATATTAGTTTGTGCTGCGGTTGATAGGGTACCAGTAAGCGTAGCACCACTGTTACCAATAGTTCCACCCTGAATAGTAGTAGCATTAATTGTAGTACCGTTGGTTGTGCCTTGTAGGTTAGTAGTTCCAGTAACGTTAAATGCGCCAGTCACGGTTATAGGATTTGATCCGCTGCGTCCAATATAGTTTGTAGCATTGGTGCTACCAAATACAATATAACCTTGCGTATTATCTTGTTGACCCATAACACGTGCTGTATTTGCTACGTTAATATCGCCTAACCAAAGATCATCACCAATTTGAAAATTAGTGCCATTGCCGTTATTTGTGGCGTGGACAATATCAGCGGTAACATTTCCGCCAACTCCAATACCACCACTTACAACGATTGCACCAGTAGTATTATTTGTAGATGCTGTTGTGCTGCTGCTTACAAGATTGCCACTTGCACTAATATATTGTAGAGATGTTGCGCCACCAAAACTTCCACCATTGTTAAATTGTATCTGAGTGCTAGCACCACCAGGACTACCGCTACCACCGCTACTATATACTGAACCATTAGGCCAATATACACCGTTTGTAGTAACAAGATTTCCTACAGTTGCTGTGGCCGTAGTTGGAATAGTGATAGAGCCTGTGTCACTCAATATGAAGATGGTTTGAGTGTATGCACTATTAACAACTTCCAGACCACCAGTAGGATTTAAACGAAAATATTTGTTTGGATTTGTACCGGCACTGTAGGTATTTGTTAATTTAAGAAAATCAAGATATCCCGTGCCACCTTGACCATAAATATTACCAATAATTGATAGCGCACTTGTTGATGCAGTGCTACCAGTTGCAATATAAATGTTTGCATAATTGTTTAGTGTGGTATTTCCACTTGCAGTTAGCGTAGTAAATGCACCACTATTAGCAGCATTGGCACCAATAGCACCAGTGTGATAACCAGTTAACTGTCCACCACTGCTTGTTGTGAAACTTGGACTTGTAAGCGCACCAGTACTTGTAATATTAGTTTGTGCTGCAGTTGATAGTGTACCAGTTAAGGTTGTGCCTGTATTACCTATTGTACCAGCATATACTGCTGAACCATTAATTAAATTACCATTTATCGCAGCAGCAGTATTACCTATTGTGGTTGCGTATAGGTTTGTTGCATTGATAGTGGCACCGTTAGTTGTGCCTTGTAGATTTGTAGTTCCACTTACAGTAAGTGATCCTAATGTACCAACACTTGTAATGTTTGTTTGTGCATTAGTTATTAGGGTTCCGCTTAAGCCGCTATTTGCTACTACATAAGCAGCATATAAGTTGGCTGTTTGCGAAGTGATGTTACCACTAGTTACAAGACCAGTTAACGTTCCAACACTTGTGATGTTTGTTTGACTTGCACTCTGACTGTTTAGTGTTCCATAAAGTACTGCACCAGCATTACCAATCGTGCCACCAATAACAGTAGGAGCAGCAATTGTTCCAGTAGAAGTTAAACCAGTAAGTGTGCCAACGCTTGTAATATTAGTCTGTGCTGCCGTTGATAACGTACCAGTGAGTGTGGCACCGCTGTTGCCAATAGTACCAGCAGTAATGGTTGTAAATGCACCTGTATTTCCGCCATTTGCACCAATCGCACCAGTGTGATAACCAGTTATCTGACCACCCGTATTAGTTGTTATACTACTTGGTGATAGCGCACCTGTATAAGTTGGCAGATAAGCAGAAACATTTGAATTACTATAGGTACTAGAAAATGTAATAGATTGCGGAGTTGCAGTGTTATTTGTAGTTATTGATATACCACTGCCAGCAATAAACTGTGCAGTATCTTCACCTACTGCTTTAAGATTTCCTTGACCAGCAACATACCATGTTGCAAATGAACTGCCTAGTGCAATTTTAGCAGTATTATTTCCCCAATCATATACCTTAAAGCCAGTTGCACTATCAAATCGCAAAGTTGTAACGTTTGATACTAAATTTGCAACAGCGTTTGCAGCATTAATTTCACTGACAGTAAAATATCCACCATAAACATTACCATTAGTCCATTTGAAACCACCAGCAGTTACGTTGCCGCTTGCTACAATGCTGTTTGCATATTCAGTTTGTGAAATAGTTTCATAGTTTGTTGTAGTAATATTACCAGTTACAACTAAGTTACCACCAACATATAAATTACCACCAATACCAGCACCGCCAGTTACAATCAGTGCACCACTTGTTGAACTACCACTTTGCACAGCATTGCTTATTGTAATGCCATTAGTTGTGGTATTTCCATAATTAGTTACACTTTGTAGTGGAGCAGTAGTATCAATCAAAGTATAAAGATTGGCAAATGTGATTGCAGTTGAGCCAACTGCTACGTTAGGTTCACCGCCAGGAATATAATAAAATATATTGCCGCTTATAGCACCTTGTTCAACAAATGTCAGTGCGCCACTGGTTATGGTTCGCCAATCGTTAAAGTCACCTGTTCTGGTCCAAGTTCCATTAGAACCTGTTCCTAATGTGGTAACACGATAGATACCATTTAATGTATTTGGAGATTGATCTTTTACAAGAATGCGGTCGCCAACAGCAAGGGATACGCCATCAAGCGTGTTTGGCGCTGCAGCAAGATTAATATTTGCACCAACTGTTGCTGCTTTTACACTATCTTTATAATCTGAAACTGTACGTGTTAATGCCATTGCGGTTCTCTAATATAGTATTTAACCAAATTAGAGACGACCGACAACTACCTCTATAACACCCACACCATCACCAAAGTTTTGCAATGCTTTACCAATAACGCTACCCATTTGTGGATTATTTTCACTGCGAGCAGTTCCATCACCATTAGATACCATCATTTGACCTTTTTGAATTGGTCCAGTAACCTTGGTTGGCACACGACCAGTTAACGCAATATACAAACCATCAGCATCACTGTTCATCATATATGCAGGATTAGTACTAACAACACCAGCAACGTATTGACTACCATTGATATTGCTCAGGGTAACTTCCCTATCGCCACCAAAATCAACAACTGTACCAGGTTCATAATTTGCATCACTTGTATAACGTTCGGCCAAGTCGGCGTATTTTGCAGTGGTAGATGTGCCAAGGAAGTTTACAGCGTATACGTTGTTCCAATACAGTGCAGTATTTCCAATGTTAACAGATGCGTTGGCACTTGGCAAAATTCCACCACTTGCTGTGTATGTTGCGCCAGTAAACGTTGCGCCAGTATTTCCAAATGTGCCAGCACTGATAGCAGGTGCAGCAATTGTATCACTGGTTGTGATTGTAGTAGTGTTTACATAAAATGCATTTCCAGCAACAGTTAAGTTACCGCCAACAACCATGTTTCCTGTTGCAGCGTCAATTGTAGTTGTTCCTACGGTGATGCCGTTGTGAACTACGAAATTTGTATTAGCCATGAATCCATATCTCCTCTGTGGCGTGTATTAGTTAATCGTCATATAAGTTTGGAATACAGTTGCTTTTGCAGTTGTGCTCCATGTATTTGCTTGTAGCACCACATTGTTTCCAACTATGGTCGTAGTATAAGATACTAGTGCATTGGCACCAGTGTTTACAAGACCATAGAAACTTGCAGTTGCAGTTGTTCCATCATGAACAACAATTGCTTCAGCACCAGCATATCTATTGGTAGTAGTATCAGCAACCTTGATCACATACTTTGCAACACGATAAGTTGCTTTATCAAATGAATCAATGGTTGTTGGTGTATTCTGCGTAAGTGACACAGGATTCATCATTGGTGCAATACCACCACTGAAATAGTTACTGGTATTTGCAATATATCTTGCAGTGCCATTAACAATTGTGCTTGCATTTCCTGTGCCAGCGCCGGTATCACTAATACTAATACTAGTTGTTCCAAATGCTATGCTGGTTACAGTAGTTGTTGAAGTTATAATACGAGCATCGATAATATCAGTAGATAGTGGTGCTTCTGTAAATGATAGTGTGGTTCCACTTACGCTATAAGCAGTAGTTGGAATTTGAATAACACCGTTGATAGAAACAACAACAGCCGCAGTTGTTGAACTTTGACTCATTGTAAAGTCTACTTGACTGCCATTACCAGTAAATGAATCTGCTGTAATTGTGGTATAGGCACCTTGTGCAGTAGCCCAAGTAGAACTACCAACATTCCAATATTCAAAGTTGTTACTGTTGGTATTGTAACGAATCATACCAGCAGCACCAGTAGGACGGTTTGCTGTGGTACCTGCTGGAATTATCATAGCATCAGTAGAGTTAACTTGGAAACTTGCACCAGTTGTGATTGCATTTGGTGCGATCTTGATACCAACTTGACCAGTTGAACCGTTGGTCACAAGTAGGTTTTGATAACTAGCAGCACCGTTACCATGTACAACAAGGTTTGCAACAACTTGTGCAGCGTTAACTGTTAGGTTAGCATTGCGTGGTATATAAACATTTAAGTTTCCAGTACCATCATAAGTGCTGATGTTTTGTGTATAGACACCTGCGGTTACACTGTTTGTGATAACACTGTTACAAGTGTTAATGTTACCGTTAACGCTAAGATTATCTAAGAATCCAACACTTGTTAGGCTTGAAGCAGTAACACCACTACTAAGAGTTGAACCTGTTAATGTACCAGCATCTGCAGTAACTGTGATATCGCTTGTTCCATTAAATGATACACCATTGATAGTTCTTGCCGTTTGTAACTGTGTAGCACTGCCTGCGTTACCACTTACGCTTCCCGTAATAGTAGCAGTAACACTTAATGCAGAAAGTGTACCAACGCTTGTGATAGATGGTTGGGCATTAGTTGTTAGTGTACCAGTTAGAAGTGTACCGCTGTTACCAACTGAAACTGCAGTAATATAGTTTGCCTTTATATTTCCATTGTAAACTGTTAGATAAGCACCAGCATTTGTGTTACTGTAAGTAGCAGCAGAAATAGTGGATGCGATACTTGTACCGTTTGGATAGAAGAAGTTGGTTGCCACTGCACCAGTATTTGCTACTGTATAAGCAGCATATACGTTAGCAGTTTGTGCTGTAATATTACCACTTGTTGTTAGTGTTGTAGCAGAAAGTGTTGTGAAGGCACCAGTAGATGCAGTTCCGTTACCAATTGGAGTATTTTGAATAGAACCTGCATTAATGTTACCAACAACACCAAGACCACCTTGAACAACTAACGCACCAGTTGTAGTGCTT
>Ga0209189_1001005_pt1 | contig 21716 bp, 43 predicted proteins | sample C_130820_EF_Meta_FD_187308 | JGI IMG/M metagenome (GOLD analysis project Ga0209189, IMG submission 187308) | Freshwater microbial communities from Lake Croche, Canada to study carbon cycling - C_130820_EF_MetaG (SPAdes) (version 3) | ecosystem: Environmental > Aquatic > Freshwater > Lake... | reverse complement strand
GCTTGCCATCTACATATAAAATGCTAATGGCAGCACCGTCAAGCTTAGGGGTAATAGCAATATCTTTTATATCTTTTAAAGGGGCTTCACCCTCATTTTCATAGTATTTTTGCAAAGAAAACATTTGGTTGAAATGTTTTTTGATGTTTTCATGTTGACGTGCGCCTACCTCGTTGTAGCCAATAGACTCTGCCAAGCGATCAAAAGTTTCATCACTGATAAACGGGCTGCCTGCATAATATGCTAAAGCAGCCGAATCTAAGAATTGTTTAAGTTTATTCATTATCAATCAATCGTTGTACAAAATCACACATTAGTTCAGAGTGTACTTTGTTGTATAAAACTTTGTCCATTCCACCTTCAACAAACCACCATTCTTGGCTTTCTGGGTGACAACCAATCATGCCAACATTGCCTTGAATGGCAGCCATGGCATCACCATTAGCGTATGTAGCTATAACTTCCATGTTGTTGCCGAGTATAGTACAACCATCATAAAAGTACATACTATAAGGAACATTGTTCCAAGTTACATTAGCTACTGTTGCACCATCAGTTATAACATCTGCAGTTGGTTGAGCAATATACTGTTCTAATTCTAGATCACTTACCACATTAAAGTAGTTTGGTCCTGACCAGTAAGCACCCATACATATACCAAAATATTTACCACCAGCAGCAACGTAATTTTGAACAGCTTTGATCTGCTCAGCGGTGAATACACTGTGAAAATCATCACTATCGCCCATACCACCAGGAAATGCTAATACATCTACTGTAGCTAAAAAATCTGTGTGTAGGTCTTCAATGCCGATGGTTTTTACATTAAAATATTTGGAAAAAGACACAGCCATAGCCAAGCCACACTCAGTTTCACACCAAGGATTGTGAATAAAAATTGCGATTGTTGGTTTCATGATTATTCCCTTTCTTAAAGAAATATTATAACATATTAAAGGGGTTTATTCAAGTCAGTAATTTTATTCTTAAAATATTCGTTTATAAGATCAGTTGCTTCTTCTTTTGAGCATATTTCAATCAATCCATCAAGCAAGCTAAATATATTATTTATACTTGCTTCCATAGATACGCCTTCTTTACTTGCTTGATAGTCACCTTCATAAGTTTGAAAGTATTTGCGAATATGCACATATTGTTTTTCTCTAAACTCATTTACCACAAGTTTTAGTTGATAGAACTTATCTTGATTTTCGTAAATTAATTTTTCGTACAAAACTTCTTCACTCATACACGCACTCCTAGTTGTCTTAGGTGTTCTAAGCTTGCTAGCTCTTCTACTGGTTGATACGCTGATTGTTTCCACTTGTCTGCAAGAAGCCAAATGCGGTAGATCCAACCATAGTGTGGATGAGGTTGTTCTAAGTCGATGCGTGCGGTAGAATCATATCGTGCGCTATAGACGACTTCTCCAACATTAAAGCGTTCACGAGTAGCTTCATCTGGGATAAGTTCAGGTTTAAAATAGTCGTGGCTTGTGGCTCTGATGGGTACAGCATATTTTTCTAAAATTGTTTTAATAAAGCTTGCGCTTCTATAAGTGGCTTTTGATATAGCATCAATTGTTTCGCCTTGTAAATACTCTTGAATTGCATAACAAATTTCATCTTGAGTGGCGGGTTTGCCACGTAGTGCGGCTCTGCGCTGTGCATCGCGCAAACGTTTAGCTTTAAATTCTTCTATAATAGAGCCGAGGCGTGTAGTATTGTATGCCATACCAAGAATCTGGCAAGCATCTTTTTTGATAATAGGTTTTGTGTTTATATCTTTAGGTTCAAGCAAGTTAATAACACGCAAGATATTAGCGTCAGTCATTAACTCTTGTTCTAGTTCGTTGCGTTTTTTAGTTGCCATTTTAATCCTTAGAAACAAAAAAGGCAGCCTAGGCTGCCTTAAATCACTTGATTACGCTTAAGAAATAAACTGCTGCTTTGCCAGTCAATTTAGACAAAATGTCTTCGTCAACAGGTTTGTTAGCATCAGTCAATGCTGTACGCAATGCTGCAATTGAATCTTCTTTGCTAACACGAGCAGGTTTGTCGCCAGTAGTAGTTGTTTTAGTTTTAGTTCCAGATGCTGTTGCGTCTTTTTTGACATAAACGCCTGCTTGTACAAGCACCATACGAACACCGTTTGCTGATTGATTCAGGTCGTCAGCAATGGATTTAATCAGTTCTGTTGAATTTTCAGGAGTAGGCTCTCCTTCAAGGTAAGTGTCGATTGCTTTTTGTTTGTCTTCTTCAGTCCATGCCATGATTGTTTCCTGTTTAAAATAAATTGATTGGTTTAGTGTTCTGCTAAGAGCAGGTTTAAATATTAAATTTCTTCTCTAATAACTTCAGTCATTTTCAATGGGTCGAAGCGGCGATAGTTATGAACAACGTCATGCTCGGCTTTGATCGCTTCAACTTTAGCTAAATAGTCCTCATATGCATTATTCATTTCAAGAACAAACATTGCTTGAAAGTCATTTGCTAACTCTGAAATGTCAATACCTTCATACATGGTATTTGGTTTTACCATTACTGCAAGTACTCGATCAGAAACTGAACGATCTGCTTTAGTATATTTAAATGAGATAACTTGCATTTTGTTTTCCTTTGAGTGTCATTAAAGAATAATTATACAATAAATTAAGATTTAATTCAAGTTAATATTTAATTAATTAAAGTTTTCCTGTAAAAGGAAAATATATTATACTGGTGTATAGTTTAAAAGTCAATATTAAAATTTTTATTGTTTTGGAAACAACCCTACATGTAGGTTTTCCCTAAACACTTCGCCCATTCGTGGTGAGATACAGCTAAAAAATACTAATGGAGCTATTAACACTGTGATTATAAAAAAGGTTGCACTAATTGTAAATACATTATCTACTTTTCCACTAACTTCAACTTCTTTGTGAAACACGGGCATTAACAGCTCATATATTGCTGCCATGCCAGTAGTTAAACAAAATAATAAATACCATTCAAATACTGTCATACACTGCCACCTAGACTAGTTCTTGCGGCAATGCTAAAAGGATTTTTTACATCACTGTTTTTGGGTGTGTATTGGCGCTGTTTGCGGTTCTTTTGAAGCGCTGTTTTTGCCACTTCAGCGTTAGAGCTCATAATAGCAGGATCAAACCTGCCTTCAAATAGTTTAAATATTTTGGCGGTGTTGATCCAAGTTTTAGACCATATTTTGGTTGTGGGAATGCGTCTGCGATACTGTATATTTTTTAAAGCACGTTTTACTTGTTCGTTGTTCGGCTGAGATTTAAGCGTTTTTTCTAACTTGCGTTTACGGTTTGCTTCCCATCGCTTACTAGATTTGTAGTTTGCGTACTGTGAAGTCTTTGATTTACTACTTGTTTTAGCCATTTAACCTCCAATTAAAATATACACTAAAATTACTCACTGCCCCGAGCTAAAAAACTCAGCAGCACTCGATCAACATTTTGTTTTTCATGTTGATAAGTTACAATCTTTGTTAGAATTTTAAGCAGTGCAGGTACTTCAGAAATATCCATTGGAACACTGCGTCCAAGTGTGTCTGTAATAGTAATCATTTCGTTTTCTTCATATGCTACTTCATAGCTATAATGAGTACCTTTAGGACTGGTAAAGCGCAAATCAACAAACTCTACTTCATCACTGGGAATTGGGCAAATTAAAAATTTCATATTTTCTTTAGTTTAGTTAATAAAATGACAGGTTATTCTGTTACGAGGAAACCTGTCGAAACCCTAAGCAGTGTTTAAGCTGCTAATGCGAACTGTGAGTCGTTTGCGTTTACTTTTGTTTAGTTTTAACATCTGCTCTGATGTGTTGTCCACTCTGTTACTACTTGCCCTGTCGAAACTATGCACCCCCATCAAAAACGCACCAAAGGACTTGAACCTCATTTCTAGAATAGTACCATACAACCAGGGCGACTGGCAGATGCGTTTTTGGTGGAGGTGGGGGGATTCGCACCCCCGTCCAAGACACAGTTCTCGTTGCTTCATACAACAATAAATTATACTTCTACAAACTTTAACTGAAACTTGTCAGCACGATCTTCATAGTTTGCGTAACCACGTGGATTGCAAACTACTCTGGTTGAGCCAACTTGATAGTCAAAGTCTTCATGAGTGTGACCATGAGTCCACAATTTGATTTGTGGATGATCAATTATAAAGTCATCTAGATCGCTGCTATAAGCACCATTCATTAATTCTTCGTGCTTATAGCGAGGATGAGTTGATGCCTTACTAGGAGCATGATGCCCAACAACCACAAACTTTTTGTCAAACTTGCCTAAAATAATTTCAGCAATATAAGCTATCATTAATTTGTGATCTACAACAGCATCTTCTGGTGAAAAGGTAGCTGCGCGAGTATGAAACTTACCTTCGTAGTCTTTGAAGTTAACTTCACGACTGCTGTTTTTAACACAACGAAAGTCATTCATCATGCCTTTAATATGACGTAAGGTCATACTATCTTCATTGTTCATATCAGTCCACAGCGTGCCGCCAATAAAGGTAACGTCATCTAACACAAATGTTTGTTTGTCTAAGATGTGTAGGTTAGGCAAGTAAGCCAGTCTATCGCGCAAAATTGTAAAAGTTTTGGCATAGTCACCATTGTAGTGTTCGTGATTGCCAGCAACATATACAACGTGACTAAAGTTACGGCAGCACATTTGAAAGAACTCATGTAGTGCTGCACTACGATCAAATCTGTCAAAAATGCCAGCATCGTCTTTGACCAACAAATCAGCAGCCACGCAAATATCTCCACCCAAGATCAAAACTTGGGCATTTTCCGTATTTTCTAGTGTTAATGTGTCAAACTCTAAGTGCAAGTCTGAACAAACTGCGATTTTCATTTTAGTTCCTTAAAAAATTTCTTTGTATTTTAAATTATTGATTATTGTTAATATGCAAGTTATTTGATTATTAGATTCAGTAACTGTAGCAGTTTGTGCAGAAGGATTAACCCATACACTTATTAAGTGATTATCAGCATTAATGCCTGCATACACAATAGTTTCCTTAAACTCTTTTAAAGATTCTAGTACTTCTTGTGTTTCACTGCAAAGTATTGGTTTTGTTGCTATGAAACCTTCTGCACCAACAACTGCTGTAAATAACACTAATAAACTTGCTGCAATTAATTTTTTCATAATTTTAATTTAGTTTGGTACGCCGAGAGGGACTTGAACCCACGACCAATGGATTATGAGTCCACTGCTCTAACCAACTGAGCTATCAGCGCGTATCTGGTACCAGAGACGGGATTCGAACCCATATGCTTTGCGGCGGCAGATTTTAAGTCTGCTGTGTATACCATTCCACCACTCTGGTTTTTGAATAACAATTATAACATTTTTAAACGGCACAATCAAGTGGCAATTTTTAAACGCAAAAAACCATGGCTTGCTTAAAGCCATGGTTAATATTTGGCAGAAAGCAGAGGAGTCGAACCCTATTCCCGCTGCATTACTTTCCATACTTGGTGTGCTTTGAAAGAATCTAACTTTCACTCACTGATTTAACTTGGTGATAGGTTAGCAATCTGCTGCATTACCATCCTGTTCACTCTCCAACAATTCTATTATATTTGCTGCTTCTTCTAGTAGATCAGCAATTCTATCAGGTTTACCTTCTTGAACAGATTTTCTGGATGAAATTTGTCTACGTATTTCGGCACGTTTACGTAATCTAAAAATTAAATCATCATTCATTACTATTCTCTATAACTTGGTGCGCTTTGAAAGAATCGAACTTCCACTCCAACGTTCGTAGCGTTGTGTAATATCCATTTTACTAAAAGCGCAAATACGTGGCGGCTTTAGGGGGTAACGATCCCCACTCTTCCACAGTGACAGTGTGGCGTGCGTCCGTGAACACTTTAAAGCCATATAAAAACACACTATCTTCACTCACTTACGATTGACGTAACCAGCGGAAGTTAATGACCTGCTCATGCGTCACTATAATGTGTTTTTATATGGTACATCCTGACGGGTTCGAACCGCCGACTTTCTCCGTGTAAAGGAGACACTCTACCGCTGAGTTAAGGATGCATTTGGAGCGGGGTAAGAGAATCGAACTCTTGGCATTAGTTTGGAAGACTAAGGTATTACCACTATACGAACCCCGCTGGGTTTAACGACGCATAGAAGCAGCATCTACCGCTTCTTGTTTGCTAAAAATAGGTTGTAAACAACTTTTATGAATTATGCTTATACCCACTACTTGGTCGCCTGTATAAACTTTTGCAGCTTTAAGCGCAGTATCACCACCAGGGGTAACACGGCTTGGCAGTCTGGTTGTTTGTCGTGTGCTGGGAATTTGTGGCGATAGTGAAGGTATTTTAAACTGTTTTTTCATTGTTTAGCCTCGTTAAGATAAATTATTATAACAAAGTTTAATTGATAATTCAAGTTTAAATTTAGCTGGTGCGGGGTAAGGGAATCGAACCCTTAACTAAACGTTGGCAACGTCTGATTTTACCATTAAACTAACCACGCACTAATATATTAATACTTCATGGGTTTTGCAGGTTTTGGGGCTGGCATTGGCATTGGGGCTTTTTCAGGTTTTTTGGGTTTTGTTGCCATTTTGGTTTTCCTTTTCGATTTCTAAATCAATTTGTTCTAGTCTAATATTCATTCTTAGAACAACTTCCTCACCATCCATCCAAATATCTTTGTTATCTAGTATAGAGGCTATTTCTTCATCTGACAGGAAATGCTTGTAAACATCTCCCATTAGTTTTGCTGACCACTTGCGTTCATGATGCAGTTGGTCAATCATTTCACCGCCCTTACCAAATGTTCCGCCACTGTAGTTATGAAACATAAAAGTTGAGTGAGGTGTTACTTCATGTTCGTCTGCACACATAAAAATCATGGTTGCAGCACTCATACAAGCACCTTCCACGCTGCAAACTACTGTGGCATCTGTGTCATATAAAACCCGCATAAATTGAATAGCGGTATATAAATCACCACCGCAACTGTTTATGTAAATTTTAACAACATCCCGTTGTGTAGCATGACGAATAGTATCAAACCAGTCTATATAAGCATCAGGTTCTTCAATATTGCCTGATAAGTAAAATTCATAAATATTCCCAATAGCTTTGGCAGATATAATACCACTGCTGCTATTGGGAAAATCAAACAAACCGTTAGTTGTTTTATCTTGTGACATATTTTATTATTATTGGAAAAGGTAACAGGAATCGAACCTGCTTCCATGGATTTGCAATCCAGTGCCCGTCCAACTGGCTCTACCTTTATAACTTACGAATTTGAGTCAAGTTTACTTGTTTCTGATGGATCATTATAAGTTTGCGTGCTCATTACAACGCCGCCCAAATCACCTTCATGACTAGTACTTGCATCGCTGTTAAATCCTTGTACTGGCTTTAGTATAGGCAAATCATCAGTTTCTGCTGCTTGTCGCATACGTGCATCTGGAGTTTGGTTCATGTAATCAGGAATTCCCTGGCTGTTAAATCCTTGCATAATATTTCCTTGTTTTGGTATCCCGAGAGGGAATCGAACCCCCGCCAAGAGATTTGGAGTTTCTTGTGCTACCATTACACCATCGAGATGTTAAGTGGTACCGATAAGTGGAATTGAACCACTATCTATCGCTTATCAAGCGAGTGCTCTACCACTGAGCTATATCGGCATTGATGAAAGCAGATTGCTTCCATATTTAAATGCACTTGTTAGTGCATTTAAATATGGGTTGAAGTGGGGAATCGAACCCTCTCTAGCTGTTTCACAGACAGCGGTGCAACCAGTACACTAACTTCAACAAATTATGCAGCCATGGCTCTAACGTGTTTAAACCTATCAGCAGCATAACTGGCAGCAAATGCATTTGGTTTTACCATTGGCACTATATTACAAGTGCCTCTAATATAACCTATAGCTTGTTGCACTACACAACTGCTGCCATACATTTCATTTGGATTTATATCTAGATGCACTTCTACGTGTCGATCTTCTAGACAATCTGCCAAATTTTGGAAAAGTTCACTTACTTTGTAAACTTCATTCATTAGCCTAATAGCAGGCTTATTTTTCTTTTGATCATAGTCGCGTTCTCTGACTACTTCGCCAAATACTTTACAACCATGACAGCCATCAATATGTACTACAATAACAGTAATATAATCAGCATACCATACGCCGTTTATATTAAATCTTTCTGAATCAGCACCTAAATAAATCTTGCTTTCAAAACTTTGATTTTTAATAAAGGCTTTTGCTTCTTCTAAGTTTAGTTTTTTCATAATTTTAATGGCGGAAGTAGTAGGATTCGAACCTACGCGCCCCTTACGGAACGACAGTTTAGCAAACTGCTGGCTTAACCACTCACCCATACTTCCTTATTTATATTGTTCCTGCAACATATAACCTAAGTCTTCTCTCATACTATTTGTTGCAGGTGCACTATCTGGAGCAGGCACTGGAATTGCTTGATGTGGACCACTTGGTTTATCAATGTGTATTGCAGCTGCCGCTGCTTTACAAGACGCTAGTGTATCATACTGACAGTTGCCTTGCTCACCGTATTTGTATTTGCCATTGGTACATTTTATACAAGGCATCAGTCGCACTCATTATTAGATACTAAAAATTCAGCTAATGCTCTATTTACCATTTGGTTAAATGTAATATCTAAATCATGCGCCATTTTTGCAATAGTTAAAAACTCTTCATCAGTTAAGTTAATAGTTACCGTATTATCTTCATCAGACCACAAATCATCATTATCATTCATAGATTTTCCTTGTTAAAATTAAAAATGGCTCCACAGGTTGGGATCGAACCAGCAGTGCCAGAGGCGGTGGATTTACAGTTTACTGGGGTTACCAATTTTCCTACGCATCCAAGTTACATAAAAATAAAGGGGCCGAAGCCCCTTTACAGGGTTTTATTTTCGTTTTATTAAATAACTTATTTGAAAATATTTACCCTAAAATTGGTGGAGAATAGGAGATTCGAACTCCTGACTGAAGCTTGCAAAGCTACTGCGTTCCCAATTACGCCAATCCCCCAATATTATTTTGCAGTTTTTAAAATGCTGCGAATCATCCAGTTGTGCTTTTGCATAGCGTCAATACGTTCTGCAATAAAATTGGCAATACCTTGTTGATTCTCTGCACTAGCTACCTTAAATGTTTCAATTAAAAATGTCAACAAGGTCATGCTATCTGCTAAGAGTTCTGAGAACTGTTCCATTACTGGAAGTTGTCCTATCTGGTCTTCAATTAATGTTAATTCTGTAAATCGTGTCAAACTTGCTGGAGTATACGTGTCTAGTGCTCTAATATACTCTGCAATAGGGTCTATGCTTTCATAAATGTCAGCATAAAAATCACCAAAAAATTCATGATACTGTGGAAAGCTTGGGCTTTCTACGTTCCAATGAAAATTTGCTGCTTTTAAGTAAAGGCTAAAACTTGTAGCCAATAAGGTTTTTAAATTATCTGCTAACATTATAGCCTTTCGTTTTATTTACTGGTCCGAGTAGAGAGATTCGAACTCCCGACCCTTTGGTCCCAAACCAAATGCGCTACCAGACTGCGCTATACTCGGAAATGTTGTTTAGATTGTATCTAATCTAAAGGTGAAATTTTTGTTAGGGTACTCAACTTATGACCCACAACTGTATCAGTGGGTTGATAACCATCTGTTGTTTTACTATAAACTTGAATTAAAGCAGCTGGATCATCTGGTGTACCTGTTATTGTAAAGCTGCTGTTAGGTACAGACTCGCTGCTGTTTGTAATAATTTTGGTAATCTTTCCACGAGCTGTTCCGCCACTGCTGTTCCAGCTAACGCTATCACCACGCTTTAGCTCTTTGGCTTTGTTGATTACATCATCCAGCTGTTGCTTATAGCGGTTTATTTCTTCTATTAATGAGTACATAACTTCCTTATGTGGTGCCTCAGGTCGGACTCGAACCGACACGCCTTTCGGCACTGGCTTCTAAGACCAGCGTGGCTACCATTACACCACCAAGGCTACTGTTGGTAGCAGAGGCAGGATTCGAACCTGCGATTTCTAGCTTATGAGACTAGACGGATAGTCCACTTCCATACTCTGCGTCAAAAGTTATTATACTACAAAACACCACCATGTTCAAGCTGAAATTTTTTAATGGCTTCGCTGTCCAGTGATGCTGAAGTTCTAAATTTGTCTTTGCCCACACTGTCAAAGTGATTTTCAGCCAATACACGCATGGTTGCAAGTACGGCTGAGCCAAGTGGTTTATACCTTGATAAAAAGGCATTAACTAAAAATTCTTTTGTATATGCTTTAGCCATGGTTTGCCTTTCAAAATTAAATTATAACAATTTTTAAAACAAAATTCAAGTTAAAAATTTGGTCCAGCGTGCAGGAATCGAACCCACATTTAGGGAGTAGAAATCCCCTGTATTATCCATTATACGAACGCCAGAGGTCAGCTAGCTCAGTACTGGCTGTGTTTTTTTGTTTGCTTTCGCACATTATGTCAGCCCATGATAAAAACTGCAAAGCCCAGTGGTTTTGTGGCACACACCAGTACATTTCTGAGTGTGCACGCAGCTTTTGACGAGTATAACCCACCTGTTTAAGTTGTGCCATATCAGGTGCAATTAGTGGGTCGTGTTCTACCAATACATCTTCACGACTTTGGCTGTAGTGTATGACTGGTCTGACTCCACGCCAGCTTGCCTGTATTTGTTCGACCCACTCATGTTTAGGGTCAAAGTACTCACCTGTGGCAATCCAGTGGTGATGTATATCTAAGACTAAAGCGCAGGTGTCTACAAGTTGTAAACTGGCTTCCATGCCCCATGTAAACTCTGCGTTCTCGATAGTCAAACAGTTGCGTGCTTCTTTAGTTAATCTTTTAACTGCACTTTTAATACCTTCTGGACCTAGTTTGCCACCAATGTGTACATTACATTTAAAGTCCTGAAATGTTTTGCCATAGCCCATGTATCTGATTAAGTCTACATGATACTCAAATTCTGTGATACTGCGTTCTACAATTTCTGGGTTTTCACTAGCAAGCACACAAAATTGGCCTGGATGAAAACTAAGTCGTATGTCAGCTGCTCTGGCAGCTGAACCTATTGCAGCAAAATGTTTTTCTAAGTATGCAACAACGTCTGGTTGAAAGTAAAACCACATCCAGTCTTCGTGTGTGTAAGCAGTAAGCAAATCACTGCTTAAACGAAACATTCGTTGTTCTGGTGGTAGACGTGCAATGTAAGCAATTTGATTGTAGACTGCTGTGACGTTTTGTTCCATCAACAGCCACAGTCTGTCAACTGCTTTTTGACGAGGTTGCGCGGCAAGCCAAGTTATAGTAGTACCAGTTGTTTTACAACTGGCTAAATCTTTTGAGTAGCTTTCTTGTATTTTACACGCAAAGCCAATGCGTTTTTGATTTTGATTAAACATAGCCACTATTATATCAATATTTTAATTAAATTTCAAGTGTGTATTTTATAAACTAAAAAAGGGGCTTTACGCCCCTTTTATTATAGTGTTTTTATTTTTATTGTTTTTGGTTTTGCTGACTCAGGCACTTTGCGTGTTAGTTTAATTGTTAACACACCGTTTTTGATGGTACCTGCATCAACTTCCATGTGCTCTGCTAGAGTCCACTGACGCACAAAGTCACGTGCCGCCAAGCTGCGATACAAATAGGATTTTTCTTCTAGTTCAGATTTAGAGTGTTCGCCTCGTACAACCAGTTGATCTTTATCAACTTCAACTGTGATGTCTTTTGGATCAAAACCAGTAACTGCAAGTTCTAGTTCATAACTGTCGTCATCATATTTAACAATATTGTAAGGCGGATAACTTAATTGATGTGTAACTTTATTTTCAAAGTCACTAAACATTTTGTCAAAACCTAAAAGGGTTTTATTTAAGTTGCCTAAATCGAAACGTGCTAATTGATTCATATAATCTCCTTGTAAAGTAAGAATCATGTGGGCACTATGCCCTATTGTGTAGTTGCCTAAGGTCAGTTACACAATTTAAAATGTCATTAAATTAAGTTTTACACAGTTGTGGCAGTATAGCCCATAACCGTCATCTTTCATACTTTTAGTGGTGTGCCAGTAAAAACAGTTGTCACAAGCACTTAGCGCTAGCTTATCAAAATCTATGTTTTCAATGTCAAAGTCTAATTCTTGGCAGGTAGCCCGTAAAGACTTTTTAGTTCTTAGTAAACTAGTTCTAAGACTGTTGTATGTGTCGGTCATCTTTTGTGAAAATTTCAGGGTACTTTTTGTAGTAAAGTAAGAATAAAATATTACAACCTGCGTGTGCCAGATGACTCAGCCCCGACTCAGGGTCTAAATCTTCACCACGCATATAACTAAATATGTGTCGTAGCAGGCTGTTTAACACTCGGCTGTGATTCATGCCACCACTTTTAGTAAAATTCCAAGCAGCGTACTTGTTTGCACCAAATTCTAATACTTTATTAATCTCTTCTACGGCTTCAAACGGCATCAATGACCAGTTTGTTTTGTTTTGGTCGTATCTTACGGCTTCTGTTGGAGTTTGCATGATAAATTTGCTCAAGTTTAGGGTAAAAGATTATTATACTATAATTTAATACCAAAATCAAGTTTGTTTTTTACAAAGTAATGCAGGTAGTTGTTTTTTTGATTTTACCTTGTTTAACAACTCTTCATTAATACCTATTAATGGATTAGGTAATCCTTGTTGTTTATTATACTTTTCGTATACAGGCAACAGTGTTTCCAAAATTAAGTGTTCCAGCTGTCTTACATAACTTGTGTAAAATTGCATATGCTTCTCCAAGATTTGACTATTATATCAGCTGTGGTAACACTTGTCAACGTGCAGATTTTTCAAGTTGGCGCAGGGCTCGTAAAAATTTTCACTTGAAGTTGTTGTTTATTTTGTTTATAATGTAAGTCTACCTACAACATTAAGTAAATTATGCAAGCACTATATCAGCAACTAACCTCACCAACAAGAGTCTTGCGACAAGACGGCGTTGAAGAAATGCTTCCACCTACTCCAGTAATGTTGCAAGCAGCAAGAGCAATCAAACAGTTAGATGAGATTAATGTTAATAACAACAATCACATACAACAACTGCAACATCAGCAACAAGAGTTTATGAATTTATTAGCATTAAAAGATGCTACTATCAATACTTTAACAACAGAACTAGAAAATTTAAGGAAACCAATATGATAGTTAAATTATGGAATTTTTTAAAACAAAAATTTAGTAAACCTAAAACTACTAACTGGCCTTTTCCGCCAGCAAAAAAGTGAAAAAGTTATTTATAGTAGCTATGCTACTGTTATTACTGCCTGCTACTTGTGGTAACAGTGATATTAAAGAACGCGTTAAGCCATTATCTAAAAAAGAGTTTAACTGCTTGGTTCTTAACATTTATCATGAAGCAAGAGGAGAAAGTTTAGCAGGAAAGATAGCAGTTGCATCAGTTACCATAAATAGAACTAAACACCCTGATTTTCCTGAAACAATTTGTAAAGTTGTTTACGAACCTAACCAGTTTTCATGGACTACAGATTATGTAAAACCTATTTACAATCGTAAAACATGGAAAAGCTGTGAAGATGCCGCTATTCAAGCTTACTACGGCGATACAGGCACTGCAGTATACTTCCATCATGTTTCAGTACACCCACACTGGGCTAAAGCTAAAAAACGCGTAGCTAAAATAGGCACACACGTATTTTATGAATAAAAAATATACACTTGTTTTTGCAAAAGTTTTTTGATATAATAATATTTTAAAAAGGCAGACACATGAAGATTTATAATAGAGCTTTAACGGTAGAAGCTATAAAAGATCAATATTTACAAAAGAAAATAAATGCAATGTTGCATAGTTTAGTAGGCAGTACTGCAGCAGCAAACACATGGTGGAATAGTCAAAATGTTGGACTGAATTTTAGCAAACCTTGTGACTGTGAGCTTGAGGCTGTGTACAACTATGTTTTAAATTATTATGAAAGATTGAACAAATGAAAGTTTACATCAGCAAGTACCGCAATCACTGGATCAGTCCATATATTGTGCTTGAAAAAACACTGTTTTGGAAAGACTGGGACAATATTCCTTATGAAACTCCTTGGGTAGATCGTTGGTCAACACGGCTGTTGCCTGTGTGCGTGGCTGTACAAAAAGTATTAGACTTTGTGCATCCTAAAATTAACTATGTTAAAATCGATGCACAGGACACTTGGAGCATGGATCATACACTGGCAATGGTTGTGTTGCCCATGCTCAAACAACTTAAAGAACTCAAGCACGGTGCTCCAACTGTAGCAGATGAAGACGTGCCAAGTCCACTGCGAAGCACAGCACCAGGTGCTCGTGATCGTTGTGAAAATGAGTACGACTTAGATGACAACCACTTTCATCGCTGGGATTATGTATTAGACGAAATGATTTTTGCTTTTGCTAGCAAAGTAGACGACACTTGGCAAGATAAATATAATACTGGAACTATTGACCGTCACACTGAACCTTGTGCTTGGGATAGTGATGGTAAACCTACCTTATATACTAGCAAAGAAGGACCAAACCACACATTTAAATGTGATTATGATGGTTTGCGAAAAGAACAAGCGCGAATTGCTAACGGCTTTCGCTTGTTTGGCATTTACTACGAATCACTTTGGGACTAAAATGTTAGATAGAAATAAAATTGCGTATGACTATGTGCAGGCTTGTAAAACACAAGCAGTTTATGAACGTGCACTAGAAACTGCACTTCAGCGTTTGCACCCAGACAATCAACTGATGGGCACAAGTGTTACACTTGCAGAATGTTATAGACAGCTTGTATTTGAAGTTGTTGGTGAAGAACTCATGGACTGGATTGAATACTGGCAGTATGAATCTGATTATGGCAAAGAGTCTAGAACATTTGTAATAAACAATGTTACCTACGACACTGCAGGCATGACATTCTTTAGCTTTATGGAGGCTGTTAGTGAGCAGTAACATTAAAGCAACCATTCTACAAGACAGCAGTTGTAGTGGTTTTCGTATAACCACATTTGAGCTGGAGTATCCTCGCTTTATACACTCAGAGTTAATGACCCACAGAGTGTTTAGTCGTAATGCTGCAAGCAGTCGTGCTATTCCCATTGAACGTATGCAAGATTTAATTAAACAAAATCCTGCAAGTCCAGTTTATTGGGGTGCAAATCAAGCAGGTATGCAAGCTGGTCTAGAATTAGAAAACGAACAGTTGACCAGTGCCAAACAACATTGGCAAGATGCTTGTGATGCAGCAGTGTACTTTAGTAGATTGCTAATGCTGGACGGCGTGCATAAACAAATTGCCAATCGTGTTACTGAACCTTTTCAGACGATGAAAACAGTAGTAACTGCCACAGAGTGGGCAAATTGGTATCAGTTGCGTAATCACGAAGCTGCACAACCTGAGATACGTGAACTGGCAAAACAAATGTATGACGCACATCAAGCTAGCATACCAGATGCACTAAGAACAGGTGAGTGGCACGTGCCTTATGTTAACAGACAGTTTAGCATAACAGGTGTGCGTTACAGTATTGGTGATGAAGAATTAACGCCTGTACAAGCTCAACGTGTAAGCGCCAGTTGTTGTGCTCAGGTTAGCTATCGCAGACTTGATGACAGCTTAGCCAAAGCTGAGAGCATATTCAGCAAACTAATAGAAAGTGAGCCTGCTCACTTAAGTCCAGTAGAGCACCAAGCAACGCCCATGCGGCAAACTCGTGAGAGTTGGCAAGGTGGAGTTTGGGAATCTGGGATTACTCATGTTGATCGTAAGGGAACTTACTGGTCAGCAAATTTTCGCGGTTGGATACAGTTAAGACAAATTATTTAAGGAAACAAAATGGAAATCAAAGAAAAAGACGACGGCACTTATACTATTAAAGGTTTGGAAATTATTCATTTAGAACTAATTGCAACCCTACTATCACAAGTACGTTTGGGTATGGGCACTGAAGGCTCTAATTGTGCATTTGAACTAAGCGACCTGCTGGAAGAAAATGAAATTGATTTTAGTTATTATGAAGTTGTAGCAACTAAACCAAATGGAAAAGTAATTGAAGATTTTGTTTTGGAGATTGTGTGACAAAAATTGTAATTAACAACGATTGGGGCGGATTTGGCCTAACTGACGAACAGATGCAGCAGTATAACGATCTGGCTGGACTTGGTTTGGTTTTTAAAACTGCAGACAAACCAACTAGCTTTTTTACTGGACACTGGTACAAGCCTGATGGCGAGTGGTTTAGTGATAGGGATATACCCAGAGACGATCCGCATTTGGTTGCTGTAGTTGAGGGTTCGGATCCTGAGAAACATACACTTAAAGTGGTAGAAGTACCAGAAGATGTAAAATGGCATATTTCAGAGTATGACGGACATGAACACGTAGCAGAAGATCACAGAACGTGGTATTAACAGTAAGGGCAAACAGGCTAAAAAATATTGGCTTGTTTGCCCTTTTGTTTTGTGTTATAATATCTTTTTACAAAAGGAAATATCATGAACATTGAACAATCCGCAGTGATTTTGGTAGGCACAATTTTGGCATCAATATCACTGTTAATTATAATTGCAACTGTTGTTGCAATCAATCGATTACTTCATAAGTTTTGGAAACCCATTAGCTTATTTACCCCCGACAGTTGGAAGGGTTTTGATCCACCTGAAACCATCACAAAGGATAAATCATGATTGACTTTATTGTAACTTTTTGCGCTGTGTTTGCACTTGATGTAGTTTACACTTATTATCTACGTTGTGTAGGTAATGGTGAGGCACTAGGTGCTAGCTTTTGGGCAATGCCTTGTTACCTGCTAGGTAGTCTTGCTGTTATCAGCTATACTACCAACCACTGGTTGCTGATTCCTGCCATGATGGGTGCGTTTTGTGGAACTTGGGTTGGTATGAAAATTAAATCAAAGGAGTCAACATGACCAAGTTGATAGGAGCCGCCCTTGACCAAGCCGTTGCAAACGTGCTGGGAATTAAAAGCGTACACAACTGTGAGAAGTGGAAGGGATGGATCTGCCCTAAGTGCAGTGCGGATAGAACCAAGATTCCGTGTCCTTTAGGTTTTGGAGCCACAGTTGATGGTCGTTGTCCTATGACAGTGGAGGCACAATGAACAAACGAATTCAAGAACTTGCTAAACAGGCTACGACGATTGAGGAACACGGTTGGGGGGCAAATTATGAAAATTTTGACAGACTGAAATTTGCCCAGTTGATTGTGCAGGAATGTGCTAACCTTGCTGATGAAGCGGAGCCGTACAAAGCCGCAGATTTAATTAAAAAACATTTTGGAGTTACAGAATGAACACGGAACAAAAAATACAAAGATGTCAAGCATTGGTTTTTGCTTTTGCGGGCAAAACAAATGCTGAGTTGTGGTGGATGACACACAACCTTTATTTTAACGCTAAGCCTGTTCATGTACCTGTTGATGAAGTATACAGCTACTTAATGGAACACGCTGCTGGAGGCTATCAATGAAACTTGAACTAGATAAAACACTTTGCGACAAGTATCCTAAAATTTTTGCTGATCGTTACTCAGACATGACTCAAACAGCAATGTGCTGGGGTTTTGACTGTGGTGATGGTTGGTTTAATTTACTAAACCAACTTTGTGCACAAATTCAAAGTTATATAGACTGGCGACAAGATCAATATGCACGTGCTGAAAGCTACAACCAAGCACTAACACAAGCACTAACAGGTGACCGTACCAAACTAACAGAATACTTTACTTACGACAAAACACCTGACGCTAAAACACACGAAAGTGTAGCATTTGAAATTGCACGCCGTCAACCGCGTGAGTTACCTGATCTAGTTCAACAAGTAGTAGCCACTGAAGTCAAAGAAAAGTACGGCACTTTACGATTTTATTATGCGGGCGGCGATGAACGTGTTACTGGCATGGTTACATTAGCAGAAGCTTTAAGTGGAACAACCTGCGAATGTTGCGGCAGTCCAGCCGAACGTAGAGGTCAAACATGGCTGAGCACACTTTGTGACAGTTGTTATTAATTCAAGGAAAACACATGAACTTTTTAATTTATTCACTAATACAGCAGGCTGAAACCGCAGCTACCAATAGCGACTACTGTGATGTTACCATACTAGGCACTGAACTGGCACAGGCAACTGTAGCTGCTTGTCAGGTACACTTAGAAACACTAGGACTTACTGAAGCTGCCAGACAGCTGGATACCTTATTAATTCCTGACAACACCAAAATAGAAGTTGTGCCAAGGTAGTGAACTTAACACAACCGCTTGCAGTCAACCCAATCGTCATTTTTGATCCTAAAAAATACACTTGCATTTTCTCAGCAAAATGTGATATAATTGTATCAACTTCAAAAGATAAGACAGATACAGGGTGTAAGCAACTGCAAGAACCAGCGCAAAACCCCCTGTGTCGAGAAAACATCTTTGATTTTTCGAATAACAGACAGGGTAGGTTTTGCAGCTTAGGGTCGAGTGCGGTTAGCTTAGACACCCTGTACAACTTGGGATAATTTTACTAAAATTTACTAAAAAATTAAAAAAATGCTGAAAAAACAAATGTTAACCGAAATTGACTTCGAAAGCTTGGCTAAAAGCACGGACTATGCCAAAACCGCTGAAGACCTGCAACTGTTAAGTTACGAAACTTGGCTGTTGCCACAAATGCTGGCACACTTTGGAAGCTGGACTGTTGTGTTAACAGCAGATGCAATGGTAGATGTTAAAGCTACACTAGCTAAAAATGTTGGTGTAGATGCATGGCAGCTGGGACTCCTACTAGCTGCCACAAAGCTACAGCGCAGTCAGTTGGTTGCTAAGCAAACGTCGGAAAGTGGCAGGCATTATAGTGCACTAGTGCCACTAGTACTAGCAGGTGTGCGTCAAAGCCAAAACATCAGATACGAACAGTGGCGAACTTCTGGCTTAGAGTGGGTTGTGCCTGAACAACTACTAGCAGCCATGATGACTGAACCACCCCTCATCGACCCTCAGCTGTTGCTGGATCTGCGTGCCTTAGGGCTACAACAACGTGGGGCGGCACGTGCACCAACCTCAGCAGCAAGACTGTATGGGTTGGCAGGCACCAGCTTAGGGTCAGCACCAGCACTACAACAAACCATGTTAACACAAACTTGGGTAGCACATCCCACACTACGCACAGCCAACATGGTACTAGATCCTGAAAACTGGGACAGCATACCAGTTCCACTAATTGACAGCGCAGTACTAACACAATCACCCACATTACCACCTTGGATGACTTAATGAAATATGACAAAAATTTAACAGCCAGAATTGTAGCAGAATATAATAATGGGTCAAGTGCTGCACAAATAGCATCAGCACTAACCCTAGAATGTGGCGAAAGTGTTCCTGAAAGGAGCATTATCGCCAAACTTAGCAGCTTAGGTATATACCGCAAAAAAACTTATTTAACCAAACGCGGTGAAACTCCCGTAAAAAAAGAAGAATACATCACACGCATAGCAAAACTTCTGGACGTGAATGCAGAAATTTTAGAGAGCTTGGAAAAGGTCAACAAAAATGTCTTGCAGTTGATTGAAACTGGTCTAACCGACCCTAAACCGCAGCAGCTTGTGCCTGCTAGTCCCGAAATCTCCAAAAATGTCTTTGCATAACCAAAAAAGCCCACTTAAAAGAACTTAAGTGGGCTTTTTGCTTTTTTACTGCAAAATTGTCACCGTTGACCCTAAACTGTGGCAAGTGCTATATTACTGCAGCTTAGGGTCAGTTTGTGAAAATCTCGTGGTTTTGTTTTGGTGAAATTTCGACACAAAATCGGCAAATGTACTCCACACGTGCACTTGCCACAGCTTAGGGTCAAAAACCCAAAAAAACTCACTTGACAAAAGCACTCGGATTGCGTATAATGGCGCAGACGTGCAAAAATTTAGATGTGCCACTGGCGCAGGCAAAACAAAAGCCCCTGCAGAATTGCTCTGAGGGGCTTTTGAACTTGATCAAGTTTTTTAAGGCTCTGCTGCCATGTAAGGCTGAGATTTAAAACACATAGTGCTACCTAGTGCGCCAGTGGGATTTATTACCCACATTACCACTGCCGTGGCTCTTAGATTTAGATGATGGCTGTATTTTAGAGTGTTCTTTCACTGTGGAACTATTTAACCCATAGCTAGGGGCACAACACGCCACTGGCAGACCGTTATCGATAGACTTGCATTAACGGATTGCTTAAAGCATCAATCATGCTAGTAGACTCAAGCGCTACCCAGACTATGTGATTTAGTTTAAGGATGTTCAAATCGCACAAAAACTCCTCAACTGTTTTTGGTTTCCACAAACCCAAGCAAGTTGACAGCTTCAATTTTTAGTTTAGCGCTATCGTGCCCATTTGTCTCTAAGATAGCTAGTCCAGACAAGCGAATGGCGGTTATATCAGACAGTTTTGCTCGCACACTTACTGTCGTAGCACCAACGTCTTGGCACGCTACCCTGATAACACTAAACTAAAAACTGGTACACGGTACGGGAATCGAACCCGTCTTCCTAACGTGAAAGGCTAGTGTCCTAACCGATAGACGAACCGTGCAAGGAGGGCGAAGACTAGAGATTTCGGTCTTCATTAAGTTGTTAAGCCAAATCATAAGCGTGGCACTCATAACACCCATATATTAATGTTGTCACTAATATATGGCTGCTAAGGGCTGTGGTTCGGATATTTACCACAATTAAGGAAGTATCATCAAAAGAGCTTGCTATATGTTTTATGCTCTGAAGACCGCTTTCCACCCAATCTAAGAGAAGCGCTTATGATTTCAGACGCTTTACGCTAGTGCTCTTGTTAACTAGCAACTCACTAATTTATATAATATTATAACATATTAAACTGACTAAAATCAAGAAAAAATAAACAATCGTTGCCACATTGATCTAGCTTCGCAGGTGTGTCGACATACAGTGACTGGTTGGTAGACAAAGAGATCGATGACAAACGGGCGGCTAAAATAATTTTAGCCATTCATTAAGCCCTTCCCGACTGTTTATAAATAATTATACAACAAAAAGGGTCAGTAGTTCAAGTGAGAATTTTTTGACCCTAAACTGCTTTACAGAGCAGCAAACACTGCTTGCAAGGCTTCTGTGCTGGCCTTTTCAAGGCTGACTACTGTCTCAACAGGCACATTGCACTTGCTGGCAATTGCACCCACCAAGTCTGCCTTGGTAACACGAGCAGCACCAGCTGTTTTGGTTTTTGCCACATACACGCCTTCACGTGACAGCTTGGCAACTACTGAACGCACACTCTTACCCAAACCCAAGGCAATTTGCTCAACTGCAACACCTGCTTGGTAGCTGGACACAGCCTGTGCAGTTTGCTCAGGGGTATAGTTAGTTGTCTTTTCCATTTTGGTTTCCCTTTGTGTTTAAAGAATAATTATAAAGCAAAAACACCGCACAGTTCAAATGAAAATTTTCTCAACTGTTTGTGTTTTTGTTTTTTGTTGTTAAAGAATAAATTATAGCCGTTTGGGCTGACACAATCAACTGCAAATTTATTTACTTGACACGCTTGGTAAACTTAGGGTACAATGTTGGCGCGGACACTAACGTGTGACATTTGTGGTAGCAAAAATTCGT
>Ga0209189_1001004_pt1 | contig 21778 bp, 19 predicted proteins | sample C_130820_EF_Meta_FD_187308 | JGI IMG/M metagenome (GOLD analysis project Ga0209189, IMG submission 187308) | Freshwater microbial communities from Lake Croche, Canada to study carbon cycling - C_130820_EF_MetaG (SPAdes) (version 3) | ecosystem: Environmental > Aquatic > Freshwater > Lake... | reverse complement strand
CCGACACGATGACGGTGGTGTAGTCCATCGCGCCGTACTTGCGGAGCGTGTCGATGGCCACGGCCACCGACGAGTCCTTCTGGCCCACGGCCACGTAGAAGCACTTCACGCCGCTGTTCTTCTGGTTGATGATGGCGTCGATGCCGATCGCCGTCTTGCCGGTCTTGCGGTCACCGATGATGAGTTCGCGCTGGCCGCGGCCCACCGGCGTCATCGCGTCGATGGCCTTGATGCCCGTCTGCAACGGCTCGCGGACCGGCTGCCGCTCGGCGACACCCGGGGCGAGCGTTTCCACCGGCCGCCGCAGGTCGGTGACCACCGGGCCCTTGCCGTCGAGCGGATTGCCGAGCGGGTCGAGCACGCGGCCGATCACCGCGTCGCCGACGGGCACGCTGAGCAGTTTGCCGGTGCTCCGCACTTCGTCACCCTCGGTCACCTTCAGGTAGTCGCCGAGGATGATGACGCCGACCGAGTTCTCCTCGAGGTTGAACGCCAGCCCGGTGATGCCGCCGGGGAACTCGACCATCTCGCCGGCCATGACGCCGGAGAGACCCCAGACCCGCGCGATGCCGTCGCCCACCTCGAGCACGCGACCGACCTCGCGGACGTCGATCCGCGACTCGAAGCGGCCGATCTCCTCACGGAGTACCGAGGCGATCTCGTCCGTATTGAATTTCATGGATGCTCCTCTGCTTCAGCCGGTCCCGGAGCCGCACGAGGCTCGTGGCGACCGACTGGTCGTAGACGGTGTCGGCGACCCTGACCACCAGGCCGCCGATGAGTTCGGGTGAGATGACGAAGGTGGGGGCGAGCCGCTTGCCGACCGCTGCCTCCACCTCGCCGACGATGCGGGACTGCTCGGCCGGGTCGAGCGGCACGGCGGTGGTGATGGTGGCCTGGCTGAGGCCCTCCATCTCGTCCGCCAGCCGCGCGGCCGCCGCGGCCACCTGCGGCAGGATGCCCAGCCGTTCGTGGCGGGCGAGCACGTGGAGCGAGTTGAGCGTCGTCGGGGCGAGCTTGCCGGAGAAGATGCGGTCGATGACGGCCGACTTCTCCTCCGGCGTGATCCGCGGGGAGGCGAAGACGCCGGCGGCCGCGGGCGCCTTGGGCAGCACGTCGTGGACGATGCCGGCGAGTTCCTCGAGCACCTGCCCGCGGCAGCCAGCCTTGTCGGCGGCCGCGATGATCGCCTGGGCGTAGACCTTCGCCAGCCGCTCGACGCCGATGTCGACACCGGTCCCGTGGCCGGCGGCGTGTCGGGCGGGCGTCTGCGAAGTGGTGGAGGATGACATCGACCGGTCCGGTTTCAGCTCGGGGCAATCACACGCAGGGCGGTCACACTCTGGACACTCGGGCTCAGGACGGTTCGATCCGGGAACGAGCGGGGAATCAGTTCACACTCGGCTTGCCGCCGAGCCCGGCGATGGAGTCGCGGACGAGCCTGGCCTGGTCGTCACGGCCGAGCTTCTCGCGGAGAAACTTGCCCGCCACCTCCACCGCGAGGTCGCCGGCCCGGTCGGCGATCGCGGCGAGCGCCTCGTCCTTGGCCAGTCCGATCTCGTGACGGGCGCGGTTCTTCTCCTCTTCGGCCGCCTTGCGGGCCTCGGCCACGATCGACTGCCGCATGGCGTCGGCGTCGCGGCGGGCCTCCTCGAGCATTCCGCGGACCTCCTCGGAGGCCTCCGTGAGCCGCCGCTCGTAGGACGCGAGCATCCGCTTCGCCTCGTCGTTGGCGCGGTGGGTGGCGGCGATCGTGTCGGCGATCCCCTGCTCCCGCTTCGCCAGCCCTTCCATGATCGGCTTCCAGGCGAACTTCGTCAGCAACGCGAGCAGGGCGAGAAATACGACGAACGACCAGACGGCGAGGTCGGTCTGAAACCAGGCCGGACTCTCGAACGCCGCCTTCGTGCTCCCGGCCGGCACGTTGTGGCCGATCTCCGGGCCGTGGCCATGGGCGTCTCCGTGCCCGGCACCGTGGCCATGGCCGTCGTCGGCGGCCGACGCCGCCACCGGGGCGATCGCCAGCGGCACGAGCACGGCCGGAACCGTCAGTGAGAGCGACGCCGCGGCCACCGCGGCCCGCATGGCCATGCCGGCCGGCGAGCGACGACCCACCAGGACGGTGTGACGCGAGAGCATGAGGAGGTTCACGGGACTCGACTCCGCAAGGTGATCAAGAGCGACGACGATGGCCGGGCGCGGCGACTGGCTTCGAACTCACGAACCGGATGACGATCCTCGACAGACGACGAACCGAAAGACTCGAGCACAGTGGCCTGCGGCGGCAACAACGAACTGCAACTGAACGCACCAAGCCCGGCGGCCGCCCTCGACCGGGGCGACGGGCAGGTCCGGCGAGGACACTGCCCGGCCGCCGCCGGTGCGCGGCGCCTTTGGCACCGTCCGGGAGCGGTCGACGCCCCCGGAACATGCGCCGGAACTCAGTTCTTCTGCGAGCAGATGAACAGCGCGTAGAACGTGAAGCCCTCGATGAGGGCGGCCGCGATGATCATCGCCGTCTGGATGCTGCCCGCGACCTCGGGCTGCCGCGACATGCCCTCGTAGGCGGCGGCCGCGAGACGGCTGATGCCCATCGCGGCGCCGATGACGACGAGGCCCACGCTGAACGGTGACGAGAAGTCGATCAGGGCACGGCCGACGCTGCCGGCTTCCTGGGCGCTGGCCACGCCGGCGAGCGCGATGGTGAGACAGACGGCCGCGAAGGCGGCGAGCGTACGAGCGGAAAGGATCGAGCTATACGACACGGGATCAGGCTCCTTCACAAAATGGGAATGGACGAGAGTCCGGGACGGGAAACGAAAAATCGGGAACGGGGCCGACGGCCCCGGTGAGGCGAGCGGGAAAGCCTAATGCTGGTGCACCGACGCGCCAATGAAGAGGGCCGAAAGAAACGTGAAAATGTAGGCCTGCAGGAAGGCCACGAACAGTTCGAGCAGGCTGAAGAGGGTGCAGCTCACGACGCTGATGCCCGTGACGGTGGCCCACATGCCCGTCGAGTAGGAGGCGGCCGCCGAGATCAGTCCCATGATGCCGAGCAGCACGAGGTGGCCGGCGACCATGTTGGCGAGGAGCCGCACGGCGAGGATGAGGTGCTTGATGCCGAGGCCGAGCATCTCGATCAAGAAGATCATCGGCTTGAGCAGGATCGCCAGCGGCAGCGGCAGGTCCATGCTCGGCACCTGGTTGAGGAAGAAGCCGACGAATCCGAACTTCATCATCCCCGCGACCACCACCGTGAGGAGCGTGACGCCGGCGAGGGCGAGCGTGACGGAGAACGATGCCGTCGGGGAGCCCGCCCAGGGCACCATCCCCAGAAGGTTGCAGCCGAGCACGAAGAAAAAGAGCGTGAGCAGGAGCGGCACGAAGCGGTCGCCCTCGTGCACCTCGCGGTGGGCCGCGTGCGTTTGGTGTCCGTGCCCGTGGTCGTCCTGCCCGTGATCACCGTGACCGTGATCACCGTCAGCGTGGTCGCCGTGGTCGTGATCGTGGCTGTCGATGGCGGGACGGGCGATCTGATCCCTGACGAAGAGGATCATCGCCTCGAGCATGTTGGCGAACGGACCCCGCGCCGGCTCCCCCGACGCGAGCCGCTTCGCGAGCCGCGAGAAGAGCAGCAGGAGCACGCCCGCGAGCAGCAGCTCGAGGATCATGTACTTGGAGATGCAGAAGCCCGACTTTTTCTCGTAGAGGCTGTCGAGCGTGCCGAACGGCTGTGGGATGAGGATCTTCCCGTCGAGCGCCGCGTTGAACTCGGCCACGGACGGCATCGAGTCGGGGTCGGCCGCGAACGGCGTGCGGAGGAACTCCGGCACCTCGTCGAGCGTCTTCCAGCCGTGCCGCCAGAAAGCCTTCGGCACCTCGAAGTAGTAGGCGTCCTTGAGGTGGTAGATCGGGTTGGCTGACATGGGCGAAAGAAATCCTCGGTCACCGGTGGCGAGCCGGAGAGTGTGGTGTGGCGGGCCCCATCCGGTCAATGGCCCCGTCGGCAGCCCGCCCGGCTCACCATGATGTGCAGCAGCACGTCGGTGGCAAGCAGGGCCAGATAAAATGCGACCAGAACGCCCGCTGCATCGGCTGCCGGCGGCCCGTCGAGCTCCGAGGGGGCCGCGGGATGCCGCGCCGTGGTCAGCCACGCCAGGACGGCGAGCGGGGGGAGCGTGCGCAGGGTGATCGCCGCCAGTGACGCCACCAACGCGTGTCCGGGCTCGGCCGCCGGCCGCCGCGTGATGAGCCAGGCCGCGAGGGAACCGGGCAGGCAGGCGGCCGCGGCGCGGCCGACGGCACTCCCCCAGCCCGGCCGATCGCCCCCCGCCCAGAGCGCGACTGTCGCCACGGCCGCCGCCACGAGGAGCAGCAGGCAGATTCCGAGCACGCTGCCGGCGACGGAGCCGGCGGCCCCCTGGCCGCGCTCCCGTCGGGGGGGGCGGCGGTCGGTCGCGGCGTCGTCAGGGACCCCGTCGCTCATGGCCGCGACCGCCGGGAAATGGCCACGAGCTGGGAGAGGCCCGCCACGAAGCCGAGCACGAATCCGAGCGGGCCGAGGAACGTCAGCCCCAGCCGGGCGTCGAGCCAGTTGCCCGCCAGCCCGGGGAGGAACATCGACAGCCCGATCGCGGTGATTCTCGACACCCACACCAGCGCCTCGCCGACGGGCGAACCGGAGGAACGGCGCTGCGGGCGGGGCGGGGCGTCGGGCATGCCCGCACTCTACCACCGCGTGGGCGGTCGCCCGGTCGCCCGCCCTGCCGACGAGTCGGCAGGCCGCGGCCGGCAGGGTATCGTGGCGACGATCCGGACGGCGGCACGGCCCCGTCGCCGACCGGGCCGGCCCCGGACACCCGCCCATGGCCCATCGCAAGCAACGCCGCCGCCGCCGCCCCCGTCGCAGCGAAGGCCCCGGGCCGATCGGGTCGACGGGGCCGGCGCCGGTCCCGTCGGCCACGCTGCGGATGCTCGGCTGCGACGGCGAGACCTGCCAGGAGACGATCGTCCAGCGGCCGGAGGAACTGGCGGTGGCGCGGGAGAAGTGGCCGGTGGTGTGGATCGACGTCGAGGGGCTCGACGACGCCGACACGATCCGCATGATCGGCGACGTGTTCCAGATCGGCGAGCTGGCCCTCGAGGACGCCGTCACGCCCGACGAGCGGCCGAAGGTGGAGGTCTTCGGCCACCAAGTGCTCGTGGCGGTGCGGATGGCGCGATTTGACGGCGAGACGATCGTCACCGACCCGATCTGCATCTTCCTCGGCGACCGCTACCTGATCACGTTCCGCGACCGGCTCGTCCACGACGGCTTCGAGGGGGTGCGCCACCGCATCCGGCACGGCCGCACGCGGATCGGCCACCTCGGTGCCGACGCGCTGGCCGCCCTGCTCCTCGACGCCGTCGTCGACGGCTATTTCCCGGTGCTCGAGCAGTTCGGCGACCGGCTCGAGACGCTCGAGGACGAGGCCATGAACAACCCCAGCCGCGAGTCGCTCGTGCGGATCCACGACGTGCGGAACGACCTGATGACGCTCCGCCGGGCGCTCTGGCCCACCCGCGACGTGCTCCACGCCCTCGGCCGGGAGCCGACGCCGTTCGTGGGCGACCACGCGCGGACGCACTTCCGCGACTGCTACGACCACACGATGGAGCTGCTCGACCTCGTGGAGGGCTACCGCGAGATCGGCGCCGACCTCCGCGACATCTACCTCGCGAGCCTCAACAACCGCATGAACGACGTGATGAAGGTGCTGACGGTCATCGCCACGATCTTCATGCCCCTGACGTTCATCACCGGCTACTACGGCATGAACTTCAACACCGAATCGCCCTGGAACATGCCCCTGCTCAACTACCGCTACGGGGCGCTCGTGGCGATCGCGATCATGGTGGCGACGACCGCGGGCATGGTCGCCATCTTCTGGCGGCGCGGATGGCTGAGGCGCTGGCACTGACGCGCCGGCCCTGCCGCGCGGCACCCGGCGGCCTGCGCGGTCGGGCGCCGGGCCCTCATGCCCGGCCGAGCAGGAAGAACGTCTCCATCAGGCCCCGGCCTTTCACGTCCACCTCGCCCCGGTGCTCGAAGCGGTAGCGGTCGCCGAGCAGCAGCCGCGTGGCCTCGGTGACGTGGATCCGGCCGGGCTCCCCGTGCGATTCCATCCGGCTGGCGACGTTGACCGTGTCCCCCCAGAGATCGTAGGCGAACGTGTGGTGGCCGATGACGCCGGCGACGACCGGGCCCGAGTGGATGCCGATCCGCACGCCGAGGTCGAGGCCGTGGGCGGCGACGAGACCGGCGAAGGTGTCGAGCAGGTCGAACGCGAGCCCCGCGGCCGCCTCGGCATGGTCGGCCCGCGGATTCGACAGCCCCGCCACGGCCATGTAGCAGTCGCCGATCGTCTTGATCTTCTCGACGCCGTGCGCCGCGGCGGCGCGGTCGAACGCCGAGAAGATCTCGTCGAGCAGGAACACGAGCCGCCGGGCGTCGAGTCCGGCGGAGAAGGCCGTGAACCCGCTCAGGTCGGCGAACATCACGGTCACCGACGGGATGGCGTCGGCGATCGTCGACTCCCCCGCCTTGAGCCGGTCGGCGATCCGCTCGGGGAGGATGTTGTGCAGCAGCCGGTCCGACTTCTCCCGTTCGGCCGCCAGCTCCGCGTGCGACCGCTCGAGGGCCGCGAGGGCGGCGTCGCGGTCGAGGAGCCGCCGGTAGGACTCGGAGTGAACGCGGATGCGGGCGGCGAGCTCGGCGGCGTCGGGCAGCTTGACGAGCGTGTCACTGGCCCCGGCGGCGAGCAGCCGCGCGCGGGCCGGCGCGTCGGCCGCGCCGCAGAGCATGACCACCGGCACGTGGGCGGTGGCCTCGAGGGTGCGGTAGCGGGCGAGCAGGTCGAGTCCCGCCTGCCCGGGCATGACGAGATCCTGGAGGATCACGGTGGGGCGGAACGCCGTGGCCGTGTCGAGCGCGGCGGACGCCTGCGGGCAGAACGCGACGACGATGTCGGGCTCGTCGGCGAGGAGCCGCTCCACTGCGGCGCCGATGGCGGGCTGGTCGTCGACCAACAGCACGCGATGCGGCGGCACGCGCTCGGCAGCCTGTGGACAAACAGCCTGCTCGATCGCAGGGCCGCGATCGCGGGAGCGTAGCTCCCGAGAAAACCGGAGGTTTTCATCGGTGGAAAAACGTCCGGAGGACTTTTTCCACGGGCTGTCGGGGGCCGAATCGGCCACGAAACCCCTTTCCAGGCCCCGTTTTCCGGGGCGAATCGCTTCCGATGCGAAGCGAAGCTGGGGAACTAGGATTCGAACCTAGACTAACTGGTTCAGAGCCAGTCGTGCTACCGTTACACCATTCCCCACCGCGGTCCGTCCCCTCCTCGGCCCGGGATCGGTCGCCCTGTATCATGGGCGACCGTCGGATCGGCAAGATTACCCGGACGTCTCGATCGAGGCAATTCCGGCCTGTCCGGCGACGCGGTCCGCTGGCGGCAGGCCGCCGCATTCCGGCCTTTTTTGAGCGGTGACCCCCGGCGGTGGAGCGCACGCACGTGGCGTTTGTCGAGCTCAGGAGCGGTTCGCGAAACGGTGAGCGGATCGCGCTCGGCGCCGGCCGGGTGGTGATCGGCCGCCACCCCGCCTGCGACATCGTCATCGACGCGTCCGCGGTGAGCCGCCAGCACGCCGCCATCACCACGTCGGGGGCGGATTCGGTCATCGACGACCTTCGCAGCCGCAACGGCACCACCGTCAACGGCCGGCCGGTGGCGGGGCCGCAGCGGCTCGAGGACGGCGACGAGATCCGCATCTGCGACCAGGTGCTCGTGTTCGGCACCGGCAGCCGGTCGAATCCCGGCCGGCTCATCGTCGGGATCGACACCGACTACGCCTCCCGCACCGGCATCGTCGGCGAGGTCGTCGACGAGGAGGAGGTGGACCATGTCATCGTCTCGCAGTACGACGTCGACGAAGACCATGGCGAGACCTCGCTGGTCGGCAACGCCGAGGCCAAGCTCCGCGCCCTCGTCGGCCTCAACAAGGCGATCGGCGCGTCGCTCTCGCTCGACGAGGTGCTGCCCCGGCTCCTCGACGGCCTGTTCGAGATCTTCCCGCGGGCGGAGCGGGGGTTCGTCCTGCTGGCCGACCCCTCGTCGAACCGGCTGCTCCTGCGGGCGCGCAAGACCCGGTCGCAGGGGGAGTCGGGCCCGCTGCGGCTGAGCCTCTCGCTGATCAACAAGGTGGTGGAGTCGCGGCGGGCGATCCTCTCGGCCGACGCCTCGACCGACAGCCGCTTCAACGCCAGCGAGAGCATCGTCGACAACCGCATCCGCTCGGTGATGTGCGTGCCCGTGCCCGGGGCCGACGGCCACGTGCTCGGGGTGATCCACATCGATTCGCAGGACCTCCGCTGCGGCTTCGACCAGGCGGCGCTCGAGGTGCTCGCCGGCGTGGCGGGGCAGGCGGCGCAGGCCGTCGAGCAGGCGCTCGCCCACGACGACCGCGTGCACCAGGAGCAGCTCAAGCGCGACCTCGAGCTGGCCCACCGCGTGCAACAGGGGCTGCTCCCCTCGCGGCCGCCGGAGATCAGGGGCTTCGAGGTGTTCGACTACTACGAGCCCGCCCAGCACGTGGGGGGGGACTTCTTCAGCTACGTGCCCCTCGCCGACGACCGGCTCGCCGTCGTGCTCGCCGACGTCTCCGGCAAGGGCGTGTCGGCGGCGCTCGTGATGGCGATGCTGTCCGCCGACGTGCGTTACACCCTCGCCAGCGAGCGGGACGTCGCCCGGGCGGTGTCGCTCATCAACGAGAGCTTTCTCCGCGGCGGCTGGGATGACCGCTTCGTCACGCTCGTCGTGGCGGTGCTCGACGCGAACTCGAGCCTGGTCACGATCGTCAACGCCGGGCACCTCCCGGTGTACATCCGCGAGCCCTCGGGCCAGGTGCGCGACGCCGGCACCAACCGCGGCTGCCTGCCGATCGGGCTCGACGCCACCCGCGGCTACGAGGCCTGCGAGGTCGACATGACGACCGGCAGCACGCTGGCGTTCTTCACCGACGGCATCAGCGAGGCGATGGACCACGAGGGCAGGCTCTACGGCCTGGAGAGACTGCAGCAGGTGATCGCGGGGCCGGCGGGCGCGGCGGGAACCGCCGGAGAGGTCGGGCGACGCATCCTCGCCGACGTCGAGCGGTACGCGGCCGGCCAGATCCGCAGCGACGACATGTGCATCGTCTGCATCGGCCGGCCCCCGGCAGAGTCTGCGCAGGTTCCGGACGCCGTCCCCACGGGCGTCGCCGTGCAGCCCGCGCGGTGACCGGCCGATACCACTGGCAGTCGCGGAAGGCCGGCGGGAACACGGACGTTTCCCGGAGTCCGCGGCGTCTTCGAGGGGGGTGCAGGCATGAGCTTTTTTCAGTGGTTGCGCGAGGGCGTGAGGCAGGCGGTGGTGCTCGGGCTGGCCGATGCCGTCGAGGACGTGGGCACGAGGAACCAGGGGGAGGATCTCGGCCCGGCGCTCGCGCAGTCGCTCCGCGAGCGGCTCACGGTCCGCCGCGAGGGGGGCACCGCCGTCCTCGAGCCGGCCGCTCCGACGGTGGCCGTCGGCGCCTCGCGCCGGCGGCTCGGCCGCTCGCTCGACTCCACGGCCCGCGAGGGGCTGCGGAAGGCCGCCTGACGGCGGCGGAGCCGGCACGCGCACGCGGCCGGCCCCGTCGACGGATGCCAGCCTGCGGCTTTCGCCGAAGCTAGCGCTTCGGGCGGGGGATCCGGCTCGTGGGGCTGCCGCCGCGGCCACGGCCGCGGCCTCGGCCCGGCCCGCCGTCCCGGCCGCGGCCTTCCCGCAGGGCCGCGATCCGGTCGCGGATCCGGGCCGCCCGCTCGAAGTCGAGCTCGGCCGCGGCCTGCATCATCTCGGCCTCGAGGTTCTCGAGCAGTTCGGCCTGCTGCCGCTTGGCGTCATCCCCCTGCCCCACCGCCTCGAAGGCCACGGCCCGGGCGGCCGCCTCGGCCTCGATGCCGGCGCGGATCTCTTTGCGGATCGTGGCCGGCGTGATGCAGTGGGCGGCGTTATAGGCCTCCTGCAGGCTGCGGCGGCGGCGGGTCTCGTCGATCGCCAGCCGCATCGACTCCGTGACCGTGTCGGCGTAGAGGATCACGCGGGCGTCGACGTTCCGCGCCGAGCGGCCGATCGTCTGCATCAGCGACGTCTCGTTGCGCAGGAAGCCCTCCTTGTCGGCGTCGAGGATCGCCACGAGCGACACCTCGGGCAGGTCGAGCCCCTCGCGGAGCAGGTTCACGCCCACGAGCACGTCGAAGCCCCCCTCCCGCAGCGACTTGAGCAGGTCCACCCGCTCGAAGGCGTCGAGCTCGCTGTGCAGCCAGCGGCAGCGGACCTTCCGCTCCTGGAAGTAGTTGGCGAGATCCTCCGCGAGCTTCTTGGTCAGCGCGGTCACGAGCACCCGGTTGCCCGCCGCCACCGTCCGGTCGATCTCTCCGGCGAGATGCGTCACCTGCTGCTTCGCCGGCACGATCTCGATCACCGGGTCGAGCAGCCCCGTGGGCCGGATCACCTGCTCCACCACCTCCCCGCCCGTGCGGCCGAGCTCCCATTCCCCGGGCGTGGCCGACACGTAGATCGTCTTGTCGAGCTTTCCCTCCCACTCCGCGAACGTGAGCGGCCGGTTGTCGAGCGCGCAGGGGAGCCGGAAGCCGTGGTCCACCAGCGTGAGCTTGCGGCTGCGGTCGCCGGCGTACATGCCGCGGACCTGCGGCACGGTGACGTGCGACTCGTCGACGAAGAAGAGGAACTCGCGGGGAAAGTAGCTGAAGAGCGTCTCCGGCGTGCTGCCCGGCGGCCGCCCCGAGAGCGGCCGCGAGTAGTTCTCGATGCCCGGGCAGAAGCCCGCCTCGAGCAGCATCTCGATGTCGAACCGCGTCCGTGCCGAGAGCCGCTGCGCCTCGAGCAGCTTGCCCTGCGAGGTCAGCTCGGCGAGCCGCTCGTCGAGCTCCCGCTTGATCTCGGCGACCGCGCCGCGGATCCGCTCCTCCGGCATCACGAAGTGGCGGGCCGGGTAGAAGTAGGTCTCGTCCTTCCGCGCCGCCACCTCGCCGCTCGTCGGGTGCGTGACCGCGATCGACTCGATGGAGTCTCCCCAGAACTCGATCCGTGTGGCCAGCTCGTCGTAGGGGGGCCACACGTCGACCGTGTCGCCGCGGACGCGGAAGCGGCCGCGGTCGAGCGCCACGTCGCTCCGCTCGTACTGCACCGCCACGAGCTGCTCGAGCAGGACGTCCCGGGACAGCGGCATGCCGGTCGCGAGCCGCACCACCATCGCCCGGTAGTCGTCGGGGGAGCCGAGGCCGTAGATGCACGAGACGCTCGCCACCACGATCACGTCGCGACGGCTGACCAGGGCGCTCGTCGCCGCCAGCCGCAGGCGGTCGATCTCCTTGTTGATCGCGGCATCCTTCTCGATGTAGATGTCGCGCTGCGGGATGTAGGCCTCGGGCTGGTAGTAGTCGTAGTAGCTGACGAAATAGTGCACCGCGTTGTGCGGGAAGAAGTCGCGAAACTCGGCGTAGAGCTGGGCGGCGAGCGTCTTGTTGTGGGAGAGCACGAGCGTGGGACGGCCGACCCGGGCGATCACGTTGGCCATCGTGAACGTCTTGCCGGAGCCGGTCACCCCCATCAGCACCTGCGACGCCCGGCCTTCGCCGATGCCGCGCACGAGGGCCTCGATCGCCTGCGGCTGGTCGCCGGCGGGGCGGTAGGGGGCCACGAGTTCGAAGACGTCGGTGTCGAGGTGCATGGGTGTCGTCCGGACGTCAGTCGGCGGCGACGCCCGCCGCGGGCGGCGGGAGGATCGGCCGGATGTGGGGCCGCATGCGATCGAGCGTCGCCGGCCCGATGCCGGGCACGTCGAGCAGGCCGTCGATCGAGGCGAAGGCACCGTGCTCGCGGCGGTGGTCGATGATCCGCCGGGCCATGGTCGTCCCCAGGCCCGGGAGCTGGGCCAGCTCGGTCTCGTCGGCGGCGTTGACGTTCACCGAGAAGCGGTGCGGGACCGCCGGCGGCGCGTCGTGGTGGACGAGTCCGCCCCGCAAACCCCCGGCGGACACGAACCAGGCGGCGGCCGCGACGAGTCCCACGGCCACGGCTGCGGCGATGAGCGGCTGCGACTGCGGGGGCAGCAGCATCGCGGGCCTGGGGGCGGGATCCATGTCCATCGGCGGCACCACGGTCGGAGTGCGTCGGCCGCGGGCGGACGACGCATCGCTTAGGATACCGTTTTCGCCGGGACGGAGCCGGCGGAGCCCCCCGTGCCGCGCAGGACAGCCCGATGCCTCCCCCCGTGTCCCTCCATCGCGACGCCCCCAGCCCGAGCCCCGATTTCCGCCAATCGGCCTGGGACGAGCACCTCGCCGACCACGTCGCCACGCGGGCGGCCGAGTGGTTCGCGGAGGACCTCGGCCACGAGTGCGATTGGACGAGCGTCGGCCTGATCGCCGCCGCGGCGCGGAGCGAGTTGGCGGTCGTGGCGCGGTCGCGGGGCGTGATCGCCGGGCTGCCGGCCGCCGCCGTGGTGGCCCGCGTCGCCGGCGGGGGGCTCGAGTTCGCGCCGCTCGTGCCCGAGGGGAGCGTCGTGGAGGCGGGCATGCGGATCGCGCGGGTGTCGGGCCCGACCCGCGGCCTGCTCGCCGCCGAGCGGGTGCTGCTCAACGTGCTCGGCCGGATGGCGGGCGTGGCGACGGCCACCCGCCGGCTGGTCGACGCCGTCGCCGGCACGCCTTGCCGGGTCTACGACACGCGGAAGACCGTCCCGGGCTGGCGGTTGCTCGACAAGTACGCGGTGCGGATGGGGGGCGGCTGGAACCACCGCATGGGGCTCTTCGACGCGATCCTGATCAAGGACAACCACCTCGCCGCGCTGGCCGCCGCCGGCATCGCCCCCGCCGACGCGGTGCGTCGGGCGCGGGCGTTCGTGGCCGCCACGTTTCCATCCGCGCGGGCCGCGCGGATGGTGGTGGAGATCGAGATCGACTCCAGCGCCGAGCTCGAGCCCGTGCTCGCCGCCGCGCCCGACGTGGTCCTGCTCGACAACATGACGGCCGACGAGCTGGCGGCCTGCGTGGCGGTCCGCGGCCGGCTCGCGCCGACGGTGGCGCTCGAGGCCTCGGGGGGCATCCGCCCGGAGACGGTCAACGCGATCGCCCGCACGGGCGTGGACCGGGTGAGCACCGGCTGGCCCACGCACCACGCGCCGTGGCTGGACATCGCGCTCGACTGGGAGCGCGAAAGGGATCGCGCGGGGAACGAGTGACGTCGCGGACGGACGCGACGCCGGATGCCGACGGCATCGGCGACACGTGCCGCAGTGCGCGCGGGCGCCCTGCCCGAAGACGTGCGGCCGGAAGGCCCGTCAGACGCCCAACAGCCGGTTGCGCTTCGTCCGCCGCTCGGCGCGGAGGCGGGCCCGACGACGGGTTTCGCTGGGCTTTTCGAAGAACTCGCGGCGGCGCATTTCCTTCTTGATGCCGCTGCGCTCGACCAGTTTGCGGAAGCGGCGAACCGCCTCTTGGATGCTTTCGCGTTCGCGTACCGTCAGTTTGACCATGCGGATGCCTTGCCCGTGTGATGGACCGGAAGATCGAAGTTCGAGAGTGACCGGGGGAACAGGACCATCGAAACCACCCTGGGGCAGGTGAGAACCTGAGCCCCGGGCGGCAGGGGGACAAGCCGCCCCGGTCGGATCACGGAGTATAGAAATCGGCCGTCGCCCTTGTCCATCCGGTCCACGGAGGAGCGGGTTTTCCCGGGGCTTCTGCCAAGGATCGGGTTTGTTGGAGAGGCGGGGCTGCGTCACAATCGGGCCGCCACGGCCGGACGACGGCCGCCGGCTGTGTCCCGTGAACACCCCATGGATCGCGTCGTGATGGCCCTCATGAACTCCTGCGTGGCGGCCTTCGGAACCCTTGCCATGGGGCACGCCCCCGGGGCGGCCATCCTCGGCATCACGAGCCTCGACGCGTTTCTCGAGCAGGTCGCCGGGGTTCACGACGGCGATCTGGCCCGCGAGCTGGTCGTGGCCCTCGCGGCGCTCGTGGTCTTTTTCGTGTCGGCGCCGCCGGGCCGTCGCTGGCTGGCGTGGGTGCCGGCGGCGCTCCTGCTCGCGGCCCCTCTCCCGCTGGCGGCCGCGGCCCTCTTTCCCGACTCGGCCGACGCGCCGCGGGTGGCCGCGTTCGGCATCCGTTTCTTCCTCGTGGCGTCGCTTTTTCAATCGGCGATGCTCGTCGCGGTGGTGTCGGTCTGGGAGCGGATCGGCACCCCCCTGCCCCGGATCTTCCTCGACGTGCTGCGGCTGCTCACGGTCGGTGCCGCGCTCGTGGCCATCCTCTTCGAGGCGGGGGTGAAGGCGGAGAACCTGTTCACCGGATCGGCCGTGATCACCGCGGTGCTCGGTTTCGCCCTCAAGGACACGCTCGGCAACGTCTTCGCGGGGCTGGCGATCCACGCGGAGCGGCCCTTCGAGGTCGGCGATTGGATCCAGTACGACGCCAATACCGCGCACATCGGCCGGGTCGTCGAGATCAACTGGCGGGCCACGAAGGTTCTCACGCTCGACGAGGCCTACGTGATCATCCCCAACGGCCAGCTCGCGCAGGCGTCGATCCGCAACTTCACCAAGCCCGAGCCCTGGTCGCGGCGGTCGCTCTACGTGATGGCTCCCTACGACGTGCCGCCGCAACGGGTGCAGTCGATCATCCTCGACGCCATCCGCGGCAGCTTCGGCGTGCTCGAGCAGCCGGCCGCGACGGTGGTGACCAACGACTTCAAGGAGCGGGGTGTCGAGTACTGGGTGCGGCTGTTCACCACCGACTTCGACAAGCGCGACCGCGTGGACGGCATGGCCCGCGACAGGATCTGGTATGCCCTGGCCCGTCAGGGCATCGCGATCCCGGTGGCCACGCAGGACATCCGGCTCACGCAGCTGCCCGCCCCGGCGCCCGAGACGCCCGACAATGCGATCGAGCGCCGCGCGGCGAGCCTGCGGGGCATCGGCGTGCTCACGTCCCTGTCGCCGGAGCAGTTGCTCGTGCTGGCCAAGGACGAGACGGAGCGGCTCTACGCGGCCGGTGAGCCGGTGATCCGCCAGGGGGAACCGGGCTCGAGCATGTTCGTGGTCATCTCCGGCCGCGTCGAGGTCACGGTGCGGCAGGAGCCGGGCGGGCAGGTCGTGCGGCTCGCCGGGCTCGGCCCCGGGGACTACTTCGGCGAAATGACGCTCATGACCGGCGCGCCGCGGGTGGCGACCGTCACGGCCCTCGAGCAGACGCGGCTGCTCGAGGTGCGGCGGGACACCTTCCGCGGGATCCTCGCCGCCCGGCCCGACCTCGTCGAGAAGCTCGGCACGGCCCTGCGGCTGCGGCTGGCCGAGCGGGCCGAGGCGATGGCGGGCGTGGAGCGGTTGCCGCAGGAATCGCAGGACATCTTCCAGCGGATCAGGGATTTCTTTTCAATGTGAGCCGCGGAACCGCTCCTTTCCGACGCCGGTCGGCCCGGCGACGAGGGGGACGGGGATCCGCCTGACGCCAGCGCCCGAGGTGATGCTGCCATGCGGATCGAACTGCTTCCCTCGAGCATCCCCCCCACCGACAGCCAGTTTCTCGTGACCTATCTCGTCAACGACGAGCTGGCGATCGACGCCGGGGCGCTCGGGCTCATGGCGGACCTCGGCAGGCAGGATCGGATCCGCCAGGTGTTCATCACCCACGAGCACCTCGACCACATCGCCACGCTGCCGATCTTCCTCGAGAACGTCTATCAGCCGGGCCCGGGCTGCGTGGAACTGCTGGCGTCGCAGGACGTGCTCGACTTCCTCCACGGCGACGTGTTCAACGGCCGGGTCTGGCCCGACTTCTTCGCCCTCTCCCGCCCCGAGGACCGCTTCCTCACGGCCACGGCGCTCGAGCCTCTCGAGCCCGTCGTGCGCTCGGGGCTCACGATCACGCCCGTGCCGATGTCGCATGGCGTCGAGACGCTGGGACTCATCGTCGACGACGGCGAGCGGATCGTGGCGTTTCCCTCCGACACGGGGCCCACGTCGCTGCTCTGGCGGCGGCTGGCGGCCGACGATCGCGTGGCGGCGGTGTTTCTCGAAGTGAGCTTTCCGCGCCGGCTGGCCGCCCTGGCGGGGCTGACCGGCCACCTGAGCACGGACACATTCGCGGCCGAGGTGGCCAAGCTGCCCCGCGACCTCCGCTGGATCGTGGTGCACCGCAAGGCCCGCTACGCCGACGAGATCGCCCGGGAAATCGCCGAGCTGGGGCTCGCACGCGTGGAACTCGTCCGGCCGGGGCACGTATACGAGTTCTGACGTGCCGGAAGCGCAGCTGCCGTGAAAACCGGAGGTTTTCGTCCGTGGAAAAACGTCCGGAGGACTTTTTCCACGGGCTGCCAGCAGGCTGTGGACACACAGCCTGCGCGATCGCAGGGATGCGATCGCGGGAGCGCAGCTGCCGTGAAAGCCGGAGGTTTTCGTCCGTGGAAAAACGTCCGGAGGACTTTTTCCACGGGCTGCTACGCCTTCTGCCGCGACACCTTCCGCCGCTCGTGCTCCGAGAGCAGGATCTTCCGCAGCCGGATGACGGCCGGCGTCACCTCGACCAGTTCGTCCTCCTCGATGTATTCGAGCGCCTCCTCGAGCGACATCCGGCGCGGCGGCTTGAGGAGGATGTTGCGGTCGCTGCCGGTGGCCCGCATGTTGGTGAGCTTCTTTTCCTTGGTCGGGTTCACCACCATGTCCTCGCTGCGGGCGTTCTCGCCGCAGATCATGCCCTCGTAAACCTCGTCGCCCGGCTCGATGAACAGGTCGGCCCGCTCCTGCAGGCCGTCGAGCCCGAAGGCCACGGCCTTGCCCGGCAGCATCGACACGAGCACGCCGTTGGCCCGCCCGGCCACATCCCCCTCGAGCGGCCGCCAGGCCTCGAAGCGGTGGTGCATGATCGCGGTGCCCTGGGTGGCGTTGAGCACCCGCGTGCGGAGGCCGATCAGGCCGCGGGCCGGGATCGAGAAGGTGGTGTGGGCGAACTCGCCCCGCGAGCCCATGTGCACGAGCTGGCCGCGGCGGGAGCCCGTCAGCTCCATCACCGGTCCGAGCTTGTCGTGCGGCACCTCCACGACGAGCGTCTCGAAGGGCTCGAGCGTCGTGCTGTCCTCCTTGCGGAGGATCACGCGCGGCTTGCCCACGGAGAGCTCGTAGCCCTCGCGCCGCATGGTCTCGATCAGCACCGAGAGGTGCAGCAGGCCGCGGCCCGACACCGAAAACTGTTCCGATCCCTCGATCGGGTCGACCCGCAACGCGACGTTCCGCTCCAGCTCCTTCATGAGCCGGTCGCGGAGGTGTCGCGTGGTCAGGAACTTGCCGGATCTGCCCGCCAGCGGCGACGTGTTGACGCCGAAGACCATGCTCAGGGTCGGTTCGTCGACGGACAGCCGTTGCAGGGGGCGGGGGTCGGCGGGATCGCAGATCGTGTCGCCGATCTCGACATCCTCCAGGCCGCTCACGGCGGCGATGTCGCCGGCGGTCGCCTCCTCCACGTCCACGCGGCCGAGCTTGTCGAACACCTGCAGCCCCACCACCTTCGCCGGCACGAGCGCGCCGGCCGCCGTCGACCGCACCACGGGGGCCGCCTTCGTGAGCTTCCCGGACTCGATCCGGCCGATGGCGATCCGGCCCACGTAATCGGACCAGTCGAGCGTCGTCACGAGCATCCGCAGCGGTGCCGTCGGATCGACCGCCGGTCCGGGGATCTTTTCGAGCACCATGTCGAGGAGCGGCTCCATCGTGCCCTCCCGGACGGCCGGATCGTGGGAGGCGAAGCCGTGCCGGCTCGAGGCGTAGACGAAGGGAAAGTCGGCGAGTTCGTCGTCGGCCCCGAGCTCGAGGAACAGGCCCAGGATCTCGTCGAGCACCTCGAGCGGACGGGCGTCGGGGCGGTCGATCTTGTTGACGACGACGACGGGCCGGAGGCGGCTCTCGAGCGCCTTGGAGAGCACGAAGCGGGTCTGCGGCATCGGCCCCTCGGCCGCGTCGACGAGCACGACCGCGCCGTCGGCCATGCGGAGCACCCGCTCCACCTCGCCCCCGAAGTCGGCGTGGCCGGGGGTGTCGATGAGGTTGATCTTCACCCCCTTCCACTCGACCGCGATGTTCTTGGCGAGGATCGTGATCCCACGTTCGCGCTCGAGGTCGTTGGAGTCGAGGATCCGCTCGCCGGAGAGCTGGCTCGCGCGATACTGCCCGCTCTGTCGGAGCAGGCAGTCGACGAGCGTCGTCTTCCCATGGTCGACGTGGGCGATGATGGCGACGTTGCGGATGTCGTTGCGACGCGGGCTGCCGGCGGACGGCGGAGCGGATGACGACGAGGGGGCGCTGGCGGGAGGCATGCGGAGAGTGAGGCCGGGGGCGGGAGGGAGGGGGGCGCGACGCAGGACGCGGACGGGCGTCGCGGAGAGTCCCTGATTATTCAGGAACGGCGCAGCGTTGCATAGAGACGTTCGACGAGCGAGGCGGGCGTGTCGCCGGGGCCGGCCGCCACCGCCGCGGCCCGCAGCGGGGGAAAACCGGCTGCGGCCAGCGTCCGCGCCGCCGTGTCGGCCGCCGCCGCGGCGGTCGCGCCCCCGAACACCGCCACCATCTCGTCGCCGCCGAGCCGTGCGACCAGCCGCGCCCCCCCTGCCGCGTCGCGCAGCCGGGCCGCGGCCGCCGCGAGCAGAACGTCTCCGGCAAGGAAGCCCTCGCGCTCGTTGACGGCCTTGAGGCCGATGCAGTCGACGATCGTCAGCGCCAGGGGCAGCCGCGGCGGGGCCGTGGCGAGCGCCTCCGCGAGCTCCCGCTCGAGCGTGCCGCGCGGCGCGAGGCCGGTGACGTGGTCCTGCGGGGATGGCCCCATGCGCGCGGCCCTTGGCCTGTCGGGAGATGCACGGCCGGCCGGCGGTGCCGGGCCCGCGCGGCCCCTGCCGAGCGGGCGGCGAGAAACCAGTGGAGACGAAGGGGATCGAACCCTCAACCCCCGCCTTGCAAAGGCGGTGCTCTCCCAATTGAGCTACGTCCCCGGTCGATCCGTGCGGAATGGCCGACAGCGGAGCGCCGGACCAGGGCGGACGGTGCCCCGGCATGCGATCCCGCACCACGGCCAGTGCGCGCGCCAAGATTCGAACTTGGGACCTCTACCTTATCAGGGTAGCGCTCTAACCAACTGAGCTACGCGCGCGACGCGGGTGGTCGCCGGCACCGGTGAGGGCGGCCACCACTCGAACCTCGGATTCTAAGGGGGCTCGGGGGGTTTTCCAATGGGGTGCGCGGGGCGTGGCCGACCGCCGCGACGGCCGCCGAACGGGGCGGAAAAGTGGGGCTGGCGCGGCGGGGGGTTCCGGGTACGTTGTTGCCGTCTTCACCACGGAGGGTTCACGAGACCATGTCCACGTCGCGCAGCGTTCGGCCGGCCCGTTTGGGTCGGGGAGTTTTCGTCGTGGCCGCCGCCGTGGCGGCCGCCTGCCTGCCCGCGGCCGCCCGGGGGGCCGCCCCCACCGTGGACTACGCTTTGGGGCTCAAGCCCATCCAGCCCAACGTCGACTACGACCGGCCGCAGGGCGACGCCGTCCGCAACGCCACGATCAAGACCGAGAAAGCGGGGGGCGCGACGGCGTTCGTCGTGCGCGGGCCGGCCGGCGAGGTGCTGCGGGTGTTCGCCGACACCAACGGTGATCGCGTCGTCGACCGCTGGAGCTATTACAAGGACGGCGTGGAGGTCTTCCGCGACATCGACTCCGACCACAACGCCAAGGTCGATCAGTCGCGCTGGCTCAACTCCGCCGGCAGCCGCTGGGGGATCGACAAGGACGAGAACGGCCAGATCGAATCGTGGAAGGTGATTTCGGCGGAGGAGACCTGCGAGGAGCTCGTGAACGCGATCAAAAACCGAGACGCGGCCGCCTTCCAGCGGCTCCTGCCCACCCGTGAGGAGCTCGAGGCGGCCGGCTTCGAGGGGACGATGCTGGCCGATCTCGTGGCCCGCGTCGCCGCCGCCCCGGCGGAGTTCGCCCGCGTCGCGGGGGGGCAGAAGCAGATCGGGCCCGAGGCCAAGTGGACCGCGATGATGGCGCCGCAGCCGCCGGGCACGCTGCCGGCGGGCGGCGATGGCGTCGCCCGCGACGTCGCCGCCTACGACAACGTCGTGGCGGTCGTCGACAATGGCGGCCGCAACGCGCAGGTCTTCGTCGGCTCGCTGGTGCGGTGCGGCGACGCCTGGCGGCCGGTCGCGGCGCCGCAACTGGCCGGCGCGCAGGGCGAGATCACCGAGGCGGTCGGGTTTTTCACGCCGCGGCCCGCAGCGGGCGGCATGGAGGCCGGGCCGCAGGCGAGCGAGAAGATCAAGCCGCTTCTGGCGCGGCTCCGCGAGCTCGACGGGCAGATCGCCGGCGCCGACGACGCGGGACGCAAGAAGCTCGCCGCCGAGCAGGCCACGCTCCTCGAGCAGGTCACGGCGGGGGCCGAGCCGGCCGAGCGGGCGTTCTGGGTGAGGCAGTACGCCGAGACGCTGGCGGCCGGCGTGCAGGAAGGCTTGCTCGCCGATGGCATCAAGAAGCTCGAGCAGTTGGCGGCCGGCGCCGGCGGTGACGGGGAATTGGCGGGATTCGTCACCTTCCGGCTGGCCCAGGCCCGCTACGCCGCCAACATGCAGCAGCCCGGCGTCGAGATCGACAAGGTGCAGGCGGCGTGGCTGGAGGAGCTGCGGGCGTTCGTGGAAAAGTATCCCAAGTCGCCCGATGCGGCCGAGGCGATGCTGCAGATGGGCATCGCCGACGAGTTCGCCGGGAGGGAGCGGGAGGCGCTCGAGCGTTACGGGGCGATCATCGCCTCCTTCCCGGAATCGGTGCCCGCCCGGAAGGCCCGGGGCGCGGCGCGGCGGCTGGAGAGCGTGGGCAAGCCGCTCGCGCTCTCGGGCACGGCGCTCGACGGCAGGACCGTGTCGATCGAGTCGCTCCGTGGCACGCCCGTGCTCGTCCACTACTGGGCCACCTGGTGCGAGCCCTGCAAGGTCGACATCGCCCAGATCCGCGAACTGGCGGCCAAGTATGGCCCGAAGAAGTTCGCCGTCGTGGGCATCGCGCTCGACTCCGACCGGCAGCAGCTCGACAAGTTTCTCCAGGCCAAGCCGATCGCCTGGCCGCAGCTCCACGAGGCGGGTGGCCTCGACGGACGGCTGGCCGAGGAGCTCGGCGTGCTCACGCTACCGACGATGATCCTCCTCGACGCCAAGGGAAACGTCGTCGATCGCAACGTCGTGATCACGGAGCTGGAGAAGAAGCTCGACGCGATGGTGGAGGCGAAGTGAGCCGGTGCGCCGGTTGCGGTCCGCAAGCTGGCGGGCCGTCGGGCGACCGGCGTCGCGGCCGCGGGGCGTGATCGCGCGCTTCCGGCCCACGACGGGCCAGAGGGCGTCGGCTGGAAAGCGGGTTTGCGTCGGCCGCGGCCCTTCGCTACGGTTCGCGGCCCGTTCGTGATGGTCGGCGAGCGGCCACCGCCGGCGCCCCCTCGCATGATCCTGCTCGCCTTCGCCGTCAGCCCGATCCTCTGTGCGCTCGGGCTCGTGCAGATCCTCGGCCTCGCCGCCGCCACGGGCGCCCGCATGGTCGAGGGCACCCGCCACGAACGCAGCGGCCACTGGCTCTGCCTGGCCGCGATGGCGATGGTGGGCTCGGTCTGCTTCCTC
>Ga0209189_1001003_pt1 | contig 21789 bp, 8 predicted proteins | sample C_130820_EF_Meta_FD_187308 | JGI IMG/M metagenome (GOLD analysis project Ga0209189, IMG submission 187308) | Freshwater microbial communities from Lake Croche, Canada to study carbon cycling - C_130820_EF_MetaG (SPAdes) (version 3) | ecosystem: Environmental > Aquatic > Freshwater > Lake | place... | reverse complement strand
GCCGACTTGGTGGCTGAGCGTCATATTTCCTGTGCTGGCGGTGCCGAGGATGTCGAGCGTGTTGCCGGAGGTGGAATTGCCAACGAAGATTTTCGAGGTGCCGGTGAGCGAACCGCCCGAGGCGATGGCGAGTGTGCCAGCTTCCACCAGAGTCTCACCAGTGTAGGTATTGCTGCCCGAGAGCGTGAGAGTTTCGCTGCCCGCCTTGGTGAGCGAGGCGTTGCCGGAAATGTTGCCGGAGACGACGAGGTTCGCTGTGTTGGCGGCGAAGGATTGGCTGGCGTTCAGCGTCATTCCTATAGCCACAGTCTGGGTGCTGCTCGAGTCATTCACGATGCCGTCCGCTCCGATGGTGAGGGCGTTGCCGTTGATCGTGTAGGAGCCGTTCGCGCTGGAGGTGAAGGTGAGGCCGGAGATTTCCGAGAGGTTGCCCGAGGCGAAGTTGTTCCTGCTGATGCCGCCGGAGCCGGAGAATTCCACGGCATTGCCATTTTCTGGAAGCGAATCGTCTTCCCACTGACTGGCTGTGGTCCAATCGCCGGTGCCGGTGTTCCAGACCACGCCGGTCTTGTAGTTGAGCAAGAGCGTCGTGTTGCCGCCTCCGAGGCTTACGGAGTAACCGCCTTTGCTACCGGTCATACCTATGGAGTTGAAGCTGAAATAGCTTTTGTCAAAACCGTTGATCCCAGCTGTGAAGTTGCCGATCTCCCATGAGGCCTTTTTCACGCCGTCGAGCGTGCCGTTTCCGTAGCTGGCGAGGCTGATCGTTAATTTGTCGCCGCTGGTGGCATTGATCGTGAGGCTGCCGGCGGAGCTGATGAGATCCCAGTTGGTTCCGGCCGTGCCGTTCACGCTGGCGAGTTCCCACTTGTAACTGCCGCCGCCATTCCAAGTCATGTTGCCGGTGGTGAGCGTGCCGGGCGAGTTCCCGGGGGCAATCGCGCCGCCGGAATTGACTGTGACGGCACCGACGGTGCCCGATCCGGCGAGGATGCCGGAGTTGTTGATAGTGACAGCCGAGGTCGTGCCGGTGACGAGGAGCTTGCCGGAGGAAATGGTCGTGCCGCCTTGGGGCGTCACATTGCTTGAGTTGTAGGTGACCGTGTTATTTCCCAGCTTGAGGATCGAGCCAGCGCCGGTGACGGTGTTTGAGAAAACCAAGTCATCGGATCGGTTGATCGCGAGTGTGCCGCTATTAGAAATGTTTCCGCCGATTATGCCGATCGTGCCGCCATCGCCCAGTTGCAGGGTGCCGGTGGAAATGGTAGTGCCGGTGGCATTGCCGAGATTGCTCGCAAGGACCAGTGTGCCGTTGCTCACATTTACGCCGCCTGCATAGGTGCTGTTGGCCGAGGTCAGCGTGGTGGTGCCGGTGCCGAGTTGGTTGATCGTGCTATTCGAGTTGCCGCCGAGGAGGTCGGCGGAGACGGTGGTATTGCCGGCGAGATTGAGGTTCATCGCGGCCGTGCCGTTGCCAAATCGGATAAATGGCGCGTCGAGCGTGGCGGTGGTGTCGTTGCCGCCGAAGGTGCCAAGGTTCAGCGTGGCGGTGTCCGAAGCGGAGGTGGCGAGGGTCAGGCCGTTGGGCACGAGGATTTCCTGGGTGTAGTTGCCGATGGCAACAAATGCTGGATAACTCAGGTTGCCAGTGATGTTTCCGGTGTAGGTGCCGTTTGCTCCGAAGATGCTGATCGAGTTGCCAAGATTATTCGCCGCGTAGAGCGTGCCATTCGAGGATATCGCCAGACCATATGGATCATTCAGATTGCCCGTGATGTTTCCGGTGTAGGTGCCGTTTGCTCCGAAGATGCTGATCGAATTGCCATAAAAATTCCCCGCGTAGAGCGTGCCATTCGAAGATATCGCCAGACCAAATGGACCATTCAGATTGCCCGTAATGTTTCCGGTGTAGGTGCCGTTTGCTCCGAAGATGCTGATCGAGTTGCCATCAAAATTCGCCGCGTAGAGCGTGCCATTCGAGGATATCGCCAGACCTTCTGGACGATTCAGATTGGCCGTGATGTTTCCGGTGTAGGTGCCGTTTGCTCCGAAGATGCTGATCGAATTGCCATAATAATTCGCCGCGTAGAGCGTGCCATTCGAGGATATCGCCAGACCATATGGATAATTCAGATTGCCCATGATATTTCCGGTGTAAGCGCCATTTGCTCCGAAGATGCTGATCGAGTTGCCACCATTATTCGCCGCGTAGATACTGCCATTCGAGGATATCGCCAGACCGAGTGGAGTATTCAGGTGTCCTGACCCGATAGCGGCCACGAAGGCGTTGTTCGAACGGTCAAAGACAGAAATCGTTGAGCTACCTCTATTCGATGCGAACAAGGCATCGATGGTCGTGGTCGTGGTGGTGCTGCCGGTGACATTCAGCGCTCCACCTTGGCCGATGGTGATCGTGCCGGAGTTGGCGTTCACGGAGCCGTTTGCGGTCACCCCGCCAGTAACGGCGAGCGATCCGCCGTTCACATCGAGGGAAGTGGTTCCATTAAGTGAACCTGTGACGGCCAGCGTGCCGGCGGAGATCGTCGTGCTGCCTGTGTAGGTGTTCGCACCCGAGAGCGTTGTCGTGCCAGTGCCGAGTTTGTTCACCGATCCGTTGCCGGAAATGTTTCCCGAGAGGGACATGGCATTGCTTTGATTGAAATTGATCGTGCCGGTGCCATTGCCGAAAGCGATGGACGGGGCGTTGATCGTTCCACCCGTGTCACTGCCGCCGAAGGTGCCGATGTTCAGGGTTCCTCCCGAACCGGCCTGCGATGCGATGCTGATGCTCGATGCGGTGACCGTTCCGCTATTCGCAACGGCGAGGGTGTTGTTGCTGCCTTGATAACCGACATAGAGTGTGCCGTTGTTCGTCCAAGTCGAATTGGTTCCCGTAACGGTCACGGTGTTGTTCGAGGAGATGATATCGCGTCCAATAAAGCCCTCCGTGCTTGTGACATTACCCCCTCCGGAAATGGTCATGCTATTGGATGCACCCGCTCCTCCCACACTCAGCTCTCCATTGATGAGCATGGAGGCGTTGCTGGTGACGAGGATCGTATTATTGCTGCCGTTGCCGACCCCGACCCCGACCGAACCACCTGCGGATAGGTTGTCTGAGACAAGACGACCTTGGTTCGAGAGGGTCAGCTGGTTGCCCTCTCCTTGGAATCCAACATAGTAAACACCCACATTTGTGAGTTTGGATCCAGGGCCGTCAATCAACACGCTGTTGTCTCTCGCACGGAAAGATCCGATCGAGGATCCGCCGGCTCCCAGAAAGACTTGGCCCCCGTTTGTGATGGTCAGGTTGTTGGAAGATCCGTCGAATCCCACATCGAACTTGTCCGAGAGAGTAAGCGTGGAATTGGCTCCCACAGTGACCAGGTTGTTGTTGGCGCCAAGATTAAATCCTGCCGACATGTAATATCCGCTCACGGCACCCCCGTTGCTGATCTGGAGGGTATTGTTGCTGCTGGCCCCACCGAGAGAGATATTTCCAATAACTGCAAGGTTGCCGGAGTTGGCGTTGACGGACCCGGCATTGATGTTGAGGGAGCTTGTTCCATAGAGAGAACCGGTGACGGCAAGTGTTCCCGCACTGACCGTTGTGCTGCCGTTGTAGGTGTTGTTGCCGCCAAGGGTGAGCGTGCCACCTCCTTGTTTGTTCAGCGAACCGCTGCCGGTCACGATGCCGTTGTAAGTCGTGTCGGTGGATTGGTTCACGGTGAGAGTGCCGCTGCCCATGGAGATGGTGCCACCCGCACCGCTCACGGCGGAGAAGGTCTGCGATTTGTTGTTCAGGTCCATGGTGCCTCCGGGGTTCAGGACAAGCGAGCTACCGCTATCGAACGATCCATTTCCTGTGAGTTGCAGAATGCCGTCTTGGATTTTGACCACTCCTGTGAAGGTGTTGGCCGCGCCGATTGTGGTGGTGCCGCTGGTGCGCTTGAGGATGCCAGCAGCGTAATCGGGACCATTTGCGAGCACGGAATCGAGCGACCCACTGTCCGTAATCGTGAGTGTGACCACAAGTGTCCCATTCCCATTAACCGTGCCGCCTCCCTGTTCCAGCGCACCGATGAAGGTGCGTTGATTGACGGTGAGGGTGGTGCCGGCAGCCATGATAACCACCGCATCTTTGGAGAGCGTGGAGTTGCTGGCCAAAACGAGCGTGCCGCCGGTGATATTGGTGTCGCCTGTGAAGGTTCCGTTGCCGGTGAGCGTGAAGGTGCCGTTACCTGATTTGGTGAGGCCGCCATTGCCTGCGAGGGTGCCGGAGTAGGTGCTGTTTGAGTCTCCGGTGCTCAGGATGTAATCACCAAGCTGGATCGTGCCAGTGCCGGAGACGCTGGCGAGTGTCTGATTGCCGCCGAGGGTGAAGGTGCCAGGGGCATTCACTATTACGGAATTTCCCGTGGCAATGCGGTCGTTGCGGGAGGTGGCCAGGATGCCCGCGTCGATCGTGGTGATGCCGGTGTAGGTGTTGCTGGCTGTGAGCGTGGTAGTGCCAGTGCCGATTTGGCTGACCGAGAGGTTGCCGGTGAGGATCGGGCTGAAGACGAGGTTGGAATCGGTGTGGTTGAAGATGACTTGGTGGCTGGTGCCGGTGCCGGTTCCAATACCGAGCGAGGTCGTGATTGTTCCTCCGGCGGCTCCGTTGCCTATTTGCAAGGTGGCGTTTGTGCCGGAGAGCTGGATGCCGATCGCATTGATGGTGCCGGAATCGGCGACAAGAAGCTTATTGTTCGAGCCGCTGAGGCCAACGATGGCGTTGGCGAGGTTCAGGACGGACCCTGCGCCTTCCACGCTGACGAGGTTGTTTTCGGAGCCAGCGCCGTGGCCGATGAAAGTGTCTCCGGAGATAGTCACATTTGCGCCGCTGGTGACGGCGAGGGTGTTGTTCGATCCAAGATTGCCCACGCGGAGCGTTCCGGTGTTGGCCCATGTGGTGCCAGCACCCGAGACTGTGGCGGTGTTGTTCGAAGAAACGGCTTCATGGCCAATACGCGAGTTGCTGGTGACCACTGAAGCTCCGTTTTGAACTGTCAGGGAGTTTTCCGAGCCGTTGCGGCCGATGTAGAGCGTGCCGTTGTTGGTGAACTGGGACCCGGTGCCGTTAATGGAAAGATCGTTGCCGTTTGACCCGGCATTGAAGCCGATGACGGCATCGGGATTTCCGGAGACGACCTTGCCGCCGTTTTGGACAAGGAGACTGTTGTTTGTGCCGTTTTGGCCGAGGTAAATGAGGCCGGGAGTGTGCAGGGCCGAACCGGAGCCACTGACGAGGATCGTGTTGTTTGAGGAGCCAGCGTCAAGGCCGACTGTGACCGAACCCACCGTGGCGTTGCCGCCGCTGGTTATGTTCAGAGCATTTCCATCCGCGTTGTAGCCAACAACCAAGTAGCCGGTGCTGTTAAGATGGCCACCGGTGAGGTTGAGGGTGTTGTTCGCACCGTAGCCGCCGATTTCGGTGGAACCTGCAGTGACGGTGCCGTTGCCGAGGATGTTGAGCGTGTTACCTGTGCCGCCGAAGCCGACATTGAGGAGGTTCGAGACCGTGAGCGAGGCGGGCGAGGTGCCGTTGCCGACGGTGACGGTGTTGTTATTTGAGCCGACTTGGTGGCTGAGGGTCAGGTTGCCCGTGCCCACAGAGCCGAGGATTTCCAAAGCGTTGTCTGAAGTTGAATTGCCGACGAAGATTTTGGAGGTTCCGGCTAGTGACCCGCCGGAGGCGATGGCCACGGTTCCGGCATTGATGGAGGTTTCCCCTGTGTAGGTGTTCGCGCCCGCGAGGGTGAGCGTTTGGTTGCCTTCCTTGGTCAGCGCGTAGCCACCGGAGATGTTGCCGCTAACGATTAGGTTCGCTGTGTTCGCAGCGAAGGTTTGGTTCGCGCCGAGGGTGAGGTTGATGGCTATGGTCTGGGTCTGGTTCGATGCGTTCGCGATGCCGTCCTCTCCGACTTGTAGGGTGTTGCCATTGACGGTGTAGGCACCGGTAGCATTGGAGGTGAAGGTGAGGCCAGAGATCGCCGAGAGGTTGCCGGAGGCGAAGTCGTTTGTGCTAGTGCCGCCCGCGCCGGAGAATTCCACCGTGTCGCCATCGACGGGCGGTGTGTTTGAATTCCACTGAGATGTGGTGGTCCAATTTCCCGAGCCGCTATTCCAGACGGCGACGGATTTGAAATTAAGATTGAATACAGACATGGCCTGTATGGTTTCACCCGTTCCGTCAAAGACTAAAGAAGCCCCTGCGAAAGAGAGAAATGGGTTCGGAGTATTTTCGGGATCAGCCGAAAAGAGACCGATGTAGTTTAAAGCGATATTACTCGTCGAAGAAGTGGCATTGCTGGTATCTCCAGCAAATGTATAGTATTCATTAAACCCTACATTATAAAGGTCTATATGAAACGGGGAGTTTGGATTTGCGCCTGAGAGAGAGAAATTCAGGAAAAGATTTTGCGGCTTGAAATTGGGTAGGCTGATAGAAGTGTTACGCTCCCAGAAAATGTGATTCTCGGCATAATCAGTGATGTTTGAAAACTGCGTTGAACTAACATTTTGCGTGTATGGGATATTGGAAAAGTCGGCATTAACCGTGGATGTGGTGTTTCCAAAATCCATCACCACGGTGTTCGCCGGAGCCGCACTTAGCACGGCAAGCGATATGGCAATGATAATTAATACCTTTTGGGTCATTCTCATGTTTTGCATTCGAGTATTATTAGGTTAGAAGGAATAAGGAAGAGGCTGGCTAAATATGCTGGTTTGGGGGTCTGAACCTCGCTGGTTGATTAATAGAGAAGCACCTGCTGGAATCACTACGGAATTACTAATAGGATTTCCAAAAGCATTTTTAACCCAATTGGTTCCATTGTGATAATAGGTGCTGGAGATGCCATTCGAAAGGATCGTGACCGTATCGGCAACGGCTGCGGACGGCCCAGTTGTCCAATTGGAAAGGTTTTGTAAGCCCAAAGAGGCAAGCGTGGCATTGTGCGGGAAAAAGGTTGCGAGGCATGTGACCCCGGAGTTTTTCACCGGCGCCTTGCGCGCCATCGTTGGGGCTTTTCCGATAACCGTCAAAGAAAGTGGGATATTCCTTAGACGGCTATACTGGATTCCTGCATCGGGTCGGATCGGAACATTCGAGCTGTCTGCCAGCCCGGCGGCATCTCGGGTCCACCGAGTCAGGTTCGAGCTGTAATAATAACCTTGGGACACGCCATTGGTCGTCAGGATCACCGTGTCTGCATTGGCGGCGGTGCCGTTGCCGAGAACGGCGGTCGTCGCCGGAGTGCCAAGGAAACTCGAGAGCGTATCGCAAGGGATGATCTTAAATGAATCACCCACGGCTATACCCAAGGAGGCAATATTGCCATTTGCAGCGGCGACATCGTCGGAGTTGATCGTGACTGTCGAGGCGGTGTTGTTCACGGTGGTGGAAATGAGCAGCATATGGCCAGTGGCATTTCCACTTGTCATTTGAATGAGATACGGCGTTGCTGCTTGGGAGAGCGCCCCTGCGGTCCAATTCGCTGATGAGCAGGTAAGATTAGCAGAAGTCACACCTGTAAGCCTCCCTGCGACAGAGCCATTGATAGAGGCCGTATCAAGCAAAGGAGCGGAGATCAGAGACAGCCTTTTGGCACTGCCTGTTCCCGCCGTTATGTTCATCGTCAGAAATCCCACGGGCTCCGTAGTGGCGTTTCCGGCCTTCACGCGGTAGAATCTCATCTGCCCGCTGATCGGGGCTTGGAACTTCCAGCGCTGGTAGGGGATGTCCGCTGACGGGATTCCGCTTTGGTTGCTCTCCAGACCCACAGTCACATTGGCGCTTTGGAAGCCAAGCATCAGGTTGGCGGTGGATTGGATTTGGTAGTTCAACCCGTTGCCGGTGGCGTTTCCGCCGGTCCAAGTGGTGCCGTTCCCCACGCGGGCCAGGAAGGTCACCGTGATGTTGCCGCCGGCGGGGGCCACTGTGATGTTCGAGGCGGCTGGAGCCAGCGGGTTGCTGCCAAACGCGAATTCCGCCGTGTTGTTGTAGCCGTCGCTGTCGGGGTCTGCGGTGCCGAGGGCTGTCGCACCGCTGAAGGAGCCGTTTTGCGTGGTCCAATACGCCACCCAATCCTCGTAAGGCAGTGTCGCCGTGCCGCTCAGGGCGACTTGCCGCGAAGTCGCTCCCGTGCTCGCGAGCGTGAGGTTGCCGCTGTTCGCACCGGCTTGGGCGGTGGCCGCCAGGCGCGTGTAGAGGCTGGTCGGCGCCACGGTGCCTGAAACCGGCGCGAGGCTCAGGTTCGCGGAAAACACTCCCCCGACCGTGCTGGAGACCTCGAATCCGGCCGGTGCGCCGACTGTGAGATTCGCGGTGAGGTTCGAGCCGTTGACCGTGAAGGATTGCGCCGCCGAGGCGCTGCCGAAGGCGGCCGTGAAGCCGGTCAATGCCACGGGCGTGACAGAAATCGACGGCGTGGCGGCCGAGCCGACGATGCCCGAGAGCGTCACCGATTTGGGTTCCGCGCCGGGGCTCGCGAGCGTGATGTTGCCGCTCACGGGACCAACAGACGCCGAGGAGGCTATGCGGGCGTAAACATTGGCGGCGGTGACATTGCCGCCGGTTCGAGTGAGGCTGAGGCTCGAGGAGAATGTCGCGTTGTCCGAGGAAATCTGGAACCCGCTTGGCGCGGTGACGCTGATATTGGCCGTGAGAGCCGTTCCGTTGACGGTGAAGGATTGGGAGGCCGAAGCGCTGCCGAAGGTGGTGGTGAAATTTCCCAGGCTGGCGGGCGAGGCGGCGATGGTGGGCGCGGAGACCGAACTCACGGTGCCTGAGAGCGCCACGGTTTGGTTTCCCACGCCGGAGCTGGTGAGCGTGAGGTTGCCGCTTACGGAGCCGGCGGGCGCTGTAGAGGAGAGGCGCGTGTAGATAGTGGCAGGAATCGGGAATCCCGCGCCGATATTCGCAGGCCCGCCGCTGCCGCCAAAGCGGACATCGCCCCAGGTGACGACCGAGCCGTCTGTCTTCAGCGCGGCGAAGGCCACTGGAGTCGAATACACCGCCGTCACATTCGAGCTGAGATTGCCGGAGACGGAGGTCGAGTTCCCGCCTAAGTCCGCATTGCCCCAAGTGACGACCGAACCGTCGGTCTTCAGCGCGGCGAAGGCATATCGAGTCGAATACACCGCCTTGACATTGGAGGTGAGGTTGCCTGCCACAGATGTGGAGTTTCCACCAGAGGCGGCATCGCCCCAAGTGACGACCGAGCCGTCGGTCTTCAGCGCAGCGAAGGCCTGTTGAGTCGAATACACCGCCTTGACATTGGAGGTGAGGTTGCCTGCCACAGATGTGGAGTTTCCACCAAAGGCGGCATCGCCCCAAGTGACAACAGAGCCGTTGGCCTTCAGCGCGGCGAAGGCCGCTGGAGTCGAATACACCGCCGTCACATTGGAGGTGAGGTTGCCGCCAGTCACCTTTGTGGAGTTTCCGCCCCAGTCGGCGAAGCCCCAGGTGACGACCGAACCGTTGGCCTTCAGCGCGGCAAAGGCATAGGAGTTCGAATACACCGCCGTGACATTGGAGCTGAGATTGCCGCCAGATACATTTGTGGAGTTTCCGCCTTTGACGGCATCGCCCCAAGTGACCACCGAGCCGTTGGTCTTCAGCGCGGCGAAGGCCTGTGGATTCGAATACACCGCCGTGACATTGGAGCTGAGGTTGCCAGAAACAGATGTGGAGTTTCCACCAAAGCCGGCATCGCCCCAAGTGACGACCGAGCCATCGTTCTTCAGCGCGGCGAAGGCCTGTGGATTCGAATACACCGCCGTGACATTCGAAGTGAGCTGGGCAGCCACCGAAGTGTAAGACTGAGGAAATGAATTAAAGATTGTGGAGTTTCCGCCAGAGCCGGCAGCGCCCCAAGTGACGACCGAGCCGTCGGTCTTCAGCGCGGCGAAGGCCGCTATAGTCGAATACACCGCCGTGACATTGGAGGTCAGGTTGCCAGCCACATTTGTGGAGTTTCCGCCAAAGGTGGCATTGCCCCAAGTCACAACCGAGCCATCCGTTTTCAGCGCGGCGAAGGCGCCTCCATTCGAATACACCGCCGTGACATTGGAGGTCAGGTTGCCAGCCACATTTGTGGAGTTTCCGCCAAAGGTGTCAAAGCCCCAGGTGACGACCGAGCCGTTAGAGGTTATGGCAGCAAAAGCGTATTGGTTCGGAAACTCCACTCCACTCCCCGCACTCCAGATATTGTCGGAAGCCGTGGTATAGTTGCCAAACGCCCCGCGGTAAACGCTCTGGATCGTGCCGCCGGGATTGTTCACCTGCAGCGAGGAGGAGAAGGTCGAGTTATCCGTGGAAATCTCAAAACCCGTAGGCGCGGTGAGAGTGACGGGGCCCGAAAGGCCTCGGCCGTTGACTGTGAAGGATTGCGACGCCGAGGCGCTTCCGGCCGAGGCGGTGAAATTGCCAATCAAGCCTGCCGAGGGTGTGATCGTGCCATTGTAGCTGAATTGCACCTCGGAGATCTGTGTGAGGTTCGTAGAGGGCGAGTTTTTCACTGTCGGAAACACCACGAGATAGGAGGAGTAGGCGGTGCCGTTGTCGAAATCCACCTGCACGGGGCCGGAGTTGCGGCCGGCGGGCAGGGTCACGGTGCCGTTGGCCAGCAGAGTGCCGTTGCCAAGCGCCAGCGTGCCACTGGTCTGCGTGATGCGGGTCGGGAAGCCATAGACTTGGTAAGTCGCCGGATCTCGCTCCGGCGCATCGTCTGCAGTCCAGAGCGTGAGAATGTTCATGCGGGCCGGGCCGGCTTGCGGGCTGGCGAGGAGACCTGCGCCGCTGGAGCGGAAGATCGCGAATTTTGTGTTCACATTTCCATCCACCGCATGGTCGGGGGATTCGCCTGCGAGCCAGTTGGTGCCGGGGTTGCTGTTGCCGATGGAGCCGAAAGAGAAATTACTGCCCGAAAGCTGGCCACCGCGCGCATCCGCCATCGCCACCGCCAGCGGGGGATTCGCGCCCTGCGAGAGTTGGATTTCGGAAATCTGCGAGCCAGTGGCCGTCGCGGGGTTTCGCACCGTCGGGAAAACCACCACATAGCTGGTGTAGGCCACGGAGTTGGCAAATTGGATGACCGTGGGGCCGGCTTTGCGGGCGTCGAGCATCGTGACATTGCCCGAAGCGATTTGGGTGAGGCTGCTGATCGGGATGTTCGTGCCCTCGCTGCCAGTGAGGTTGCTGGAGGAGCCGTAGAGGATGAAGCTCGCCGGGTCGCGCTCGGAGGCATCGTTCGCCGTCGAGAGCGCCAGGCGGTTGAAGACGAGGCTGGAATTCGTAGGCTTCAGGATCACGCCAGCATTGCTGTTGCGATAGATCAGGAATTTGCTGTCCGTATTGGCGTCCACCACCTTATTAGGGGTTTCCGAGGAGATCCATTTGGTGGTGTTGGCCGAGAAGCTGCCCGCCACTCCGCCGATGGTGAAGTTTCCGCCATTCACCCAGCCGCCGAGGACCTGGCTCGTGGCGTTGGCGTAGGTGGCAATGGTGGGCGTCGCCGAGCCATTGCCGGTGAGAGTGATGGTGTAGGGCGAGCGTCCGGGCCGCATGTCGTTGGTGGGAATACTCAATGTAGCGGAACGGTTTCCGCTGGTAGTCGGGGTGAATCTCACGGTGAGGGTGCCGTTTCCGCCTGCCGGCAAAGAGGCGGGCACACTGCCGACCAGACTGAAGTCCGAAGCGGCGGCTCCGCTGATGTCTGCTCCGCTTGACATGAGGAGCGTGAGTTCCCCCTGGCTGCGGAGCGTGAAGGTGAGATCGGCTGATTGACCGATCGTTCGATTGCCGAAGCTGGCATTGCCGCCGATCGCCAGCGCGGTGCCTGCGGGTTGCTCGACGGCGAGCATGGGCGTGGGCGCCACCGTCACCTTGAAGGTGTAGGTGTTCTGGTTGGTGCCGTCGTTGATCGTGACGGTCACATTCGCCGAGCCGGTGATGTTCGCCTGGTGCTTGATGGTGACGGTGCGGTTGCCGGTCGTGCCGCCGATCGCCGTGGCCATGTCCGCCGGAAGGATCAGGTTCGGGTTGTCACTGGTGGCGGTGATCCGCCCGCCGGTGGAGGCGTTGTTGACGAACGATGTGTTGGCCGTGTCGGGATCCCCCACCGTGAGTGTGATCGGGGCTTCGGTGGCCACAGTGGTATCCGCGTAGTAGGTCTTATCGGGCAGCGCCGAGACAATGCGGGGCTTGTTGTCCGCGGCCCGCACCAGCAGGTTCAGGCTGCCCGTGATTGGAGCGGCAAGGTTGTTCGCCGTGGACATCCTCATACTGAGCACATCGGGTGACACCGCGCCCGACGCCAGCGACCCGCCGTTGGCGTTGGCGTTTATATAGCCGGCGTTGGGCGTGTAGCCGAAATTGGCCAGATAGGTGTTCACGGCGGTCTCGTCGCCGGTCAGCGTGACCGAGCTTGTGCCAACGCCCGTCACCGTCACCCCGCTGGGTGCGGCCACATTGTTGAAGTCCAGCGTGCCGGACTGCACCGACAGTTGCAGCGTGATCGGCAGCGTGGCCGTTCCCGCCGTGTTGAGGGCGTTGGAGAAGGCTCCCAACTGCTGCAGGCTCGTGCTGCTGAACGCCAGACGGGTAGCCTCGTTGATGGACTGGGTGCCTGGGTTCCTGAGGCTGGGATACGGTGTGCCGACGCGGATGTTGTTCTGGCCCCGGCTGACCAGGTAGGCCGTGCCATCGGGGGCGAAGACCATCGACCGCGGGTCGGAAATCGTGGCTGCTGTGTTCACTCCGAGCGCGCTGCCGGGCGTGCCCGAGCCCACGAGGTTCGCGCTGTCGAAATCGCTTGTCAGTGTGAGTTGGTTCGCCGCTAGGGGCAGGTAAAGATTCCCCTGGGCGTCCACGCTGGCATAGGAGTTGAACCCGGTCGCTCCCGTAGTCAGGGTCGTGACTTCCGTCGTGACGGTGTTCAACAACCGGAATGCGGCCGAGGTCACATCGCGGATCAGCAGGTTGCCGTTGGGAAGCATCAGGATGCTGTTCGGCGCCTGGAACCGCGCCGCTGTGCCAAACCCGTTGGTCAGGGCCGAAGTGGCAGCCCATCCGGCTACGGTCGTCACCTGGCCGTTCTCAATCTTGCGAATCACCTTGCCGGTGTTTTCCGACACATAGAGCACACCCGTCGATGAGATCGCGATGCCCGTCGGCTCGTTGAAGGTCGCGGAAAGAGCCGCACCATCCAGCGAGCTTGCCGTGCCAGTGCCGGCGAAGGTGGTCACCACGCCAGCGGGCGTGATCTTGCGGATGCGGTTGTTGCCGCCGTCGGCCACATACAGGTTGTCGGAGGCGTCGATCGCGATTTGCGACGGACTCGAGAACTTGGCCGCGGTGCCGGTGCCATCGGCGAAGCCTGCGGCGCCTTGGGTGCCCGCAAAGGTAGTCACCACGCCCTGCGGCGTGATCTTGCGGATCAACTGATTGGTGACATCCGAGACGAACAGGTTGCCTTGGCTGTCGCGCACCATGCCGGTGGGCGCGTTGAAGCTGGCCTCCGTGCCGGTGCCGTTGGCGCTGCCCGATGTGCCATTGGTCGAACCAGCCAGGATGCTCCAGTAATAGTTGGGCCTAGGCACCACCGTCACCCGGAAGGTGTAGGTGTTCTGGTTGGTGCCGTCGCTGATCGTGACGGTGACATTCGCCGAGCCGGTGATGTTCGCCTGGTGCTTGATGGTGACGTTGCGGTTGCCGGACGAGCCGCCGATCGCCGTGTATATGTCCGCCGGAAGGATCAGGTTCGGGTTGTCACTGGTGGCGGTGATCCGCGCTCCGGTCCAAGCGTTGTTCGTGAACGATGTGATGGCCGTGTCGGGATCGGCGATCGTGAGTGTGATCGGGGCTTCGGTGGCCACAGTGGTATCCGCGTAGTAGGTCTTATCGGGCAGCGCCGATGTGATCGTCGGCGTGCCCGACGGGCTGGCGACGCTGGCGGAAACGGAGGCGAAGATTGCGGCTAAAATGTAGAAAGCGCGTAGGATGAAATTTTTCATATTCAGCGAAGTGGTTTTATTTTCGGTGCGTTTGTCCTGAAAGTGTTCAGCAAGCCCAAGGCCGGCAAGCAAGCCATCCGCGCGGAAGTAAGGAGATGAAGGGCGAATGATGGCCTCATAAAAGATTTAAGCGTGGAGAGTGGAGCGGCGCTCCGCGCAGGAAATCGGAGCTTTGGGAAATAACGGAGAGGGCAAAGACGAGGAACATCGCGGCGCCGAAGCCCAGAGGACACGCGCTGAGAAGCGGGCGGTTGGAAGTTGGCAAAAACATTTTCTTTGTTCGAATCAAGCGGGGACTTCACCTCATGAGAGATGGATAAAATTTTCCGAAGATTATTTTTCACGGCGTGATTTGTTTTAATTGTATAGCGGCCAGAAACCCGCACTGGCTCTGGCTTTCAGCCACATCGGGTGTGCGGATTTTTGTCTATGAACAAGCGTTTCGCTTTGGTCTGATTTTTCAAAAACATCCTGAGCAAAGTCAAAACGAGCAATCGGTAAACAGGAAATCCATACCACTGTGCAAGCTCTAAATTTTTACTTTTCTGAACCACCAATCTCACGAATAAACACGAATAAGACCGAAAAGATTTTTTTAGACAGGAGGACAGGAGTTACAGGATAAACAGGAGGGTTAAGGGGCATGGTCGTCCCGACCGTGCAGACGCGGGGCGTGGGTCTCTCACGGAGGCACCAAGGCACAGAGGGGAGTCTGAGTGGAAATGTTGATACGCGGAAATTCTGAAACTCCTCCGTGTTCCCCGTGGCTCTGTGAGAGGGAAAATGCGGGGGCGAGAAGGCGCCGACGGAGCGTCGCCCTCCAAAATTGTGATGGGTCTCGGGGAGCGCGCCCGCCTTGGGTGCCGTCGGGTGCGCCCGATGGGCTGCTGTCACTGAAATAAAGAACGTTCCAGTTGGCTTTGCCGAATGATTGAAGCCAATGTTCCTGGCTTGAGATCTTTGTGGATTGGAACAGGAACTGTGATCGTGCCCGTCTGAGTTGCCATCTGCATAATCCGGTGACTCCCTCGCTGCCTGACGAAAAGAAATCCATTTTCCTCAAGCAGTTTGCATATCTGCTCGCCGGAAAACTTCCTACGCTTGGGCATAATCCGCTTCGAATTGGGTAATCCAAGCCTCACCGCTCAGGCGCCCCTCAATTTCATTGGGAGACGCGCACTCCAAAAAAAGTCCCACCGCTTCCCGAAGGTTCGCCAACGCCTGATCCGGCGTAAAGCCTTGGCTTGCAATATCCAATTCTGGATTCAGCGCCACATACTCATCCTCTTCCCGACGAAGAACCGCTGTAAATTTTGCCTTCATTTTAGAAGCCTAAATGAAAATGGAAATCCTTCAAGGCGATTTTCCCTCCCGCATTCATGCCCCCGGTTCTACCTTCTGGTCCACAGGAATCTGGGCGCTCCAACGCGAATCAGAGTGAGGATTTCAGGATGGCAGGTTTGGAATTTTTTGAAGTTCTTGAAAAGCCGACAGTCTGCGGGACAAGACAGGGAGGATTCCATGCTGCCTCTGGCTCAAACGGCGTGGGGCCCTGATTGGACCTCGGCCGAGGAGGACGAGGCGTGGAAGGACTTGTAGAGGGCGATGCGGTGACCGTGCCGTTCCCTTTTACGGATTTCAGTAGCAGAAGGTTCGACCCGCTCTGATCCTGGCTGGAAAAATTAGTCGCGGTCGGCGTAGATGGATTCCGCCAAGGGGGATTTGCCTGAATGGAACGCGCCTGCTGCGCGGGCCCTTGCCATCCAATCCGGCTTTTTGCCCGATCCTGACGGACTGGCTGGTTGAATCAAGGCCACGGGGCTGCCGTGGGATGTCCACTGCAAGGTTTCTCCGGCGGCCAGAAGCTTGCGGATTTTTCCCGGCTGATGAGCCAAGTCCCTGGAAGTGATCGTTTGCATGTTTGACAAATTAGTTTGATTTTTTCCGCCCGTCAACCCCGACCGAAAGCAACCTCGGCGCTCCTGCGCGAATCAGAGTGAGGGTTTTTTAGACAGGATGGCAGGAGGAACAAGATGAACAGGAGGTTGAGGGGCAGAGGTCTCTCACAGAGCAAAGACACGGAGGGAGCAGAATGAAAATGCTGACACGCGGACATTCTGAAACTCCTCTGTGTTCCCTGTGGCTCTGTGAGGGGGAAAATGCGGAGGGTAGTGGGCTCACGCGGAAACGCGGAGGCGTGTGATGGCTGTCAGACGGATAGCTTGCTGATGGCGGTGAGGGCGTAGAGTGGGATGTTTAGGATTTTGCCGTCTTTGCGAAGGTTGAGCAGCGTCGTGCGAAGCAGGCTATCGGGCTGGAATTTTTCCTCATAAATCCGCAGGCTTTTGCTTTTAGTATTGATGCCGGCTTTGGCCTCCAAAGGCAGGATATCGCCTTGGGAGGATGGCCAAAGGAAGTCCACCTCGGCCGTGGCGGCCTCGTTTTTCCAATAATGCAGGCCCGCGCCTCCAAGGGCGATTAATGTTTGGGCAACATAATTTTCAATAAAGGCTCCCTTGAACTCCTGGAAGACATCGTGACCGCGCACGAGGATGTCGGGCGTGAGGCCGGCCATCGCCCCGAGGAGTCCGATATCGAGGGCATAGACCTTGAAGGCGCTGCGGTCCGCATAAGCTGCCAGCGGCAGGCCGGGCTTGCTCACCAGAAAACATCGCAAGATCAGCCCGGCATTTTCGAGCCACAGAATGGCGTGATCATAATCCCGGGCGCGCGCGGTTTTTTTGAGTGCGGTGAACTGGAATTTCCGATTCTCGCGGGCCAGGTGCGACGGAATAGAGTCCCACACTTGCATGAGCTTGGGGATATCGTGCGTGGGCGCATGCTTCGCAAAATCCAACACATAGGCGTCGAGGATTTCCTTCTGAATCGCGCGCACTTGGGAAAAATCGCGTGTCTTGGCGAAGCACTCCACCGCTTCAGGCATGCCCCCCACAAGATAATACTGCTTCAAGAGAGCCACCAAATCCTCGTGAAAGGGCTCCAGAAATGGCTCGGCATCGGATTTGGCCTCGATCAATGCCCGATAGCGCGACTCGCCCAAGGCGTCCAAAAACTCGAGAAACGACATGGACCGCAAATCCAAAAAATTCACCTTCCCGACCGGAAAGGACATGGGCTGTGAGAGCTTGACACCGAGCAGGGAGCCAGCCGCCGCGATATGAAATTCGTTCGCCTGCTCCTGAAAATACTTCAGCGAGTTCAGCGCCTCGTTGCAGGCTTGGATTTCATCAAAAATGATCAAATCCCTGCCCGCTCTGATCGTCTCCTTACGATAAAGTCCCAGCGCCTCGATCAGAGCCAAGGGTTCGAGACGGCCGTTAAAAAAATCCTTCAAGCAGGGATCTTCCTCGAAATTAAAATACGCCACACCATCGTAGGCGTTTTTACCAAATTCCTTCAGCAAATAGGTCTTGCCCGTCTGGCGAGCCCCTCTCAAAATGAGTGGCTTGCGACGCTCCGAGCTTTTCCAAATGCCCAATTCCTCGTAAAGATTCCGTTTCATAGAGTCCGGAGAATCGAACTTATTCGTGGCGCGATGTCAATTATTCCTTTGAATAATGTGAGAACCACCACGAAATAGACGGCTATGTGGACAGAGCAGATTTTTGAGAGACAATGGCAGGATGAACAGGAGGGTCAGGGGCGGTGGGCGAGAAGGCGCCGACGGAGTGTCGCCCTCCAAAGTGCGGCTTGACATATGAATTGATGAGGCACACATTCGACGCATGCAGTTGGAATTCGACCCTGCCAAGGAGGCTGCCAATTTGGCCAAGCATGGCGTGGATTTTTCCACGGTCCTGCGGGTTTTCGAAGATCCTGATTCCAGCATAATTAACCACAGAGAACACTGAGAACACAGAGAATGAGTTGTTTGCGATTTCATTCAATCCCAGTGGTTTGTTTAATTCCCTACATCCTTCAGACATTCCTGTCCCTCCTGATCCTCCTGTCATCCTGTCCAAAATCTTTTTGCGGGTTGCGAATCCCAAGCGCGTAATCGGTGCGGGATACTGGAGGAAGCAGAAGAGCGCCTATGAAAACCAAAACCAAAAAACTTAACTACACAGCAGAACCCGCCGAGGAGGGGTGGAAATTCGCGGCGGGGTCCCCGCTGGACCTCGACCAGCAAAAAGCACTGGGAATTCCTGAGCCTTCTGTCGCCGCGAAGATGAAAGTCGTGCGGAAGCCAGCCCGACCCGCACGCATCAACATCCGCACCACGCATGAAACAATTGCCGGTCTGCGGGCTCGGGCAGAGGAAGCCGGGCTACCCTACCAGACACTGGCCGCCAGCGTGCTGCACATGGTAGCCAAGGGGGAGTTGAAGCTCTCCCTGTCGCGTGTGGGTTGACGGCGGAAGAGCGGCATCGGCACGAGTCAGAGAGACGATTTCAGGACGGCAGGATAAGCAGAAGGTAGAGGGGCATGGTCGTCTCGACCGTGCAGGCGCGGGGTGTGGGTCTCTCACGAACACATGCCAGCGTGCGCTGGCTGGGAACCAAGCAAGCGGGGGTTTGCGCGGTAGGCTACATGAGTAGCCCGAAGGGTGAGACATTCCGGGAGGAATGCGAACCAACCCTGCCGCAAGGCAGCCCGAAGGGCGACATGAGCGGGAGCGAAGGAGGCAACGCGCGGAGGCAAAGATGGAAAAAATCTCTTGATCGTATATTTTTTAAATATACATTAATTGCGTGATTGATTGGTCACAGATCGCCGGTTTCGAATGGGATTCCGGAAATGCCTTAAAGAGTGCCGATAAGCACGGGGTCTCCTGCGATGAGGCAGAATCTCTTTTTGCCGAAGATGAAATCCTCGTCCTCAAGGACGAGCTACACTCTCAAACCGAGGAGCGGTGGCATGCTTTCGGTCGATCCAATCAAGAGCGACTTCTGAGCATCACATTTACAGTTCGCGAAAATTTGTTGCGTGTGATTTCGGCAAGGCCGATGAACAAGAAAGAAAGGAAACACTATGCGTTCGATCAAAAATAAGCAGGTCGTTCGGGAAGATGGCACGAGCACCGACCATTTGGATTTGTCCAAGGCGGTGCGTGTCTCGATGCCGAATTTGAAATTTTCCACTGAAACCATTTCCCTGCGGATGCCGGTGGCATTGCTAAACACCATCCGGCAGGAGGCCAATCGTCAGGACATCCCCTACCAAAGCCTGATCAAAATGAGCTTGGCTGATAAGTTTAGCTGAAGGCTGCGGTCCTTCTCGGCCCTGAGTGGACGGTCCGTTCCTCTCAATCCTGCTGATCCTGTCATCCTGTCTAAATTCGGTTTTGGGTTAATTTCCGCTAGAAAATCATGCCGTGATGTATTAGAGAAAAGAATCAATGAGTTCTCAAACCTTGCTCTCGGAAATCGAAAGCGCCCCGGAGGAAATCCGGCGCGAGGTTTGGAATTTTTTGAAGTTCTTGAAAAGCCGACAGTCTGCGGGAGCAGAAAGGGAGAATTCCATGCTGCCTCTGGCACAAACGGCGTGGGGCCCTGATTGGAACTCGGCCGAGGAGGACGAGGCGTGGAAGGACTTGTAGCGGGCGATGCGGTGACCGTGCCGTTTCCTTTCACCGATTTCAGTAGCCAGAAGGTTCGCCCGGCTTTGGTTTTAGCTGCGTTGGACCGTGGAGATGTGCTGCTTTGCCAAATCACCAGCCAACCTTTGACGCATAAAAACGCGATACCTCTCTACGAATCAGATTTTTTCGCCGGTGGATTGCCGAGGCAAAGTTTCCTTTTGCCGCATAGGCTGGTCACTGCCAGTAGCAGCATCGTTCGTCGGGTGGCAGGCCAGCTCACGGAAAGAAAGCTCATGGAAATCCGCCAAGCTGTCTGCGCCGTGGTGCATGGAGAGTTCAACGCCCAGACAAGGTAGAAGGCTCCAACGCGAGTCAGAGAAAAGATTTCAGGATGGCAGGATAAGAATGAGGTAAATGGGCATGGTCGTCCCGACGGCAGCCCGTAGGGCGACATGAGCGGCAGCGAACACCCGCGCGATAGCGCATGTCCAAAGGGAAAGACAAATGTGTAGGCCAGGGGGGCAACCGGAGCGTAGCGCAGTAAGGAGGCAACGCGTGGAGTCTGAGCGGAAATGTTGACACGCGGAAAATCTGAAACTCCAGAACTCCTCCGTGTTCCCCGTGGCTCTGTGAGAGAGAAAATGCGGTGGGGGCGAGAAGGCGCCGACGGAGCGGCGCCCTCCAAAGGTCGTATGGGAACCTATTCGGCTGTGAAAGTTTCGTCTTCTTTCAGTCGGGCTTGCCAACGGCGGGGGTGGCGCTTACCATGAATGACGGCGACGATCGAGATAAAATCCGGGAAGACGCGATAGATGATCAAATAAGGAAATCGCCGGGGCAAGGCCATTCGGGCCTGACGGTGCACGATTGGAAATAGAGTGGGCTGGCGGGAAATCAAAGCAAGACAGGCATCCATACTTCGCACAAACTCGGCTCCCAACCCGAGAGAACGCCGTTCATACCAAAGAGCTGCCTCGGCCATATCGGCTTCGGCTTCCTCCCGGAAAATGACTGGCAAACTCACAGGGAGGCCAGGATTTTTTCGCGAACAGTGCTCCAAGGTGTTCCGTGGCTGGGATTTTTTTCCAGCGCATCCAAGCGGAAGTCCAGTTCGGCGATGTGCTGCGGGGAAAGGCCAATCGGGGATGTTTCCGCTGCAATGGAATCCCACAGGTCCTCGACGAGTTGGATTTTCTCGGAAACGGGGAGTTTTTTCAGTTCTTCAATGGTCGCTACCATGTTTACACTCATAGAATGAATGCTTCCCGAGAGCAAACTTTTAAGCGCGTGGCGGAATTTCGAAGACATTTCGGGGACTCTGGCCCTCCAGCGCATTGGAGATGGTCATTATCTTGCATGACCCATTTTTCATCCGCGCAGCGGCGTCCGAGGAGGGCATGGTCGTCTCGACCGTGCAGGCGCGGGGGCGTGGGTCTCTCATAGGCACAAAGGCACAGAGAGGGGCTGAACGGAAATGTTGACACCGGAAATTCTGAAACTCCTCCGTGTTCTCCGTGACTCTGTGAGAGGGAAAATGCGGAAAGCAAGAATGCGCCGACGGAGCGTCGCCCTCCGAAATTCTGATGGAGCGTTCGGTGCTCCGGGGAATCTTTGGGAGTCTCGAGGTAAATTCTGAGGGAAGTCATGGAAGTATAACACCAAAGTCTCTTTGAAATTCGACTTTTCACAACAAAAGAAGGGAGCACGGCCGTCTCGGCCGTTTTGAGACTGGCTTAATGGCACGAACATCACCCATCCGAACCATGATATCCACCGCCTTGCACAGGCGAGACGCCTGTGCCCCACTCCGAAAGTCCAAAAGCGATAACCTTTTTGTATGAGAAGATATTTGAATGATACCGACGGGGGCGAGGCACTGCGGGATTGCGTTTTTTGGGAGGGGAGTTCTGAAAGTGGTTTTGAGTCCTCCGTGAGGATATTTCGGTCCTGACGGAGCAGGACCCTCCAAGGGTTGCTGGCGCGTGGTAGTCTGGCGGTGCTTTCCAAGACGGGCTTGTATTTTTCTGACAGGCTCTGTATTTTGCAAGCTTCACGACGAGTGCGGTTGTTCCGAAGACAAGTCGTGTTCTCGATTCGATAACAGCTGTTCCCTCGGAGATGACTCGTGTTCTCGATTCGATAACAGCTGTTCCCTCGGAGATGACTCGTGTTCTCAATTTGATAACAGC
>Ga0209189_1001002_pt1 | contig 21815 bp, 14 predicted proteins | sample C_130820_EF_Meta_FD_187308 | JGI IMG/M metagenome (GOLD analysis project Ga0209189, IMG submission 187308) | Freshwater microbial communities from Lake Croche, Canada to study carbon cycling - C_130820_EF_MetaG (SPAdes) (version 3) | ecosystem: Environmental > Aquatic > Freshwater > Lake... | reverse complement strand
GACTTTTTCCACGGCCAGCTGGCAGGCGAGAGCCTGCGTGATCGCAGGGATGCGATCGCGGGAGCGAAGCTCCCCTGAAAACCGGAGGTTTTCATGCCTGGAAAAAGTCCCGGAGGACTTTTTCCAAGGCAGCGCTCCTTCCCGCCGGCGACGGGCCGATTTTCCCCGGGATTCCACCCCCCTTCCCGCCGCCGTTCGCCACGACTGGAAAACCGGGCCGTTCCTGCCATATTGTCGGGTCGCGGGCTCGAGTCCGCCGCCGCGACGCCAGGAACGCCCCGATGAAAATCCACGAGTATCAGGCCAAGGATCTGCTGCGGGCCGCGGGCGTGCCCGTGCTCGCCGGCCGCGTCGCCGCGACGCCCGAGGAAGCCGCGGCGGCCTTCACGGCGCTCGGCACGCCGGTCTGCGCGGTCAAGGCGCAGATCCACGCCGGCGGCCGTGGCAAGGGGCAGGTGCCCGGCTCCGGCCAGCGCGGCGTCGAGCTCGCCAAGTCGTCGGCCGACGCCGCGCGGATCGCCAAGGGACTGCTCGGCAACTCGCTCGTCACCGCCCAGACCGGCCCGGAAGGCCACGTCGTCCGCCAGGTGTTCGTGGAGTCGGGCTGCGGCATCGACCGCGAACTCTACTGCGCCGTGCTCGTGGACCGCCGGGCCGGATCGCCCGTGCTCATCGCCAGCACCGCCGGCGGGATGGACATCGAGGAGGTGGCGGCCCGCACGCCGGAACTGATCCTCAGCGAGCCGTTCGATCCCGACCGCGGACTGGCCGGGTGGCAGGCCCGGCTGCTGGCCTCGCGGCTGGGGCTGCCGACCGCGAGCTGGCGGCATGCCGAGAGCTTCTTCCGCCGGCTCTGCGCCGCCTTCGTCGCGCTCGACGCCTCACTCCTCGAGATCAACCCGCTCGTGCTCACGAAGGACGGGGCGCTCGTGGCCCTCGACGCGAAGATGACGTTCGACGACAACGCCCTCTTCCGGCACAAGGACGTGGCGGCCCTGCGCGACGCCGACGAGGAAGAGCCGGCCGAGACGCGGGCGGCCGCGGCCGGCCTCTCCTACGTGAAGCTCAACGGCACCATCGGCTGCCTCGTCAACGGGGCCGGCCTGGCGATGAGCACGATGGACCTCGTCAAGTATCACGGCGGCGAGCCTGCCAACTTCCTCGACGTCGGCGGCGGTGCCGACGTCAACCAGGTGACCGAGGCCTTCCGCATCATCCTTTCCGACAAGCACGTCAAGGCGATCCTCGTCAACATCTTCGGCGGCATCATGCGCTGCACGACGATCGCCAACGCGCTCATCGAGGCCTCCAAGACCGTCGGCTTCACCGTGCCGCTCGTCGTGCGGCTCGAGGGCACCGAAGTGGAGGAGGGAAAGAAAATCCTCGCCGCGTCGGGCACCACGATCATCACGGCCGACGGCCTCACCGACGCCGCCCGCAAGGTCGTCGCCGCCGCGAAGGCCTGACCCAGCACCGCAGCAGCAGCACCGAAGCAGCCCGCCAGCGACCGCAACGGCTCCCGCGCACCACCGTCCCGCACCTCTTTCCCACGTGCCATCCATGAGCATCCTGGTCAACAAAGACACCCGCGTCATCTGCCAGGGCGTCACCGGCAAGGTCGGCGAGTTCCACACCCGCGGCTGCCTCGACTACGGCACGCGGATGGTGGGCGGCGTGACGCCCGGCAAGGGGGGCGAGACGGTCGCCGGCCTGCCCGTCTTCAACACGGTGGCCGAGGCGCGGGACGCCACGGGGGCGAACGCGACGATGATCTTCGTGCCCCCGGCGTTCGCGGCCGACGCGATCCTCGAGGCGGTGGGGGCCGGCATCGAGCTGGTGATCGCCATCACCGAGGGGATTCCGGTGCTCGACATGGCCCGCGTGCTGCCGGTCGTGAAGGACTCCGCGAGCCGGCTCGTCGGCCCCAACTGCCCGGGCGTGATCACCCCCGGGCAGTGCAAGATCGGCATCATGCCCGGCTACATCCACACGCCCGGCCACGTCGGCGTGATGAGCCGCTCCGGCACGCTCACCTACGAGGCCGTCTGGCAGCTCACGCAACTCGGCCACGGCCAGAGCACCTGCGTGGGTCTCGGCGGCGACCCGCTCGTGGGCTCGTCCTTCACCGACATCCTCGCCCTGTTCCAGGCCGACCCCGGCACCCACTCGATCCTGATGATGGGCGAGATCGGGGGCAGCGCCGAGGAGGAGGCGGCCGACTTCGTGAAGCGGCACGTCACCAAGCCGGTCGCCGCGTTCATCGCCGGCCGCACCGCCCCGCCCGGCAAGCGGATGGGGCACGCCGGCGCGATCATCTCGGGGGGCAAGGGCACGGCCGAGGCCAAGCTCGCGGCCCTGCGGGACGCCGGGATCGAGATCGCCGAGAGTCCGGCCGACATGGGCGCCGCGATGGTGCGGGCGATCGAACGCCGGACATGACCGGACCCGACCGGAGAGCGGACCAGGACCCCGCGGGGCGTCCGACGCCCGCGCGGTGCCGGCCGCCGGGAGGAGAGCGGCCATGAACGTGAACCTGTTCATCCCCTGCTTCGTCGACCAGATGGCGCCGCAGGTGGGGCGGGCGGTGGTGGCCGTGCTCGAGCGGCTCGGCCACGCCGTCGAGTTTCGTGCCGCCCAGACCTGCTGCGGCCAGCCGAGCTTCAACGCCGGCTACTGGGACGAGGCCCGGGCCGTGGCCATTCGCGCCATCGACATCTTCGCCGGCGCCGACGCGGTGGTGGGGCCGAGCGGCTCCTGCGTGGCCATGATGCGGGTCTTCTATCCGCAGCTGCTCGCCGGCACACCGCACGAGGCGGCCGCGATCGACCTGGCGACCCGCACCTTCGAGTTCGGCGAGTTTCTCGTGGAGCGGCTCGGGGTCACCGACGTCGGCGCCCGCTTCCCCCACCGGGTGACCTACCACGACGGCTGCCACGGTCTGCGGGAGCTGCGGATCAAGGAGGCGCCCCGGCGGCTGCTGCGGGCGGTCCGCGACCTCGAGCTCGTCGAGTGCGACGAGCCCGAGAGCTGCTGCGGCTTCGGCGGGCTCTTCAGCGTGAAGTTTCCGATGATCTCCACCGCGATGGCGGAGGTGAAGGGAGGCTCGCTCGCCCGCACCGGCTGCGACTACATCGTCTCGAGCGACCCGAGCTGCCAGCTGCAGCTCGACGGCTGGCTCTGCCGGCAGGGGCCCGGCCCGCGGACGATCCATCTGGCCGAGGTGCTCGCGACCGCGGAATGAGACGGCGGGCCGCATCCCCGGGAAGGCAGGAGCCGTGAGAGCAGCCACGATCGTCACCGCCGCCGCCCTCGCCTTCGCGCCGGCGGGATCGGCGGCGCGGGCCGTCGAGCCCGCCGCCGACCCCGCCCCCCCGGTGGCCGCCCCCGCCGGCAGGGTGCCGATCTTCGCCATGCCCGGCCGGTCGCACACCGGACCCCTGCCCCCGCTCTCCGCCGCCGAGCGGGCGCTGGCCGACGAGCTCGCCGCCGACGTCCGCCGGCTCGCGGTGACGATCGGCGAGCGGAACGCCACCCCCTTCGCCGCCGCCGGGCTCCGCGCCGCGGAGGAGTTTCTGCGGACCGCGCTCGAGGCCGCCGGTTATGAGCCCGTGCGGCAGGCGTGGCAGGTGAAGGGCATCACGGTGGCGAATCTCGTCGCGGAGGTTCCCGGCGCCGGGAAGGCCGACGAGATCCTCGTCGTCGGCGGCCACTACGACTCCGTCGCCGGCTGCCCCGGCGCCGACGACAACGCCTCCGGCACGGCGGCGACGTTGGCGCTGGCCCGCGGCCTGGCCCGTGCGCGGCCGGCCCGCACGCTCCGCTTCGTGTTCTTCACCAACGAGGAGCCCCCGTGGTTCCAGACCGACGACATGGGGTCGCTCCGCTACGCCCGGCTCTGCCGGGAGCGCCGGGAGCGGATCGTGGGCATGCTCAGCCTCGAGACGATCGGTTATTTCAGCGACGCCCCGGGCAGCCAGAAGTTCGACGCGTTTCCGCCGCTGCGGCTGCTCTACCCCGACACGGGCGACTTCATCGCCTTCGTCTCCGACGTCCGGTCGGGGGGATTCACGAGCCGGGTCGTGGAGTCGTTCCGCCGGACGACCCGCTTCCCGGCCCACGGCCTCGCGCTGCCCGACGCGATCGAGGGCATCGGCTGGTCCGACCACTGGTCGTTCGGACAGGCCGGCTACCCCGCCGCGATGGTCACCGACACGGCGGTCTTCCGCTATCCGCACTACCACGCCGCCGAGGACACGCCCGACAAGCTCGACTTCGACCGCATGGCCCGCGTCGTGGCGGGGCTGCGACGCGTGATCGGCGAACTGGCGGAGGTGCCCGCCGACGCCGTCGTGCCGGCCGCGGTGCCGGCAAAGCCGTGAGGATCACTTCGCCGGCGACGCGGCGGACGGATCGCCGGCCTTGCGCTTCCGCGCCGGACCGAGCTTCGGCGGCGGCCGGTTGAGCGTCACGATCTTCTCGGCGGTGAGGCCGTGGGAGTCGGTGACCGTGAGCAGGAACCGGACCGGCGGCTTCGTCTCGAGGAACCCCACCACGTCCGTGAGCGTCACCACGCCCGTCGCGGGGTCGATCGCGATGATGTCACTGACGTCGTCGTCCGGGCTGGCGGGCCCGCCACCGGCCGGCGGGGCGGGAAGGATGGCGAACGACGGCACGTCGCCCGCGTCGAGGTCGTTGGCCAGGGCCTGGTAGACGCGGGCGCCGTCCTCGGCGTCTTCCGACACGGTGGTCGAGTCGGCGGAGACGATCACGGGGGAGTGCATCACGATCGCCCCTTCCCACGCGCCGAGCTTGTAGCGTTCGAGCAGGCCCACGTCCCGCTTGCCGTTGGAGTTGACATCGGCGAAGGGCAGCTGGGGCGTGAACATGCCGTTGTGGTCGGCGTCGATGTACCGCTCACTGCCGGCATCGCCGCCGTCGTACTTGCCGTTGCCGTTGGTGTCGGCGAACAGCTCGCTGCAGACGAGCCCCGTGGCCGCCGCCGCCGGCTGCTCGCCGTCGAGCAACAGGCCGCGGGCCTCCTCCTTCGGCTCCGCACAGCGGCCGAACGTGCGCAGCAGGCGTGTGCCCAGGTCGAAGCGGAGCTGCGTGCCGTCGATGGTGAAGGCCGGCGGCAGGGGCGCGATCGACGCCGCGATCAAGAGCGCCCCGGCGACGACCATGCCGGCCACCGCGCCGACGAGTCCGCCGCCGAGCTGATCGATCAGCGGGGCGAAGCGGACGGTGTCCCGCGGCACCCATTGGCCGATCGCCATGCGGATGCCCACCGCCGTCCCCACCAGCAGGATGCCGAAGGCCGCCGGAAAGGCGAACCTGGCCGGCACCTCCACCGCCACCAGCCACGCCGCCACCGGCTTGGCGAAGGTGAGGGCCACGACGAGGCTCACCAGCGCGTCCATCCCGGCGAGCACCGCCAGGAAGATCCCCGACCCGGCCCCGTAGGCCGCGAAGGCGAGGACGATGCCCACGACGAGCAGGTCGCCGAACCGCTGCAGGATGCCGGCCGCAAGCAGCGTCATGGGCGCACCGGCGGAAGGATGATGACGGTCACTTGGTCACCCGCACGACTTCGTTGATCGTGGTCACGCCGGCGAGCACCTTCGCGATGCCGGCCTCCTGGAGCGTGCGCATGCCCGCCTTGCGGGCGGCCGTCCGGATGGCCTGGATCGAGGGATGCCCCACGAGCAGGTCGCGGATGGCGTTGTCGAACACGAGCAGCTCGTGCACGCCGGTCCGTCCCTTGTAGCCGGTGCCGTGGCAGGCGGGGCAGCCCTTCTCGCGGTAGATCGTCACCTCCTTCTCGGCGGGGATGCCGAGCTTCTGCCTGAAGTCGTCCGGCGCCGGGTAGGGCTCCTTGCACTTGGGGCAGAGGACGCGGACGAGTCGCTGCGCGAGCACGGCCGTGACGGCCGACTGGATGAGCGTCGTGTCGATACCGATGTCCAGCAGCCGGGTCACGGTGGTGGCCGTGTCGTTGGCGTGGAGCGTGGTGAAGACGAAGTGGCCCGTGAGGGCAGCCTGCATGGCGATCTCGGCGGTCTCCTTGTCGCGGATCTCGCCGACGAGGATCACGTCGGGATCCTGGCGGAGCACCGACCGCAGGATCTTCGCGAAGGTCAGCTCGGCGGCGACGTTGACGGCCGTCTGCGAGATGTTCTCGAGCCGGTACTCGATCGGATCCTCGATCGTGACGATGTTCCGCGAGAGCACGTCGATCTCGCCGAGCGCCACGTAGACCGTCGTCGTCTTGCCGGAGCCGGTGGGCCCGCACACGATGAGCATGCCGTGCGGCTGCTGCACGATCGCCTGCAGCTGTTTGAGCATCGACTCCCGCATGCCCAGCGACACGAGCCCCCCCCTGACGATGCCGCCGTCGGCGTCGAGCAGCCGCAGGGCCATCTTCTCGCCGAAGTTCGTCGGCCCCGAGGCCGCCCGCACGTCGAACTTCCGGCCGTCCTTGAGCACGGCGAAGGCGCCGTCCTGCGGCCGCCGCCGCTCCGCGATATCCATGTCGGCGCAGACCTTGAGCGCCGAGACCACCGCCCGGCCGGAGCTGCCCTGCAACTGCAGGACGTTCTGCAGGATGCCGTCGATGCGGCAGCGCACGATCAGCTCCTCGCCGCTCTTGGGCTCGAGGTGGACGTCGGTGGCCCGCATGGACAGCGCCTTCTCGAAGAGTTCCTGCACGGTCTTGATCGCCCGCGAGGTCTCCTTGTCCATCCCCCTGCCCCCCTGCCCCTCGATGATGGAGCCGTCCTTCTTGAGCAGCACGACCTGCGACTCCGGACCCCCGCTCGCGGCCGGACCCCGCTCGGCGAACCACTTCTCGACCGTCTCCTCGACGCCCAGCTTGGCGGCCAGGGCGAGAGCCACCTCGCGGGCGAACCGGCCGCTCAGGATCGTGCGGGTCGAGGGCGCCTTGCGGTCGCGGTAGACGACGTAGCCCATGAAGCCGGCGGGCAGGGCCACGAGGAACAGCGGCAGGGATCCCAGCCCGTATTGGTAGGTGGCCAGGAACCAGACCGCCCCGGCCGCCACGAACAGCAGCGACCAGGGCATGGAATCCCCGAGGATTTCGCGGGCGTCGTCGTCCACCCAGAGGCAGATCGCCGTCCAGAGCACGGCGAGCATCACCCAGAGGCTGCCGAGCCACACCACGCGGTCGATGGCGGCCGCCGACAGCATGCAACGATGATCCTTGTCCGCCCGCGCCCCGCCCGCCCCCCGCGCTCGCGGCGGGCGCCTGCAAGCGAAGCACCTCTCCCTGTATTTTTACCCTGTCGGACGGGATAAATCCACGCGATCAGCCGGTCTTTTTCCCGGGAATCACCCGGTGCGCGACGCGGTCGCCCGGCCGTGCGGCTATGATCAACGTCATGATCGTTCCCACCCCGAATACCGAACCGGCCAGCGACGAGGAGCCGCCGCGGCTGGCGAAGAAGCGGTTTCTCCGGGACGCCACCGAGCACGTGCGGGACGTCGGCCACCGGGCGTTCGTCCGCAAGGCCCTCGGCGGCTACTACACCAGTCGCGACGCGCAGAAATCCCGCTTCCGCGACTGGGAGCACGCCCGCGACGCCGCCGCGATCGCCAAGTGGTCGGCCGTGAACCGGCTCGACGTGCTCCTGCCGCGGTTCGTGGCCAACTTCGAGGCCAACGGCGGCCGTGTCCACTGGGCGCGGGACGCCGCCGAGGCCCGCGGCATCATCCTCGGACTGCTCCGGGACGCCAAGGCGAAGGCGGTGATCAAGAGCAAGTGCATGACCAGTGAGGAAGTCCACCTCAACGCCGCCATGGAGCAGGACGGCTACGGCGTGGTGGAGAGCGACCTCGGCGAGTTCATCCAGCAGCTGCGCGGCGAGCCCCCCTACCACTTCGTCTTCCCCTGCATGCACGTGCGGCGCGACGAGATCAGCGACCTCTTCGGCAGGCATCTGGGCACGCCCCCGACCGACAGCCCGGAGGAGCTGACGATGATCGCCCGCCGCCACATGCGGCGGCTCTACGTCGACGCCGACGTGGGGATCACCGGCGCCAACTTCCTCGTCGCCGAGACCGGCCAGATCTCGATCACCGAGAACGAGGGCAACGCGCGGCTGACCGCGGCGCTGCCCCGCGTGCACATCGCCCTCGCCGGCATCGAGAAGGTGGTGGAACATCTCGACGACCTCGCCGTGCTCCTGCCGATGCTGGCGACCGCCGGCGCCGGCCAGCCGATGACCTGCTACAACACGCTCTACGCGGGTCCGCGGCGGCCGGGTGAGGCGGACGGGCCCGAGGAGATGCATCTGGTCCTCCTGGACAACCAGCGGACGGCGATCCTCGCCGACCCGGAGCAGCGGGACAGCCTGCACTGCATCCGCTGCGGCGCCTGCCTCAACGTCTGCCCGATCTTCAAGAACGTCGGCGGCTTCACCTACGGCACGACCTACCAGGGCCCGATCGGCTCGGTGATCACCCCCCACCTCCGCGGGCTGGCCGACTGGAATCACCTGTCGGGGGCCAGTTCGCTCTGCGGCGCCTGCAGCGACGCCTGTCCGGTGCGGATCGACATCCACCACCACCTGCTCCACAACCGCCGCAACGCCGCCCGCACGGCGCCCAACCGCTGGGAGCGGTTGGGGCACCGTCTCTTCGTCGCGGTGGCCGGCCGCCCGTGGCTCTTCGCGGCCGCGGGCGCGGCGTTCCGGCGCACGCTGCCGCTGCTGACGTGGCTGCGGCCGCCGCTCCTGCGGGACTGGCTCGCATCCCGCGACCTGCCGCCGCCCCCCGCGCGGAGCTTCCGCAGCGAGTGGTCCCGGCGGCGGGGAGGGGCCGCATGACCGCGGAACGCACGACGGCGCGCGACGCGATCCTGGCCAGGATCGGCGAGGCCCTCAGGCAGCCGGCTCCGCCGCCGCACGGCCTCGTCGCCCGCGATCTCGAGCCGCAGACCGCTCCGCTCCTCACGATCCTGCCGGAGGCGGTCGCCCGTCCTTGGCTGCCCGACGGGGGCGACACCGCCGCGGAGCGGCTGCGCATCCTCGAGGAAAACCTCGGCCGGCTGCGGGCGCTCGTCCGCCGCGTGCCCGACCTCACGGCCGCCGGCGACTACTTCTTCGCCCTCTGCCGGGAGCGGGACTGGCAGCGGGTGGCCTGGCACGCCCATCCGCACGTCGAGCCGCTCGTGCACCAGACGCCGTGCGCGACCTTCCGCGTCGATGATCCGGGGTTCGACAAGAACGCCCTCGAATCGTGCGACGCGGGCATCACCGCGTGTGAGGCGGTCGTGGCCCAGACCGGTTCGATCCTCGTGTCGAGCGCCAGCTGCGGAGGCCGCGGGCTCTCCATCCTGCCCCACGTGCACGTCGTGGTGGCGACGCTCGACCAGCTCGTCGCCACGCTCGCCGACGCGCTCCACGCCATCCGCGACCGCCACGCCGGCCACATGCCGAGCATGCTCTCCTTCATCACCGGGCCGAGCCGCACCGGCGACATCGAGCGGATCCTCGTGCTCGGCGCCCACGGCCCGAAGGAACTGATCGTGATCCTGGTGGGCTGAGCAGCGCCGGCTGAGCAGGGTCCGCCCGCCACTGCCCGCCGCCACATCCTGCCGACGGCATCCCAGGCCCAACCCGCACGTCGCGCCCTGCGCGTGCCGCGGCTCGGCCCCGCACGACCGCCACGATCCGCACGAGCGGATCATTCTCCGGCTGGTTGGGTTTTTCGAGTGGGAAAACTCGATCTTCTGCTGTGAGTTTGCCTGTCGCGCAAACCCTGGCGATCGCGGGGACACGCCACGTACGTCCTCGCGGTCGACCGGGCGCTGGCGCCTGAGGCGGACTTGGCCGGCACCGATTGCCGCGGACAGCCACCGACTGGGGGTGGCGTCGGGGCAGTCGCCGGAAAACGTGTTCGCGAAACGTTTCTGCGTGTTTTTTATCCTCTGGAGGTTCCTGTGAAGAAGCGATTGACATTCGGCTTCCTGCCGTGGATGGCCGCCGCCGGCGCGTGTATCGGCGGTGGTTTCGTCCGTGGTCAGGATGCTGCGACGACTGTTCCGGCCGACGCGTCCGTGCTGGTCGGCGGTGCCGCCCCCGCTCCGGCCGCGGCGCCGGCCGCCCCCGCCGCCGCCGCCCCGGCTGCGGTGATCGAGGAGGGCGCGATCGAGGGTGCCGTGATGTCCGAGGGCAGCTCGGCTCCGTGCACCACGACGCGGAAGGTGTGGAAGTGGGTGCCCGAGGTCAAGGAGGTGGAGGCCACCGAGTACACGACCGAGGTCCGTGAGCGTTCCTTCACGGTCAACAAGAAGGTGCCGCGGGTCGAGGAGCGGACGCGGAACTACACGGTGATGGTCCCCGAGACGCGGTCGAAGACGGTCAACTACACCGTCAACGTCAACGTGCCGGAGACGCGGACGGTCGAGTACAAGGTGAACGTGCCCTACACCGAGCAGGTCGAGCAGTCCTACACGGTGATGGTGCCGGTCAAGGAAGAGCGGACGCACAGCTGGAAGGTGCGGGTTCCGTACACCGAGCAGGTCGAGCAGTCCTACACGGTGATGGTGCCGGTCAAGGAAGAGCGGACGGCGAGCTACACGGTCAAGGTGCCCTACACCGAGCAGCGGACCGCGACCTACACGGTCAAGGTGCCCTACACGGAGCAGCGGACCGCGACCTACAAGGTCAACGTTCCCTACACCGAGCAGCGGACCTCGACCTACAAGGTCCAGGTGCCCTACACCGAGCAGGTCGAGCAGTCCTACACGGTGCGTGTCCCCTACACCGAGCAGATGACCGGCTATCGCACGGTCACCAAGCGGGTGCCGGTCAAGGGCACCAAGACGGTGACGGTGCGCGGCGGCCACTGGGAGACCGACGTCAAGGAGATCTCGGCGAACGGCAAGTACGACGCCAACGGCAACCCCTGCTGCCCGAAGACGGTCTGCTGCCGCAAGTGGGTGCCGAGCTGCGAGACCCGTGAGATCGAGACCACCTCGTGGACGTGCGAGACGGAGCAGGTGCCCTACACCTACTGCGTCACGAAGTACCGCTGCGAGCCGCGTTCGCGGACGATCTGTGTGAAGAAGTTCCGTTGCGAGGAGCGCACCCGGAACTACTGCGTCACGCTGAATCGCTGCGAGGAGCGGACCCGCAACTACTGCGTCACCCTGCATCGCTGCGAGGAGCGGACCCGCAACTACTGCGTCACGCTGCATCGCTGCGAGGAGCGGACCCGCAACTACTGCGTCACGAAGATGGTGCCGGAGAGCCGGAGCCGGACGATCTGCGTGCAGAAGTCGCGTTGCGAGGAGCGGACGGGCACCTACTGCGTCACCAAGATGGTTCCGGAGAGCCGGAGCCGCACGGTGTGCGTGAACAAGTGCCGCACCGAGACCCGCACCCGCGAGTACACGGTGAACAAGTGCGTGCCCGAGACCCGGTCGCGTGAGGTGTCCTACACGGTGATGGTGCCGCAGCAGCGGACCAGCACCTACTCGGTCTGCGTCAGCGACACCGTCGCCGAGACGAAGACGGAGAAGTACATCGTCCGCGTCCCGGTGAAGACCACGAAGACGGTCTGCACCAAGGTCCGCAAGTGCGTCGAGGAAGAGGTTCCGGCCGGCTCGGCTGGTGGCTCGTCCAACGGCAACGGCGGCAACGGCGGCAACGGTGGCCGCGGCGGCCTCCTCGGCTGCCGGAAGGGCTGCTGATCGCACGCCTCCCGGCCACGGGCCGGGATGACGGAAGAAGCCAAGGCGGGCCGGGCGCGAAAGCGCCCGGCCCGCCCGCTTTTTCCCCCTTGCGTGGGGCGGGCGACGCTGCGACCCTCCGCCCCGCCATGCGCATCTTCAACGGAGTCTGGCGGCGGCGAATCCGCCCGCTCGTGCTGACGGCGATCCGTCGCCACCTGACCGGAGGCGTCCCCACGCCCCGCCGGGAGACCACCGTCTCGGCCATCGCCAGGCGGGCCGCCCGCGGCGTGCCGGACGGCGGCGACGGGCTCGTGACCTGGATCCCGTTCGCCTCGTCCCCGGCCCGCGTGCTGCCCCCGCGAAGCGTCGACGGCGACGTCGCCGCGTTCGCCGCCGTGCTCGCGCGGATCGACGGGAACGCGTCCCGCATGGCCCACGTCCGCCGGCTCGAGGGGACGGTGGTCGAGCGGTTGTCGCCACGGTTCGCCGCCGTGTTCGCCGGGGGCCGGGTGACGCACGACTCGGGGATCGTGTTCTCGGCGGCGGGGGGCATCCTCACCGACGTGTCGGGGCTCGGCGTCGGGAGCGACCTCCCCGGCAACCCGCTGCGACTGGCCTACCTGCCGCGGCCGCGGCGGCTGACCGGCGTGGTGGCGGTGCTCTCAACGGGCCGCAGCGAGAACTACTACCACTGGATGACGGAGGCACTGCCCCGGCTCGAGCTCTACGAGCGGTCGGGGCTCACGATCGACCGCTACTACGCGCCGACCCGCCACGCCTTCCATCGCGAGTCGCTCGCGCTCCTCGGCATCCAGCCCGATCGCGTGCTCCCCGCCACCGGCACCGCCCACATCGAGGCCGACGCGCTCGTCGTCGCGCCCCTCGACGACGTGCTCGCGCGCGAGAAGATCGAGTATCTCGCCGAACGGCTCGGTGCCGCCGCCGCGCGGTGCACCGGCGCGAGCGGCCCGCGGATCTTCGTGGCCCGCCGCGGCCGCCGGTCGCGGGCGATCGTCAACGAGTCGGCCGTGATGGCGGCGCTCGCGCCGCTGGGCTTCACCCCCTGCCGGCTCGAAACGCTGCCGCTGGCGGCACAGGTGGCGGCGTTCCGGCGGGCCGAGTGCGTGGTGGCGCCGCACGGCGCCGGCCTGACGAACCTCGCGTTCTGCCGCCCCGGCACGCGGGTCGTCGAGATCGGCACGCCCTACCGGCCGTGGAGCTGCTTCTGGGAGATCGCACACCACCGGCGGCTCGACTACCATCTGCATCTCGCCAAGCCGGTGCATGTGCGGCACTTCGACCCGACGACCGGCATCGGCGATTCCGACATCGAGGTCGATCCGTCGGCACTGCGCGACTGCGTGGAGCGGCAGCTCGCCGGCCAGACGTCCGGCACCATCCGCGCCGCATCGTGACGCGCGCGTCCCGCCGCAAGACTCCGCGAGGGGGTCGGCCGTGCCCTGGAGCCGGCCTGACAGCGTCAGGGCGGGACGCCGCTCACGTTTTCCTCACACGGGTCCGTGGCCGCCCGCACCGCGGGAGCCTTGGCGTATCATCATGGCTTTTCCGACCGCACCCCGACGCACGCCTCCCATGCAGCCACCCGCCGCCGCGAGCCCGCTCCAGGCCATCGACCCGACGGCCCAGCGTGCCTTCTCGATCAACCTCGACGATTCGATCTACGGCAGCTTCTCCGAGATCGGCGCCGGCCAGGAAGTGGCCCGTTGGTTCTTCGCCGTGGGGGGCGCCGCGGGCACGGTGGCCAAGTCGATCTCCGCCTACGACATGACGGTGAGCGACGCCATCTACGGCAAGACCTCCCGCTACGTCTCCCGCGAGCGGATCGAGCAGATGCTCGACCACGAGTATGCGCTGCTCCACGAGCGGCTCGACGGAGTTCGCGGCGACCGCACGCGGTTTTTCGCCCTCGCCGACACCGCCGCCGCCCGCGCCTACAAGGGGGGCAAGGAGTGCCACGTCTGGATGGGCATCCGCTTCCAGCACGCGATCCGCTCCGCCCCGAGCGACGTGGTGATCCACGCGCGCATGCTCGACGCGACCAACGCCCTCCAGCAGGACGCCGTGGGCCGGCTGGGTGTGAACCTGATCCACGCGGCCTTCCACCACTGGCAATCGCCCCGCACGCTGATCGAGACGCTGCTCGACAACGTCGGCCGCGACCGGCTGGAGGTCGACTGGGTGGGCGTCCGCGGGCCGGCCTTCGCCGACGTCGACAACCGTCTTCTCTGCCTGCACCTCGTGCGGATCGGCTTCACACCGGCCGTCCTCTTCGACACCGACGGCACGCCGCTCCTGGCCTCGGAGGCGATCCGCAAGACCCGCGTGCTGCTCGAGCGGGGTCGTTTCGCCCCGGTCACGCGGCTCAACCTCGAGATGATGGTGCGGGCGCGGGCCTGCTTCGAGGCCGACCTGAGGCCCGCCGGCATGTCCGCCGATCACCAGGCCGCGGGCGCCAAGGCCGCCGGAGCCAAGGAAGCGAAGGATGGCGGCGCGGCGGCGCCGGTGCGGGAGATCATGGAGATCACGATGCACAACCTCCGCGACCGCGGCACCGCGGAGGACGCCGACTTCCTTGCCCGGGTCGACCTGCTCGCCGCCGTCGGCAAGATGGTGATCGTGAGCGACATCGGCATGTTCCACGCGCTCGGGGAGTATCTCGCCGACCGCCACGTCGAGCGGACGGGCCTCGTGCTCGGCGTGCCGTTGCTGCGGGAGCTGTTCAACGAAAGCCACTACCGCGAGGTCGACGGCGGCATCCTCGCCGCCTTCGGCCGGCTCTTCACGCACCACGTGCGGCTCTACGTGCAGCCCACGCGGGACGTGCTCGACGGCCGCGTTGTCACCGCCGACACGCTCACGGTCGCCCCGCATCTGACCCACCTCCTCGAATATCTGCGGGTCAACGGGCTGATCCGGGCCATCCCTTGCGACGAGGCCACCCTCCGCACCTACACCAGCGAGGAGGTGCGGTCACGGATCTGCGCCGGCGATCCCTCATGGCGGGAACTCGTCGCCCCCGAGGTGGCCGAGCACATCGACCGGCAGGGCTACTTCGGCGCCAGCTGCCCCACCTGAGCCGACCACCATGAACCACTGGCTCGTCAAGAGCGAGCCCGACGTCTTCTCCATCGACGACCTCGCGAAGGCGCCCCGCCGGACGACCTCGTGGGAGGGCGTCCGCAACTTCCAGGCGCGGAACTTCCTCCGCGCGATGAAGCTCGGCGACCGGGCGCTCTTCTACCACTCCAACGCCGATCCCTCCGCCGTGGCCGGCGTCGTCGAGGTCGTCCGCACGGCGTATCCCGACCCCACCGCCTGGGATCCGCGGAGCGACTACCACGACCCGCGGGCCGCGCCCGACAATCCCGTCTGGTCGATGGTCGACGTGCGGCTGGTGGAGATCTTTCCGCGGGCGGTGCCGCTCGACGAGCTGCGCGGCGTGAAGCCGCTCGCGGGGATGGAGCTCCTGCGTCGCGGCAGCCGGCTCTCCGTGCAGCCGGTGACGGCGGCCGAGTTCCGCGCGATCGAAAAGCTCGCCCGACGGCGCGGGTGAGCCGGACGCCGGCGTCGCGGCGGCGTCCGGGCCGTGGACGGGCGGCGGCGGGGTGCCGCGGGCCGTCCGGCCGCGCATAATGCGGCCATGACCTGCCGCATCGAGATTCCGCCCCCCGCGCGGCCCCCCGGGGGTGCGGCCGGGCCGTTGCCCGCGCCGCTCGAGTGGATCGCCGACGACCTCGCGGCGTTGCGCGCCGCCGGCCTCGAGCGGCCGCGGCGGGTGCGGACGGGCCGGCAGGGGGGCGAGGTCGTTCTCGACGGGCGACCGCTCGTCAACGTCGGCTCCAACGACTACCTCGGCTACGCCGGCGACGTGCGGCTGGCGAAGGCGGCGGCGAAGGCGTCCTGCGCCGACGGGTTCGGCGCGGGGGCGAGCCCGCTGGTGAGCGGCCACTCGCGGGCCCACGAGCTGCTCGAGCAGGCGATCGCCGGCCTGCTCGGGGTGGACGCGGCGCTCGTCTTCCCGAGCGGCTTCGCCGCCAACACCGCGGCGATCGCGGCGTTCGTCGGCCCCGGTGATTTCGTCGCCAGCGACGAGCGCAACCACGCGAGCATCATCGACGGCTGCCGGCTGTCGCGGGCCGCGGTGGGCGTCTTCCCGCACCGCGACATGGCGGCGCTCGAGGCCCTCCTGGCCGGGGCCGGGGCCGCCCGACGCCGACTGGTCGTGAGTGACACGCTCTTCTCGATGGACGGCACGATCGCGCCCCTGGCCGACCTCTGCGGGATCGCCCGCCGCCACGGGGCGATCCTCATGGTGGACGAGGCCCACGCCACGGGGGTCTTCGGCCGTCGCGGCGGCGGCCTGGTGGAGGAGGCGGGCTGCGCCGACGGGGTGCACGTGCGGGTGGGCACGCTCTCCAAGGCGCTCGGCGCCGCCGGCGGCTTCGTGGCGGGCCATGCCGACATGGTGCACTGGCTCCGCCATCGCGCGCGGGCGTGGATCTTCTCGACGGCCCACCCGCCCGCCGTCGCCGGCGCGGCGGCGCGGGCGATCACGCTGGTCGAGTCGGAGCCCGGGCGACGGGCGGAGCTGCTCGCGCGGGCGGCCGACTTCCGCGGGGCGCTCGCCGCCGCGGGGATCGACACCGGCGGCGCCGCCGCGCAGATCGTGCCGGTGGTCGCCGGGCCGCCGCAGGCGGCGGTCGACCTGTCCGCGCGGCTGGCCGGCGAGGGCTTCTTCGTGCCCGCCATCCGCCCGCCGAGCGTGCCGGAGGGACGGAGCCTCGTGCGGGCGAGCCTGTCGTGGCTGCACCACGCCGACGACCTCGAGCGGCTCGCCCGGGCGATCGCCACGCACGCGCGGAGCCCGCGATGAGCCGTGATGCCGAGCTGCCGTGGTGCGTCGTCGGCGCCGGGCCTTCGGGCCTGACGACGCTCAAGAATCTGCTCGCCGCCGGCATCCCCGCCGAGTGCCTCGAACGCGAGGACGACGTCGGCGGCAACTGGTACTTCGGCGCGGCGTCGTCGGCCGTCTTCGAGTCGACCCGCCTGATCAGCTCCAAGTCGCTCACCGCGTTCACCGACTATCCCATGCCGCGGGAGTGGCCGGCCTACCCCGACCACCGCCGCTGCCTCGCCTACCTCCGCGACTACGCCCGCCACTTCGACCTGCTGCCGCACATCCGCACCAACTCCGCCGTCGCGCGGATCGAGCCGGCGCCGGAGGGGGGCTGGCTCGTGACGACGGCCGCCGGTGACACGGCCCGCTATCGCGGTGTGGCGATCGCCAACGGCCACAACCGCGTGCCGCGGATGCCGGCCGTGCCCGGATCCTTCACGGGCACGCTCCTCCACGCCTCCGACTACAAGTCCCCCACGCGCCCGGTCGCGATCGCGGGCCGCCGGGTGCTCGTGGTGGGGGGAGGCAACTCCGCCTGCGACATCGCGGTGGACTGCGCCCGGCACGCCGCCACCACGGTGCTCTCGCTGCGGCGCGGCTACCACGTCGTGCCGCGGTACATCCTCGGCCGGCCGGCCGACCTGCGGGGCGAACGGCTGCTCGCGCTGGGGCTGCCGCTCTGGCTGCGGCGGCTGGTGAGCATGCGGGCCATCGACCGCGAGATCGGCCTGTCCGCACGGCACGGGCTGCCACGGCCCGATCACCGGCTCTTCGAAACCCACCCGGTCATCAACGGCGACCTCTGCGGCCTCGTCGCCGCGGGCGCGGTGCGGCCCGCGGCCGACGTCGTCGGCTTCGACGGCGCGGGCGTCGTCTTTGCCGCCGGCGGCCGGGAGGAGTTCGACGTCGTGATCTGCGCGACGGGCTACCGCGTGACGCTGCCCTTCATCGCACCGGAGCACCTGCTGGCCGACGACGCCGGCTGCCCGCGGCTCTTCCGTCACCTGCTCCATCCCACCCGCGACGACATCGCGGTCGTGGGGCTGATCCAGCCCGACAGCGGACAATGGTGGATCACCGACCTGCAGGCCCAGCTCGTGGCCCGGATGGCGCTGGCCGCCCGCGCCGCGCCCGCGGCGGCGGCCTGGCTCTACCGGTGGCGGCAGCGGCCCGACCCCGCACCGCCGGTCCGCTACGTCGACTCCCCGCGGCATCGGCTCGAGGTGGAGCACTTCTCCTACGCGCGGGATCTGCGTCGGCTGATCGCGGGCATGGACCGGCGGCTGCGCCGGGCCGAATCACCGCCGTGTTCCCCTGCCCGCCGGCGGTGGGCACGCGGGCGCGAGCGGCCCACCGCTACTTCGGGAAGCTGAGCGGGGCTGGGCCGCTGGTCGCCGGGAGAGCAGGGGGCGCGGGGAGGGCGATGGCCGGAGCCGGTGCGGCGGCGGGCGTCGGCGGCGGCGGATTCCCGAAGAGCGCCTCGAGGCTGCGGCCGAGGCCGTCGTTGATCACCGCGTCGGCCGTGTTCTCCACGATCCGTGCCACGACCATGTCGAGCGCGCGGGCGTCGAACTGCGGCCGATTGACCGTGCCCCGCAGCGGGATCACGAGCGGGGTCCGCAGCAGCTTGCCCACCACCGGCGTGGCACCGGCGATGTCGCCGCGGAACGACACCTCCACGTTCATCGCCAGGCCGCCGTCGGCGGCCACGCTGCCCGCCGACCGCAGGACGAGCTGGCCGGAATCGATCACCAGGCCGTCGTGCCAGAGCCGCCGGTCGGACAACTGCACGCGCACCGGATCGGGCCGGACCCGCAGCAGCACCACCTTGTCGCCGAAGGCGAAGCGCGGATCGATCGCCGTCTGCAGCTTCGCCAGCAGGTTCACGAGCGGTTGCACGTCGCCCCCCGGCACGGCCTCGAGATTTTCGAAGATCACCTGCCCCGAGGCCTCGCCGCCGAAGGGGTCGGCCAGCGGCACGCGGGCCCCCGCCAGATCCATGCTCATCCAGCCCTGCATCCGCGCCGCGTGGCCGACGAGCGGCACGAGCCACCGCACCCAGCGGTCGGCAAGCTCGCGCGACAGCATGACACGGTCGATGCAGCGCCCGGGGGGCACGATGAGCTCGCCCGGAAGCGGCAGCAGCCGCAGCCACGGGCTGCCCCGCAGCCGTCCTCCGGCGGCGCCGAGGTCGAAGGGTCCGAGCGCGAGCTGTCCCTCGAAGAGCCGCACCGGCATCTCTCCCGGCTCGAACGGAAAGCCGCCGACCTCGGCGCCGGTCCAGGCCGCCGACGTCTCGATCGACATCGCCTCGAGCCGCGTGGCGAAGCCGTCGCGGCCCCGCGTCGCCGGCGCCGGCACGGCGAGACGGGCGAGCGTGCCCGGCGTGCCCCCCGCGGCGGCGAGCCATTCCTCGGGGATCGCGACCCGGTGCGCGTGCTCGCCGGCGTTCCCCGCGGTGGCCGTGGCCGTCAGGCCGCCGAACGGACCGCGGAGCACGAAGGGCCGGGCGCCGTTGCCGGAGAGCCGCACCCGTCCGCCGGTCCACGGGGTCACGAGCCGCGAGATCTGCTCCCAGTCGTAGGCGACGTTGCCGCCGATGTCGACGATCCGCCGCGTGGACCAGTCGCGGACCGCGCCCGCGGCCGCCAGCGCGAGCGTCGACGACTCGAGCTTGAGCTGATTGACGGCCAGCTCCTCGCCCGGCGGCTCGGATCCTCCGCGCGGCCGCGTCACCTCGAAGAGGATCGCCGCCCGCGGCTCGCTCCACAGCGGCACGGGGCGGGCATCGGCCGCGGCCGCCGCGCCGGGCGGACCCGCCACGGCGAGCTGGCTGCCGGTGGCCTCGACGAGCAGGTTCAAGCCGATCGGTGTGTCGAGGATTTCCGCGGTGCCCCAGGCGCGGCCGGTCGCCGGCCAGCGGGCGGCCGCGGCGGGCGTCACCAGCCAGGCCTCGAGCCGGGCCACGTCGGCCTGCCATTGCACCTTGCCGCGCACCCGTTCGACGAGCATGTCCACCGCGCCGCGCACCGGCCGCCACGGGAGGATCGTGAGGCCGCCGGTGCGCAGCGACGCGGTCGCGGTGAGCAGTTCGGCGGACGAGATCTCGACGAGTCCGGTGGCGGGCTGCCAGCGTCCGGCGGCGCTGGCCATCGCCCGCGGCTCGGCGATCTGACGGCCGTCGAGCTGCACCTTGAGCTTCTCCACCTCGCCGCCGGCCCGCGTGATCCGCCAGCCGTCGCCGTCGGCCGCCAACACCGCGGAGGCCTTCAGGCTGCCGCCGAGGGGCGGGCCGCCCCCGGTGGCCGCCAGCCCGGCCCACCGCGATTGCCACCGGCCCACGTCCCCGGCGATCGCGATGTCGGCGGCGATCGGCTGGCCGCCGGGCACCGCGCGGAGCAGGGTGCCGCCGCGGCGGAGCGGGCCGCCGAGCAGGGGCGCGAGATTCACGAGCGCCCCGCCCGTCAGCGTCACTTCAAGCACGTCGTCGGCCGCGGAGACGACCGCCCTGCCACGGTCGACGAGCAGGGCGTGCTCCGAGAGCGTGCCCGCGCCCTCGGCCTCGATCGCCAGCTCCGCATCCCGCCAGGCGGGGCGGCCGGGCCGCGCGAGCACGAAGTCCGACAGGCTCGCCGACAGCCGCGCGTGTGCGGTGCCGCTCGTCGCCGCACGGTCGAGGTCGAGCCGGCCGCGGGCCACGCCGGCAACCTCGAGCCCGTCGAGTTCGAGCACCTCGGCCGCCTCGCCGACGAGCTTCTCCAGGTCGGCCGTCCACTGCACCACCGACGCCTCGGCGTTGCCCGACGCGGACACCTCGACCGCGGAGGAGGCGATCCGCGCCTCCTCGATCCGCAGCCGCTCGCCCCGCGCGGCGCCGCGGCGGCCGCGCAGCCAGGCGGTGAACGGCTCGGTCCAGCGGAGCTGCCGCTCCCGCCGACCACCCTGCTCGGAAACCGCGCTCTGCACGGCCGCCAGGTCGCGGGAGGTCGCCCGGATCTCGAGCACGCGATCGTGGCCGTCGTTGTGGGCCGCGGCCGTGAGGTGCAGCTGCCCCTGCGTCACCCGCACGTCGGGCCGCACCGCGAGCCCGCCGGAGAGCGTCTGCGCCGCGGCGGCGAGATCGACGTCGGCGACGAGCGCGAAATCCTCGCCGATCTGCAGCTCCGCCCAGTCCCACGCCCCGCCCGTGGGCACCCTGATCCGCCCGGTGGCCTCCGCCTGGAAGAGTTTCGACGACACCCGCAACGACCGCACGCTGACGCGGTCCCCGGCGATCGTGAGGTCGATCGGCATCTCGGCGCGGTCGATCGCGATGACCTCCGCGAGCGAGTCGGCGCGCACCACCGCCAGCTGCGTGCCGGCGATCACGCCCGCCACCCGCACGCCCGTCGCGGGTCGCGCGCCCCCCGCCGGCAGCGTGACATCGAGCCGCAGGTCGGCCAGTCCGTCGAGCAGATGCCGGGCGTCGAACCGCGTGGCGGCCACGCTCGACACTCCCAGCGGCAGCCGCGTCGCGGCGACGGCGAGCGACCGGGGGGCGTCGACCGCCTCGACGTCGGGCGACGACACCGACCAGCCGCCGTCCCGCGCGAGCGACGCGGTGGCGCCGGCGGCGACCGTCGTGCGGTCGAGCCGGCCCGGGCCCGCGAGCCTCGGCACCGCTCCCGCCGGGCCGGCGGAATGCTGCGCCCCGTCCGAGGCGATCCGATTGGCCGCGGCGGCGAGGTCGCGGATCGGACTGCCCGAGTGCCGCGCCCGTCCCGACACCGTCCAGCCGGCGAGCGTGGCGTCGGGCCGCACGGTGCCGGCGGCGAGGATGTCGGTGATCCGCCACGCGTCGTTGCGCTCGAGATCCACCAGTTCGACGGCGGCGTCGACCACCTCGAGCTCGAATGACGCGGCGGGCGCGGCCGCCTGCGACACGGCGGCGATCCACGGCGCGAGCACGTCCTCGAGCGTGCTGCCGCCGCGTCGCACCTCGAGGAGCGCCTCGGCGCCGACGAGCCGCACGGGTCCGATGTCGGATGGATCGAAGAGCAGGGCCGCGAGCCCCCGATCGACGACGACGCGGGGCACGACCACGAGCGGCCGGCCGTCGCGGTCGACGAGCGTGACGTCGCGGTATTCGATGCCGCCCCACCACCGCCAGGCGGCGGCGCGGCTGGTGATCCGCCCGTCGATGCCGGCGAACAGCGCCGCCAGCTG
>Ga0209189_1000998_pt1 | contig 21848 bp, 21 predicted proteins | sample C_130820_EF_Meta_FD_187308 | JGI IMG/M metagenome (GOLD analysis project Ga0209189, IMG submission 187308) | Freshwater microbial communities from Lake Croche, Canada to study carbon cycling - C_130820_EF_MetaG (SPAdes) (version 3) | ecosystem: Environmental > Aquatic > Freshwater > Lake... | reverse complement strand
AACCTAATCAAGGATTACAAGGTGAAGTTGAGTGAGATTAAGAAATTTAATACTCGTAAGGTCCTGAGTGCTCCTAATTATCTGAAGGGTGGCATGCTTTACAGGAAAAATAAGACACGTAAAGAACGTGAGTAAAAGATAATACTTAAGAATTATTATTGGTTCGCTTTTTTAAAATGTTGCGTAAAATCTAGGTTTAACCTAAAGCCGCTGTATTAAATTATATAGATGGCTAGAAAGTGTAGCGTAAGTTTTGAATCAAATTATGCATTGTTAAATGATAACCAGATAAATATTAATGAATATCTATCTGGTAACCATGACGATAAGAAATTTTTATGTATCCCCAATGGCCACGAGATGATTAGAGTTATAGGATGTACTAAACGTCGCCCGCATTTTCGCCATAAGCATAATTGCGATGTAGGTGGATCTCCAATGACACAATGGCATGCAGAATGGCAGGGTAATTTTCCAGTAACTGAAAAAGTATTTCCTCGCCTTAATGGTCAATTTAAGGAGAGAAGAGCTGATATCCTATTACCTGAACACAAGCATGTTATTGAAATTCAGCATAGTAAGATGGAAGCAGAAGAAGTAAAACAGCGTATGAATGATTATGCTAAGCATGGCCACGAGGTTAAATGGGTACTTCATGGACAAGATAGTATAGAGCCAAAACTATTTGGAGAAGGCAGACGTATTCTTCAATTTAACAAGAATCAATGGCTATATGAAAATTTTAAATATACTAATACAGTATACTATGATATCAACGGATTTATTTACAAGGTTGATCCGAATTTAGTAAAACAAGATCAAGTAGATGTTCTTGAACCAAAATTAAAGTCTGAATTTATTCTTTCACTGAATGAAAATAATACTATATGGGAGGATACTGAACCACCACAATGTTTTTTATATATTAAGCAACAGGGTGCTGGTAGTGGCAAGACATTTGGTATAATGCAATTTATCAATTCTGATCCACTAGTATCGAATTATAAGTATATAATATTTATAACAAAACAGCATGCTGCAGTAGGGGTAATGTATAAAGAATTCATCGATCAATTAGATAATGGATTCTTAAAAAATATTGAGATGATTAATAAGGACATCAGTACAGACCACAAGAAGAAGATTGCTCATTATATTAATAAATTAACAAATATAGAAGTAAAAGCTATATTTGCGACGGTTGATAGTTTTACCAGTGCATTAGCACATGCACCTGAAAATGCTTTAGATAAATTTGCTGGAATAGTTAATGCAATTGTAAGCGGGGTAGTTAACACAAGTAGAACAGGTAGAATGACATACGCAGGTATCGATCCGATTCTTAATAAGGAAGCCTTAATAATCATTGATGAAACGCAGGATTTAACAGAGCCATATGGAGAAGCATTCTTACAAATTGTTAAGTCTAAGAATACAAATCTATGTGTAGTTGGTGATCGTCTACAGAGTTTATCACACAAAGAGAATGCTTTAACATTATTACACCAGGCAGAATTATCTAAATTAAAAGTTATAAGAAGTTCAGCTAGTAATCTAGTTAGAAGATTTTCTAATCCAGTATTGATAGATTTTGTTAATTCTATGATACCATTTAGTGAGTATGGGCTTCCGCAAATGTCTCCACATGAAATAGTAGAAAGAGATGACAATACGCTGGTTGTATTTAAATCTAAGAAAGTATATGCGAATGCATCTAAGGAAGATAATAGTGTCTTAGATGCAGTAGCAGAAGTAATGATATTATTTAAAAGAGAAGTTGAGGAAAATAATCGTATACCTGAAGATTTCTTATTTGTTACACCATTTACCAATAAGAACCCATTAATGGATGCACTTCAGATTGCTATTAATATATTTTGGAAGGATACTATGAATAATAATGAAAGTTATATAAAAAATGTTAAGAATCAAAATGATTATTGGAGAAAGATGGATACCAATAACTACACTAGATATGCAATATTTCATAAGTCTCAAGAAAATGGTAGCATAAATACTAGTGAGTCTAAACACGCTACTCGAATGGTATCTATTCATTCATCTAAGGGTGATGGCAGACCTGTTGCTTTTGTTATTGGTATTAATCAAGAGGCTCTAAGAATTTTTAGTCAAATATCTAATAATCTTATATATAATTCACTCTTACATGTTGCTATAACACGTCAGAAGGAGAAACTATATTTTAGATTAGAAGAAAATGGAGACGATATCCATCATAGAATAATGAAAGCAGGTGTACCTAATATAGTATCTACACAAACATGTGAATTTAACTTTATTAAGAACCGTGTAAAACAATTTGATATATCAAGCGATATATTCGATTCGCCTGATACCTTTGATAATATTTATAAAAATATAATAGCAACTAATCCACCAACGAAACTTACAGATAAAAAGGAAGAGAAAATGCTAATTGATATGGGCGATCATTATGTAAGATATGCATCTATAGCATTTAATGTATGGATACATTGTTGCAATAATGAAATTAAAACAGGAAATAATACAAAGAGACAATTTTATGCAATACTCATGGAATTAACAAGATCAAAAATTCAAACAGTAGTATCATGTAAGGAATATATAGAAGTATTAACTAATAATAGTAAAGATGATATTATACAGAAAGTAATACCTATTATTAGATACTCACCAGTAGCAGATAAACATAACTATAATAAGTATTATGATATTATTAACTCTGCAATGAACAATATTATAAAGAAGATTTGCATCCTTAATAAAAAGGTAATAGATTATTTTTGCCCTATAGAATGTGTAGTGCTATACTATATGATAGAATGCATAAGAAATGGTAAATGGCAATCTATAACTATCGATACTATATACAATATTATTGATACATACAGTAAGGTATTTACTAATTCAAGAGGTCATGAAAATTGCGAATGCAACAAGTTTTTTTCAAGTAAAAAAGTAATACTTGATGAGGCTGAAAAGAAATACCAGGATTATCTTAAAGATCATTATAATCGCCTTAATCACATTACAACACTTCTAGATACATTTAATAATAAGCATCAGAATGTAAACTGGTTATACTCTCATGAGGTTTACTTTGGAGGAGGGATTGATACTAAAAGTAAGGATTTCTCATTTTCTAATCGGTATAGAATGATTGGATATGATAAAACCAATGTATATATCATAAATATTAAGCCTCAGTTTAATGATCTTAATTTCAATAGGTTTTTAATAGATAGTATAATAGACACATATATAACATCTAATACAGAAAAGGACAGTGAAAATTATAAAAGGTTTAATGGTAAGAAAATTATCTCATGTGTACTATCTATGAACGAGGATATTATTTATACGGTAGATTGGACTGATGTTATTAAAATAGAAAAAGAAGCAATCAAGATAGTAATATTTGATGCAATTAAGAAAAAATTCATTAATAAACATAACCAGTATTATAATACATTCGTAAGTATTATAGAAACTAATGTAGAACGCTCTGCTGAGAATATTATAGAAATATGTACTAACGAGTCTAATAAAGTAGATAATCTTCCCGAATATATAAAACGAGCATGGACTATAATATCAAGTGAGATTGATGATTGTGATGATAAAGAAGAGAAGGGTGATGTTATTAAAAAGTATAGTGATGAAAAGGTATTTATCAGACTACTAGATAAACAGCTAAATAGTTCCCTTAAAAAGTTTTTATGTAAAGAAGATTAGTTTTTGCACGCTTTTTTCTAAAAAGCGTATGGCAGTCCTAGAGGAGCTCAGGCTGCGGGTTTAAAAATTGAAATACCTGCTTGCCCCTAGCTAAGTATTCCCATGGACTTTACCCGTAATTTTGGTGCTCAGCCCGAGGACGCCCCGCTCCAGGTTGTATATCAGGATACCACGGATACTTCTCTTCACTGGCGCCAGGATACTCGCGTGTATCATCCACTAACTGAGCAGCAGTTTGGGAACAGGTTCAGGGTGGGAGACAGAGTCAGAATGCGACTAACATATCCCAATAGTAAGATGTATATTACCCCTACTATTGTAAATATTGCCCCCTATCATATGGCTCAGCAAATTCTTGGTTCGTATAATATGGGCGATGCATTCAAGGGTGTTCCATTCACCCGCGTGCTTGTTCTGGAGCCTTGATTCGGTTAGTGGAGGTAAATTAGCCTAAAGTAAGCTTGCTTATTTTTAGATAGAATGGAGGGCTTCACTGCAGATGCAATAATAAAGATAAAAAGAAATATTGCTGGAAATAACAATTATGACTTTAAAAGATTTGGAACTAAAGGAGATCTAACATATGACCAATTTATAAGAAGAATGATGCAACAAGATTCTAAATGTTATATTTGTCTCCAGGAATTTAAATTTGACGGTATTAACCATTGTTATTTTTTTCCTAGTCCAGATAGAATAAATAATAGTGATATACATACTGATAATAATATTGCAATATCATGCACATATTGCAATATAAGAGAATTTAAGGAAGACTATCTTGGTAAAAATATTGATAAGATATGTTGTTATAGACAAGGTCATCAATCAAAAGAACCAATTATTAGGCGTCGTGAATTTTATCTTAAAACCGGCTTTAATAAGAAAACGAATGAAGTCTATTCTAGTAAGATTGTAGATTATACTAAGATAATCTCTAAATTAAATGAAGGTATTGAACAGCAAGAAATACCAGAAGACTCTATTAAGGAAAATATAATACAATATATACTTGAAAATAAATCATTTTCTGAAACAGATATTGCAATTATGATGCAAATAATGTTCAAGCAAATATATAAGACTGATGCGAATGGCCTATGGTATAGATTTGATGGAGAAAAATGGGCATTAGTAGATTCATTTGATGTAAGAGAAGAGATTGGATTATCTTTATCAAGAATGATTAAGGACTGTATAGAACATATTAAATCTTCTCCTAAGATACAGATTATGAATATTGCAAATAACCAGAATGCACAAGGAAGATATGAAACGATTATTAATTATCTGATTGAAAAGAAAAACTTGCTTATGGATAAAAATAAAATAGATGAAGCATCAAAGGTAAGAGAAAGAATTAAAGCTATTGTGGAACACCCTGAAAGTATTGATACTAATAGAATTAATATAGAAAGTCTTGATTATATTAATATTCTCAAAAAAATAGGTAGCAAAACATTCAAGGATACTGTAATGAAAGATATGGTTGGATTATTTTATGTTTCTACAGAATAATATCAACTCTTAAACTATAAATACCATTCTTAATTAAACGCTTATCAATAACTTTCACCCTACAAGGGACAAATGATACTATTTTTTCCATAGTATCCTTTGGAACATATCCGCATATTTCTGAATTGCGTTTAATAACAATTGCATTCTTATCATATAGATTTAATGGTTCGTATTCCATCTCAAGAATATCGTCTATCTTTATACTTTCAATTGTTTCCTTATAATTACTGACACCTGCTAACAAGAAACTTGTCACTGGAAAATTCTGCACATATGTATTATAGTGAAATCCATGAACCCTCACCCAGTCAGTCATAATTATAAAGAATAAGATGTAATTATCAATTTTCTTTGGTGTTTTTGCACGCTTTTTTCTAAAAAGCGTAAGCCAAAGGCAATTTATATATAATAATATTAATCCCCTTTTCAACATATAGCTCTGTCTTACCTACCTTCTCTGGAACATCAAGATCTGAACAAATAGGATAGCCTTCTGCCTCTTTTATTTGCTCATCAATAGTTTCTTTGTGCTTAGCCTTTACAACTGCAACTGCAGACTCAAAGGTCGCATAGACCATCGTGTAAGGTTCTCCATTCTCAATAATAACATATACTGCATTCATTTTACTTGGTAAAATAGATTTGTAGTATTCAATTTTTTATTATAGGTTTAGCTATATTAGTTGAAAAATTGATCAAGTAGGGAAATTATATTTTGTTATGAACCAATCAACGGGTAATAAAGAATTAGATAGAGATATTGTTCTTGGAGCTTACAATCAGGCAAAACGAATTAATCAAAAACTTTTTGAGAAAGGTGATGAAAAAGCTACATCTGAATATATCTATGCTAATCAAATAACAGACGCAAATGCAATAGTAAATGAATTCTATAAGAATAACCGCCGTGTTGTAAGTGTTGCCAAGAAGACAAAGGTTGGTATGGATGGCCTCATGATTCAAATTGCAACACTCATGACTACACACCCTGACGATAATTTCGTAGTAAACTATGAAAATGTCCGCATTATCACGGGAATGAGCAATGCTGGATGGGAAAAGGATATGAAAGATAAGTCACCTGAATGTTTTAGAGACAAAATATTCCACCACGGGCAACTACTAAATGCAGATCTTAATAATCTGCAAAATGGGCTTATTATCATTGATGAGATTGATAGTGGGGATAAGGAGTTTCAGCGCCTACATACCACTCTCAAAGATGCGGGTGTTCTTGATGTAAACCATATGCAGAAAAACAATAATCGTTTCGTATTTGTTAGTGCCACAATGATTAAGGAATTGTATCATTTATATAGATGGGGAGATTTACATGAATTATATAAGATGACTATTCCTTCTAGCTATATTGGTCACAGTGATTTCTTAAAGCTAGATATTATAAAGGAATTCTACCCAATGCTTGAATCCGAAAATGCTGAGAAATGGGTTCAAGAGGATATCATTGATATTTACGGAACTGATTACCGTATTCACCTCGCAAGAGTAACTGTTAAGTCTGTAAATACTCTACAGAATGCCTGTATTCGCAAAGGAATTGCATTTCGTAACCATACTTCAACCGATAGACTAACTAATGAGGAGATTAAGGAACTTTTTAAAGAGCCTCTAACGCGTCATATTGTCCTTGGTGTAAAGGGATTCTTTCGGCGTGCAAACCTAATTCCCAATATGTGGAAGCTGCGAATTGGTGCTACACATGAATACTACATAAAAAATGTAGATAATAATGTGCAAATTCAGGGACTCCCAGGTAGGATGACTGGTTATTGGAGAGATATTATTGAAGGTGGGCATAAGACTGGTCCTCATAGAACCTCAATCAAGGCAGTTGAAGAATATGAACATGCATTTAATGATCCATTTGGCCTGAATTCTTATCAGACATCTGGTTTTAAAAAGAAGAAGGGGAAGGTTGTATCAGACCCAACTATGCTTTCAGCTAAACATATTCAAAATTTAAATCCAGTAGATTTACCTGTTATGAAAGAAGAAAAGGTTGATGTAAATCTTTATAGAATTTATTCAGATGAAAATATTACGCATAATGTATGCAAGATGCTTGGGTATAAATACGTAGCAACTGAAGATAATACTGAGGGATTCAAAGAAACTTCTCTTAATAATAAAACAAGTGTAGTAAGCCTTCAAGATGCAGTAAAAAAGGTTCCTACTGCTTATGGCACAAACAAAGGTGTAAAGACATATCGAGTATACTATCCTTGTTATGTAGATACTAACGATAAGTTATCACTGCGATTTGTTGTAATTATTCGACCTGGAACTGATGCCAGTAAAGTAGTAGAATGCGATGCAAAATATCATTCGCTTGTTTTCTAAAGAGGGTCAAAGGCGCTCGGCATTGCATTATCTCCAAAGACAACCTCTCCTGCATCCGTAAAGAATATTACGCGCAACTCTTCATGCTGCATCTTAATTACCTTGCCAAATACATCGCCTCCCATATGAGTAGGCAGAATAGGAAGCTTGATATATTTACCGATATAGGCATGGTAACTAGGATAATTAGAGCCCTCAAACGCTAATACAAACTTATCCATGGATATATGCTACCCGTGGATAATGGTGTCAATTTTTAATGAAGGGCTATATTTTAAAGACTTAAATAGACGATTAAATTTATATATAATGTCTTTTGGAAAACATACATACGGTTCTCCTAATATAAAATGGGGAAATCAAGGTGCAAGGTTAGTTGTAGGAAATTTTTGTTCTATAGCAGGAAATGTAAATATCTACTTAGGAGGTAACCACCGAATAGATTGGGTTACTACGTATCCATTTGGTCACATTTATAAGGATAAATTTAATATGTTTAATGGTAAAGGTCACCCTTCCACAAAGGGAGATGTAATTATTGGTAATGATGTATGGATTGGAGATAATGTAACAATTATGTCAGGTGTTACTATTGGAGATGGTGTTGTAATAGCAAATAATAGTCACGTTGTTAAAAATATAAAACCATATAGTTTAGTTGGAGGAAATCCAGCAGAATTAATTAGATATAGATTTACACCTGAGCAAATAGAAAAGCTATTAGAAATTAAATGGTGGTATTGGGATGATGCGAAAATAAACAAATTTACACCATTATTGTGTAATAATGATATTGATGCATTTATAAATGCGGCATTATAAGTTTCTAAAAAAATGTTTTCTTTACTTCCGTCTTAAATGTCTTTAACCATTTGACCACATCATCCTTATTCTCAAACAAATTATATCCCGCGTAAATCGAAGGGGCTAGAAAAATTACAGGTAAATGTGTATAACGCTCATTCTGAATTGCAAAACATAATCCTGCTCCTAATAATACATTACGAATTGACCCAAGGTGATAATTCGTAATATATCTGATAGGATCTAACTTCTGGAACTGCATTAGATTAATTTGTGAAAAATTCTTTACATGCTCTTTATTCTAGGATAAGGGGTAAATAAAATTGAATTACTATTTTTGCTTAAGCTTTTTACAAGCCCGAATGCAGCCAAGAAATCATGAGCACGCAGGATTCTCCTGGTACATTTCAAGCAAACCTGGAATCTTTAATCCCTATAATCTATCAGACCGTATTTCAAGGAAAACATGGTATGATAATATAACCTATCCTGATATGGCGCGCAATTTAGCTACACTTAATACGTTGAAGGAAGAAAAGATTACTCCTCACTGTGGTCCCCATAATCTATTTACGCGCCTTAGCTGCCCAAATTGCAACGGACGCTAAATCATATACTTACCCCAAGACATTCCACGTCCAAGCCAGTAATTATTTCGCTGTATCTCGCTAACTAACCCACTGTTAACCGCATCAATCCATGCCTGAGTCGGACCAACATTAAAATGCATAATCCATTCTGGATTATACATGGTATCATCAATTGCAACAATGGTATTCTCATGGGCAAATCTTGCACAGTTCTTAAGATCCGCCATAGCCACCTCATATGTATGCCCCCCATCAATAAAAATAAAATCATATTTTTTCTCCGGATTCATAATACCATATTTCAAAACACTCTTTGTGCTATCTCCCAGGACAAGTGAATGACGTCCTGGAAATGTCATATCAATATATTCTTTACCTATCTTCACATAATCCCATTCACCTAAATCAAACGATGTAACCTCAACTGTATTATTCAATGATAGAAAGAATTCAGAAGAATGGCCACCATTAAATCCAATCTCAAGAATTGATTTTGCAGGACTTGCTAAAGCTGTTAAATCATTAAGCTGTGGAAGAACTTGCTGACTATATCCTTCCATCAACATTGCATGTTTAGAATTTAAATATGCAGTAAGTGATGATACATCGATGGTAGTCATATAAATATATAATACTATATATTCTTTACATCACCAAATATATTAATTCCTACTTTCTCTTAGTTGCCCAAAATGCAATGAGGGCTATAAGTGAAATAGTTGCAACAGATAAGGATAACATTTTTTGCATAGGATGTCTGTAATCTTGAAAGCCTTGTTTAGCTGCGCTATTAGCTCCGCTATTAGCTCTGCTATTAGCTGCAGCCTTCTTTCTATCAGCAGCACAGAAAGAGGGCTCTTGTAAATTTGGATTAGCTCCTTTTTCTATAATACATCCATTTTCACTATGAGTCTTAGGAGCCTTATCCCATTGTTCATATGAAAGTTCTACAGGATCACTACGAGCATATTGTTCATCCTCATTCTCACCTGGCCTTGGCTTGCCAGTGACTTCTCTATCCTGAATCCACTTCTCTTGGTAATATGGCCCATTCCCATTACCTATAAGACCAACCGGGTCAACTAAGAGAACGCCATCCACATTGTAAATCTTGCCATCAAAATCTCCAACTTTCTTCTTAACTAATCTACACTGAGGATACCCACTTCCTGTTACCGCATTAATTACTGGAAATGGGTCTAATGCAGATTGAGCATCTTCTAAGATACCTGGTGCCATACCACGAAGCTGAGGAAGACCAACCCCTCGCAAGGCCTGTTTTATCTTCTGTCCTAGAGCAGCGCCTGTAGGTATGGTCTGAACATATTCCCACATAGATGCCCCATTGCTACAAGTTAAGCCTGAATTCACAAAATAATTTACACCCAGTGGTTTTAGACCAGGCATACCACGTGTAAAATTAGAAGAAGGCTCACCAAAACCCATCATATCTCCATAGTAAATTACACCTTTGACAGCACCTATAACATCGCCTAAATTATTACCACGCCTAACACCAATTGATGCCGGCGGTAACATTTCATCTGCAGGATTGTATTGTGGCCCTAGGAAACCTGGACCGGAAGCCTCTTTAACAGGTAAGACATTTGCCCTGCCATCATTTCCCATTTGCATTCCTGAAGCCCCGCTCATCTTGATTTCCTTTGGGAAATTAAATAATGTCTAAAGGGCTCGCTGTATGATTTACTAGAATGTTAACGGTTGCAATTCCCACCATGGACCGCTGGTCTTTTTTAAAAGACCAAGTACCAAAATATCTTGCTGATCCCAATATTGCGTATGTAGTTATTAGCGATGAAACTGGCAAGGACATTAATGTCATGTGTGAGCTTGAACTAGACAGTAATGTCAAGCTGCGGCTTTATCAGAATGATTCCGTTCTAGGAGTATATGGAAATAAGAGACAATGTTTTCTCAAGGCTCCCTCGCCCTGGGTAGCAGTCTTAGACAGTGATAACCAGTTTGAGCCCGAGTTTTTCGAGGCCTTCTTAAACTGCAGGGAGCGCGACGGCATTAAAGCAAATAAGACAATTTACTGTGCAGGCAATATTGTTCACCTCAACCTAGCAACGGGTGCAACTGAGGATAAGACTAAACAATTCAGTGGAATGCGGATTTCTCGTGAGAATTGGAATCAAGTTATTGCAATGAAGGGCTGGAATTTTCTTCTGAATGATGGAAATTGTATTTGGCCGCGTGACGTTATCAAGCATTTCCCTGACCTGCCTGAGGAACAGATTGTCGGGACAGATAGTATTTTTTTTATGAGACAGGCAATCCAGGCTGGATATACCTTATCGGTAGAGCCCACAATGCACTATGTGCATACAGTGCATGATGGGTCTCACTGGCTCCAAAATGCAGCGGTATCAAGTCGACTTATGGGTATGCGTATTTGGACAGTGTAATGCTATAAATACCTTCAATAAAAAAATTGAATATAATTTATTTTTTACTAGCTGCATGCCCCAGAAACCCTTTAATGAATTTCTTCTTTGGAAGGGTAAGATTCAACTCAACCAGAAGCGGCCTCTAATTCAACCAGAAATGGTTCTTCCAAGGATTAACTCGCTAACTGGTCACTATATACCAGAGAGCCCTAGTATTCATGAGCAGCTCTTATACCGATATTCGGTATATAGTGCAGAGTATTGGCGAGGTGTTAAAGAGAGGCAGCACCAGTATCGCCTTGCTAACCAACCTTCTTAATCAGTATATTTATCAAGGAGGGCCTCAAGCTCTTCAGCAAATGTAATAAATCTCTGATCACCCATGGCCATATGCGTATCTTTTAGCATATCACGCATCACATAAAATGCGCCAAAATATCGAATACTATGTTGAATTTCACCATTTATAATGATATCAACCTCGCGACGCTCTGAATCATTATCAAATTTAACAATTGTCTGAGGTGCAGGGATTGGAATTGGAGTAGGAGCGGGTAAAGGAGTAGGTCTAGGAGCAGGGGTAGGTGCGGGACTTGGGGTGGGAGCTGGAGCAGGTCTAGGAGCAGGAGCGGGAGCAGGAGTAGGTGCAATAATTGTATCAGGAAACCACTGCTTTCTTATATCATGCTTGAACTCCTGCAAATTCCATGGAATAAGACGACCATTCTTATTTTTACCATTTGCAGAGCAGCTATAAGAATGAATGAGAGTTCCATATGTCATCGCAAATATAATACGAATCATCTTATCACATTCATCCATACGATTATTATGCTTATTACTCGGTATCTTAAGAGCCTCTATACAATCCTTCTTTTGTTGCTTAGGATCAGGATGGTCACCCTGAATTCGCGCAACACATCTAGGAAATGTTGCATTACGAGAATCACCATATCCCCAGTCATCCTTACCACGCTTCTTAGGCCAATATGGCTTTCCGATTAGACGATAAACCCATTCCAGCATAATTCCGCGTAGATCATTTACACTCTGAATTTCAGATTTACTAGGAGGATAGCCTTTAATACCATTTATACCCTTTTTAATACGATTAACTGCATCGAACTGCTCATTGTTTGCAGCCTCATTGAGAATATTCATCTCACCTGAAATTGTAACATATGGTGTAGACTTATCCCAGAAAGAAGGGGGTTTATCATTTATATCAGGCGTCCTTGTCTTACGAGCATCAGAACTAGGGTATATATATATACCCTCTATTACACTAGGATCTATCTCATTCCACCATGACAAATGAGTAATCTGCGAAAGTGGTATTCCTGACAAGGTAGTGCGCCGAATAACTGCCTTCCAGCAAAGAACAGGAAACTTCTTACGATCACCTAGAGGATCAATTGCATTTTCCTTGTTGATAATAAATGTATTATCAAGAACCTTACTTGGATTTGCGGGATCAATTGGGATATCATCTTGCGTATGGATAATTGTAAAGCCCTGCTGAGCAGCCTTGAAATAATACATCTGAAGATTAGGAAGAAATCCACGATAGTAATCAGCAGTAATATTTGTATTAGAAGGCAACTCATACAGACGAAACATTGAATTCTTTAAACTTCTATTAGCAATAATCTTCTGAAATTCAGAACGAACTAGAGGACTTGGAATACGTGCTGAAATCCTTACTAGAATATCATTCATGGCACTAGGACGATCATCTGATACAGATAGATACTCTTGAATAGATACTGCCGCAATGTTCTCAGGGCTTTTCTCATAGGCATTCACAAAATCCTTGAATCGAAACTTAAGAGTATGAAACTCAGTAGTTTCAATATCGTCGACTTGACCAGTCCAAGCAGACTCTGCGTAGAATAGATTAGGCTCCTTAAAACACATATCCGCAGTTAGGCCATTTCCAAATGCTCCAGCCTCCTGAGTGCTTGTCTTTACAGGTGAATCCTTTGCCAGGCCAAGAAGATGTGCAATTTGACGAAGTCCTACTCCAAAATTAAATTCACCAAAGAACTTCTTAGTATCTAGGGTCACAAAGAATGAATAGTGAACTGGTGCGCCAATATCCTTTGTATCATCAATTCCTTCTGTGTAACCCATACCTTGATTCATACCACCCGCAGCACCGCGATATGTCATGATAGTATTTGCGTATGCTTTCCCAGAACGAATCTCCATTTGATAATATACGATCTAATTAAAATATTATTAAATCAATTTTTAGGGGTGGCTTGCGAGGGGGGGTATTTTTTTATTTATCTTATTCAACTTTTTTTACCATTACAACTGTCTTATTCGTGATTGGCAAGACACGTTTCTCACCAAAATCACTGACAGGCTCAAATGTCATCGGTTCTGTGCCCTGGGCACACTTCGGATCTGCAATCGCCTCATCCTTTGATGGCATCAAGGACCCAATGGATTCAATGAGACCTACTGCAAGATCGCGACGCCCCAACACTTCACAGAGCATTAGAGCCGTATTAATTGCTAACATAGTTTGAGAAGTGCATGTTTGCACTAAGATACACTGGCCTTCTTGCAAGGACTTTTCGCCATTCGCTGATGGGACTGTTCTGGAAATCCACATTCGGTGTATGGTTCCACCATACTGAGGCATCCGCGCCAAAATGCGGGCACAGCAATCCAGAAATTGGCTTACTTCACGCTGATTCGTAATGAGCTTCCATTTTTCTTGGAGTAAAAATACAAACTGTTCCCCGGTTGGCTTTTGCACTTGAATCATATGGTCAACACCATTAAGACTAGGCTCCTTAAAATGCTCCCGAATTTCCTGTTCACCTTTTATAAGGAAGGTCCATCCAGGCTCTAGATTTTTCTTGATTTGCTCAAGCACATATCCAATACGTCGCTCAAAGGCGAACCCTGTGGCTGAAGCTGAAGCTATTGCACTGGCGTTAGCTATTGCACTGGCGTTAGCTATTGCACTGGCGTTAGCTATTGCACTGGTGTTAGCTATAGCCTCACTCATTACTTTACTTTAATAGGGGCAATTTATTTTTAAACCATAAATAGAATGGAAGGCAGACATAACTGGCTAGAATATTATACAAAAACGCATGGACATGGTCCAGTACACATGAGAATGGATATGTTTCCTTTTGTAAAAGGAACTACCTATGAAGTATTATCACAATATAGTCGTAGGTTACTTGTATTTAAGGGTAAAGAGACCAAACGTCACGAAAGGGAAGGAGATGATGTATTCTATGTTTTTACAAATATAGAGCCTCCGAATGAGGAAATTAAATTCGAGGGTCATGTAACAGATTATGTATTTACAGAAGTAGTAAGAAAAGCTAATGCAGCTATACCAGTTGTAGAAGCTAAGCCTTCAGCCCATGCTGCTGCAGCATCAGCTGCAATGGCTGCTTCTGCTGCTCAAGCTGCTCAAGCTCCAGCTGCTGCTGCTCAAGCTGCTGCTGCTCAAGCTCCAGCTCAAAGAAGTAGAAGCAGAAGCAGGAGCAGGAGTAGGGGCAAAAATGGAACAAGGAAATCACCTCCAATGTCCCTTCGTGGTGCAGTGCCAAAGGCCAAAGGGAAGACTCCCTTTGGTAGTCAATTTGGTAAGAAATAAAGTCTTAAATTAGAATGAAACTAGATTATATGTCTTATTTTTTTATTACAATGATTTCGGTGGCTCTTATAGTATTATTTACAAGTAAAACCTTTGACACTACGATTATAAAAGGTAATGAGGTAGTTATAGGTATTATTGCAGTTATTTGTATTTTTTTAGTTATTGTTCCTCGTGTCATGTATACATTCACCAAAAATTGAACTTGAGAGGCCTAAAAACTTCCAGTATGAACACCTACCTCGAAACTGCTTGGGCCGAAAATCATCAAGTTCCCGAAATAGGTGTAGCCTCATGCCCCACCTGTGAATCCAAGTTCGAGGACTGGGAGCACCTGGATGTGAGCACCTGTCTCGGGTGTGGGACGGTAATTAGCCGTTGCCTAGATTTAACTGCAGAATACAGATATTTTAGCCAAGACGACAGGGGCGGAGGTGACCCCTGTCGTGTTGGAGCTCCACAAGACAATCGATTTCCTGAATCTAGTCTTGGCACTGTTATCCTCCCTACCCAAAGCGGTGGCTCTGCGAATTGCAGATGGTCCATGAACAAAATCCGCCGCTATCACACCTGGAATATGTTACCGTATAAGGAGCGTAATCTCCTACATGTCTTTGAGACCCTACAAATCACAGCATCCAATCAGGGCCTCGATTCAGGTATTCTCGACCTCGCCAAGGAATACTATGTGGCCCTCACAGCCAATTGCCAGAAGCGTGGGCTCTCTCGCTCAGCGATTCTGGCAAGTTGCGTATTCTCGGCGCTTAAGCAAGTTGGTCAACCGAGAAAACCCAAGGATGTTGCGGACATGTTCAATATCAAGACGAGTGATTTTACCAAATCATTCAAGTATGTGCAGGAAGTCCTTGCACTAGCACATCAGAAGGGGCAGCTCAAGGGTTTCTCCGGCTCCCCATCAGCAATACAATCAACACGTGCCTCGCATTACATTGCACACCCTCTAAGCAAGCTGCCTCTGAAGAGGTCCGAGTTTGCCATTGTTCTCATATTAGCAACAAAGATAGCGGATATTTCTGAGGATAAGTCGCTGTGTGCAGAGCACATGCCACCATCCCTTGCCGCCGCTGCTTTGGCAGAGGCGGTAAGGCTAAAGGGATATAAGGATATTTCTATGGAATCAATTGCTGCTCTATGTAATGTATCTGCGGGAACCTTGCTAAAGTGCTGGAAACGTATTGATGAGACACGAGCCACATGGGCTAAGGAATGCGGTATTGTCCAGGCAGAAACTGTAGATGTAAAGTAGTATGGGAGGCGCAGCGTCTTCTTTGGCCAGTGGAATTACAGATTCCCCAACAGGAAATGAATTCTCACAAAATGCAAAAACACAGGAACTAAAGAAAATGTCTGATGCACTCTTTCAATTCATGTATTCAAAGTGGGAACTCAAGGAAATTTTTGATATTACTGAGAAACCTGGAGAATATGTAATTGCAATATCTGACTTAATTACATCAGAATTTCACGTTCTTGGATACACTACAAAGGCAAATAAGATTGGTGAAATCTACTTCAGAAAATGGGAAGAGCTTGACCCACCTCAAACTGCTGCTGAATACAGCACCATGAAAACGAGTCCAAATATTACACGCTCTGCTAGAATAAAAAAGAAGGAAGAACGATATAAGAAGCTAGGAGTGAATATTCAACGCGATGAACCAGAAGCTAAAGTGCATGCACAACATGCAAAAATTATCGCCTTTTATTTTGTGAGAATTTTTCAGATTTTGGGCTCATTATTACTTGTAGTAAAGGATGGAACGATGCCGGTTCTTGATAATAAGGGTGAAGCTACATCTAACGATTATCGGATCTCTAATCGCCAATATGCATATCAAGGCCCTACAATTCCTAGATTCAGACCATTACAGAGTGGTGGCGCAGAAGGATATCTTGATACTAGAGAGCCCCTTGGAGCATTTGAGTTTCTTCGATATTATCTAAGAACATACGATAGTGAATTAGTATCACAATACGCTGAAATGAAAGTTACTATACCAGCTCCAAATTCTGGATATTATAAAATTTCAAAAAGTGACTCTTTATTTTTTGAATGGAAAAAACCGGATCCCCTTCCATCGAGCATTCAAATAGGAGTAGAATCTGCAAAAGGAAAATTACATATGCTTGTAAAAAGAAAAGGCGAATCATCATTTTCATTAAAAACAATTTTAATCAAGGTTACTCTCTTAAGGCAAACTGATACAAGGGAATTTAAGGCTCCTGGTGAATTTCCAAAAGAACAGCAATATAATAGATATCCGTTTGAAATTACAATTGAAACAAAAGATTCAATTAAAACATATATGAATGCAACATTTCAAATTAATGATACTACAAATAGAGATAGAGAATATGCTAAAGGTGCAAAATACAAGATTAAAGAGGGAATGATAGTCGATAGTATTAGTGGAGACTCTGAAATTTCTTCAGATGAAGATATTGAAAAAATTCTCGAAAAATATACCCTAATTACGCTTAGTCGTCAAAACAACGATTTATTTAGTAAATTCAAGCGAGAAAGCCAAGAAGAAAAAGAAAAGAGAGATTATAGAAAAGAGGGAGGTCCTGCAGCGCCAGCAAACCCATGGCTAGCTCAAGTATTTAATGAGCTCAATAATACACCAACAAAGGATAAGGACGGTAACCCAGTAGTTAAAAAGCATGTTCCCCATTGTATAGCAAGAGCCCTGGATCTTCTTGATACTGCATCGATTAATAATTTGAAAGCTCTTGATAAGGCTACCACTAAAATATGCACTAGTGAAATTACTAAGGCAGGTTCTAAATATGTTCCCTTAAAAAGTATTGGTCAGCTTTACGGAAAATTAAAAGCAAGTGATATAATAAATGTTGATGAAGAGGGTTTTAAACAAGCAATTGTAATCCTAGATGCATTTATTGGAAGTGCCTCTAAAGGATATTTAACGGTAGGGGATTTAAAAGGAGCGGGCCAAGCAGAAGAAGCAACTGAGTTTTCTAATGCCCTGAAACGCTTGTTCGCTGCATTTAACACCTTAAAAACTGTTACTGATTCAGATAGTATAGAGCAAATGCAAGTAACTATACCTTCGCGGTGTAAGGATATAAAAGAATCAGGAACAATTGATAAAAATCGACCAATATTCAAGAGACTCCAAGCATACTCTCAACAACTTCTAGCACTTCATTTAAATAAGGTAATTAATATTTCTAAATTCTTAATGAGTATTTTTAATGTAAGTCAGAGACCAGATAGCTCATGGAAAGTGGAAGGTCCTAAGACTGAAATTCTCTTTGCTGGATTTGGTGTTCTTGACCAATTAACAGATACTGCACGTGAGCTCTTAATTGATTATTATTCTGGTTGTGAAGAATTATATCAGAAGGGAGTAAAGGATTGGAATGAGGAACTAACTGGGCCTGCTGCAGCTGCTGCAGCTGTAAGCACAGGAGCTACAAGCGCTGGAGCTACGAGCGCAGGAGCTGCAAGCGCAGGAAATGTAAAACCAGTAACTGGTGGACGAAGGCTTATATAAGTGACTTGTGCGGAATAGAGCCTAGCCATTTTCCTGGAGACCACCTGAATGCATACATAGAAATAAGTGAGTCTGTTTGCCAGCCTCTCTTTTTATCTATATAACAAGAGCCTGAAACAAATACCCAACATTCTGGTAGCTCCATATCCAGGGCATCTTCCCATTCGTTAAGGTCAGTTATATCCTGAAGACCTTCTACGCGGACCAGGGGTAAACTAGTCTCGCGTTCAACCTCAGAATATGGGTAAACTGCTAGGCCCGTATGTTCTGACATACGCTTAATTCCTGGATTCCCCGCTTTTCTACACTTCAGCCATGTGGTATATATAGGTATATGTGGCAAAGGCAATGGACAACCCTCTTTTAAAAATATATGAGCCTTTCGTCCAATTCTATACGTAACTAAATCAAGAGTTTCCAGTAAGGCCGAACCTACACCCTTACTTCTCCATAAGGGATGCACGCAGAACCAATCAACTATGCCCCAAGGATGCATCTTTCCACATCCCTCTAAGGAATTCGGATATGGACTAACGATGCGAAAACTTGCCACACACCCTCGTATAGTTCCAGCAATATCCTTGGCAATAATCCAAATTGCTTCTTCCCTCAAATAAGAATCTCGAACCCATTCAGATGTTACAGCCGTTTTGGCCCTTGCCTGTGGCTCCTTGAACCACTCATTTAAGAGTTTACTAATACCTTCTACATCATGAAGTTTAGATACAGAAATCTTGCAGCCACCAGGGCTAAGATTCAGAGAAATCTCAGGAGGCTCTAAATCTAAAAGACTTACGTCTTGTTGTTTCACAAGTCTCGATAATTGTGTAATAAACGATACTTTTCCCTTCCAAAACATAGTGCCTAGGAAATCTATAGTAAAATTGAAATACGGCGCTTAATATTAAACGCAATACCGGATAGAGTAGATGTCATCTGATGAACGCCTTAACTATTATATGCAGGCACTTAAACTTAGTTCCTTAGATAAGACATTTATTGAAGAAGAGCCAACTCCAGTAAAGGAAGAGCCAGTAGTTGAAAAGAGGCCCAAGCGGTGTCAACACAGCGGGTGCACTAAGAAGCTAGTTCTTACTGACTTTCCATGTAAATGCAAACAATACTATTGCTCAGCACATAGATTCTCTGAATTGCATTCTTGCAGCTTTGATTATAAAACCAATGGAAAAGAGCTTTTAGCTAAACAATTAACACAGGTAAAAAGTAGTTGTCTGGAAAAGATATAAGAAGTTAAAAGTAAAAAATTGAACCGTGGCATTTTTAATGATAGGCAACCAAAATGGATAGGAATGATGTTATTCTTCAGACGACTGCAGAGTCAAAGTATAACTTCCTCGTCGAGGAGATTCTAGCTGATAAACTAAGCAAGGGACAGCATGATATCTACAAGGAGACAAATAAGTCATCCTACGATACAATTGTAGGAAAACTACAGAGTCGTATTGATACTCTTAGACTAACGATGAAGGAGAATCGCAAGGTCATGGATAAGATTATCACTGACATTGAGAATTCTAACAAAAAGCCCGATGCACCTGGATATAAGAAGGCCAGTGCCAAGGAACTAGATGAGTGGAATAAGCTGGGTATGAAGCTACAGGAGGAATTTGTTGAGTGCAAGCATCATATTAATGCAATAAAGCCTGGACTCGATGACCTTATGTTTAACCAGTATATTGAGCTGGGCCAGAGACGAACTATGCGTTTTCTTCGGAACAAGTATATAGAGGATGGCGACAAAGGCTTTCTAGAGAAGGGTGTAACATGGGCTGCAAACTATGCTGCAAAGCATCGTCTTGTCATAGACTTGAAGCAGTATGTTTAAAAATCACTAAAATGAGCAATATACATTGGAACTAATTTTGGAGACCAGCGACCCATAAGTCTTGTGGCAGCAGGATTAAACCATTCCAGTGCATCCTTCTCTTTTTTATCGCGCTTCATACGGGCAAAAAAGCGTGGATGTGCCTTCAGCCACGTGAACCAGTTGAGACCCCGTTGAATAGATTTCACTGGTGTCTGAGCTCTGAAAATATGATAATGGAAATAAGTATTCGGCTTGAAATCGGGTTCTATTGCTTGTAAAACAAGCCCAGTATGCTCCAGATTATTTAATTTATTAATATGTGCCTCTTCCTCAACTTCTCGTCGGATACATTGTTTTAGTAAATCAAGGATAGAAGTCCTAGGGTGTTTGAGTGCATCCTTACCTTCCATCTGCCCCTTTGGAGGTTCCCATGATTTTCCCTGCTCATGCGCACCCGTTCTCTTGACTACTAAGAAGCGCTTAGGGTCATATAGGGCACCCTCCTCATGAATAAAACAAATTGCACGTAAAAAAACTCTCCAGCCTTCTGTGGGATGCTCTACGTAAAAATAGCCTTTAGAAGGGTCATAGGGAAGAAATTCTTGACCTCTAATTAATCCTGGTTGAAATATATCAAATGGTGGCGAAGGAACTGCCATCTATATATAGAATGTTACTTCATTTAGACCCTTTTATTTTCTAGTATACTATATATAAGTATGGATGAGTCAACTGTCCCGGTAAATGGAAACTGGATTGAGTGTGGTGCAGAAAATACAGATATTGTATTAGATTCTGAGACTAAATTACGCTATGGGTTTGATAACAATGGTTGGTTGTATAAGACACTAGATGCAGGTAATTATCGCTTTACAAATGAGCTATTTGGCGGCGATCCAGCACCTGGAATTTCTAAGGTTGTTCAGAAATGGGTGCCCGATGCACCTTCAAGCTCAAATGAGCATGTAGCTTCTGAGCCTGTAGCTTCTGAGCCTGTAGCTTCTGAGCCTGTAGCTTCTGAGCCTGTAGCTTCTGAGCCTGTAGCTTCTGAGCCTGTAGCTTCTGAGCCTGCTCCTCAAACTTCTGAGCCTGCCCCTGTAGCTTCTGAGCCCGAGGTTGCTCCTGTAGCTTCTGAACCCGAGGCGGCCCCTGTAGCTTCTGAACCCGAGGCGGCCCCTGTAGCTTCTGAGTCTGCTCCTCAAGCTTCTGAGCCTGCTCCTGTAGCTGCTGAGCCTGAGGCTGCTCCTGTAGCTTCTGAGCCTGAGGCTGCTCCTCAAGCTTCTGAACCTGAGGCTGCTCCTCAAGCTTCTGAGCCCGAGGCTGCTCCTGAGGCTGCTCCTCAAGCTTCTGAGCCCGAGGCTGCTCCTGTAGCTTCTGAGCCCGAGGCTGCTCCTGTAGCTTCTGAGCCCGAGGCTGCTCCTGTAG
>Ga0209189_1000994_pt1 | contig 21899 bp, 25 predicted proteins | sample C_130820_EF_Meta_FD_187308 | JGI IMG/M metagenome (GOLD analysis project Ga0209189, IMG submission 187308) | Freshwater microbial communities from Lake Croche, Canada to study carbon cycling - C_130820_EF_MetaG (SPAdes) (version 3) | ecosystem: Environmental > Aquatic > Freshwater > Lake... | reverse complement strand
TAAGTAAATACTAATTAACGGAGCTAATATGTCCTTTTGCACTAACCATAAACTTACGAAATTTTAGTTTAGGATGTTTCTTTTTAATTTCCTTCTTAAGTTTGTCCATGCATTGAATGTGGATTTCAGGGTCCATGTCAGTTTCCAAATCAAAAGTAGCCTTATACATGCCACAATCTAAATGGTCGAAGCACCAAACCTCCTTAATACCATGTAGTTTCAAACCAAGTTCAAGAGTGTCAAAAAATGTCTTCTTCCATCCTTTTTGGTCTGCACCAAGGGATGCTCCAGGCAAAGTAAATAAATCATAATCTTGGTGAAGTTCCTTTTTATGCTGCAAATAATATGCAACATCAAAAGCGTAGCGTGGGTCGATGCATCCAAGAACAAAAGCAGAAGCTTTACCCTTTGAATAATCGTGGTATGGAGGTTTGTAACATGATTTTCCACGACCATTTCTTTGGTATTCTTGTCTTTGAGCATCTAAAGCTTGTTGTTGTTCACGTTGTTGTTCAGCTTCAAGTTTTGCTCGTAAAATTCGTAAAGCATTAGTAACTAATTGTATAAGTTCATCAACTTTATCATAAAATTCTTTTTGTCTTTCTCCTTTTCTTCCTAATGGTAGTAACTGTAAAGCTTCCTGCATTGGCTCAAGTTCCTCAATCATAGCATTAATTTTTCTGAATAAATTGTCGTGTTGATTATTTAAAAAATCAATTTGAGTTAGGGTTAGCTCTCTATTAACATTAATCCATATTGATGCTATATTTTGAAATTGTAACTTTCTTTCTCCAAGACTTGGAGTTCTTCCAACGATTTCTAATAAATCTTTTAGAGAAATTCCACCACGAAGTTTTCCTTCTCCATTCCATAATCTACGAGAAAGTTTTGGTGCAAAAGCAGTTTTTAGTCTGGAAGCGCTACGAAAAGGTTTAGGCTGGGCTGGTTCTTCAGGTAACTCTTGAAATGGAGGCCTTCTTATAGCATGTCGTGGAATAGGAACCATAGGGAGATGACCACGACTTTCAGTTGAATACATATTTGGGTCAAAAATACTTGTAGGCCTATATGTTAGAGGTTCTTTGTCAGCTCCACCACGAAGTTTACCTACACCTCTTCTGGCTTTTACAGAAGGTAATGGTGTAAAAGGAATTCTACCAGAATTAAATATTTTTTTAATAATTTGGTCTAATTCTCTTGTTTGTTCTTCAATCAGTTCATGAAAAAATTTAATTAAATCCTTTTGGTTGTTTTCAACACCAAGAGCTTCAAAAAAATCACGGTTAGCATTATAATCAAAAGTATTATTTTGGACTGTTTGGAGATTGTGATGAGACATAAGAATTCTATTCACCAATTCGTCTGCCGCATCAAGTTCTTGCATATATTCCTTTTTCTCTTCTCTACTCATTCTTGATTTCAGTTCTTCCAAAAATTCAAATATAGTTGGAGGTGGTCTTCTATTTTCAATTTCTTCAAGTAGTTTTTTGTCTTGAGGAGAAAGACCACCACGTCTTCCTTTAGCACGAGGTTCATGTCTACCGAAAGGAATGTCGGGAAAACCAGTAATTTCATGAATCTTACGCTTGACCGGTTTTTTCTTAACACGTCGAATTGGTTGTGGTTCAAATAATCCTCTTGGAGGAAGTCTAACAGATTTTTCCCTTTGTCCCATTTCTTCATCTGCTCCGCCAATTAAAGCAGATTCAAGAACTCTCATCTGCGCTTTTGCTTTGTCCATAGGTATAGGTTGTTTGGAATGTTTCTTACCTGTTTCAATGGTAACAACCCAATACAAATCTCGGTTAGGAGCTTTCCTTAGCTTATAAGGCATTTATTACTTAGGGAATAAAAAAGAACCATAAAATAAATGGCTTGGTATTCTAAGAAACCTGTAATAATTAAAAGGATTGATTTAAGGAGTGAATACCCACTTAATTTATTGGGAGAAGAACAAATGGCATATGGTTCATCAGGAATAACAGGTCCTACAGGAGCAACAGGACCAACAGGTCCTACAGGTGACATAGGACCAACAGGCCCAACAGGAGTAGGAGAACCAGGTGGAATAGGACCTACAGGCCCAACTGGTGACACAGGAGCAGATGGAGCAACAGGAGCAACAGGAAATAATGGAATTAATGGAGCAACAGGTCCAACAGGAGCAGATGGAGCAACAGGAGCAACAGGAAATAATGGAATTAATGGAGCAACAGGTCCAACAGGAGCAACAGGAGCAACAGGTCCTATGAATGCTGGACTTCAGAATAGACTTCAAATCGTTCCAACATTAACAGGACAAAGTAGTTCAACAGTTTATTTTACAGGACCAACAGGTGTTAGTTCTCCTTCATCTTGGATTCCTCTTAGTCCTATTGGTGGAGATGCATTACCATTAGCAAGTGGAACAAATAATGGATGGAGAAATTTTAAAGAAGTTGGAACTTCAGGAAATTTAACAAAAATTTCATGGTTTTGTTATAATCCTTATTATGGAGTTTCAACGCCATATTTAACAAATCCATCACCAACAATTTTAAAGAAAAATTTACAATCTGTGTGGGCTGTTATAACAACCAAAAATAGAATTAATACGCCAGGAAATATATTCTTTAATATATTTACTTATGATGTAACAAATCGCCCAGGAGTAAATACTTATACAAATAGATTTGATTACCAAATTGGCACTTATCCAACGATGTATGGAGGTGGAGTAACAACTAATCAAACACTTAATGGTGGATTTAGGTATTTAATATGTGCAGTTGATTCACCAAAAATAGTTCAACAAACAACGGCAACAATTACAGCAGGAAGTTTTGTAGTTGGAACAACATATACTATTTTAGCTCTTGGAAATACTAACTTTACGGTTATTGGAGCAGCTGTAAATGTAGTTGGATGTGTCTTTGTAGCAACAGGAGTAGGAGTTGGAACTGGAACTGCAACACAAGAAGTTTCAACTGCTATTCTAATTGGAAATCTACAAACTCCTCTACAAACAACATTTTTGAGAGACCCTTACGACATTCATACAGACATTCCACATGTCCAATTTAATGCTGTTACTGGTGCTTCAAATACTCCTCAACCAGCAGACATTTCAAATGTAGCAGTCAGTGCTATAAGTATTAGTTCAAATTCCTTAGCTGTAACTCCAACTCTTGATTGGACTGTTGAATCTATTGGGTATAGCGGTAATAGTGGAGCACAAAATTTTAGTTATACATTAAATTATAGTTAATAAATAATGGTGAAGTTCTATGAAGCTGATGATGGTGTACATAAACTTGTAGCTGTATTTGATGATGGAGAAGAAGTTGCATTTGGAGCTTATGGGTATGAAGATTTTACGACTCATGGTGACAATAGACGCAAAAAACTATATTTAGCAAGGCATCGAAAAAGGGAGAATTGGAATGACCCTAAGTCTGCAGGAGCTTTAAGCAGATGGATTCTTTGGAATAAACCAACTCTTAGAGAATCTATTGAAAGCTATATAAAGAAATTTCATATGCATCATTAGTTGGGTCTTCAGGTTTGTCTTTATATATTTCTTCTATACATACATTCCTATTAATTTCATGATGTATAGCTATATTTATTGATTCTTCATAACCACAATCGCAGTCTATCAAATAGCTTATAAACTTATTAGCATCCATTTATAATATATAAATTGACTTTAAGTAAATAAAAGTTATATATATAATAAGATGATTCTGAGTTATTTGGCATTTCTACATGGTCATTTGGATTATATGGTTGCAAGACTATTTGCAGCAGAGGAACATGAGCGTTCAACTCTTATTAATGACATCAAGAGAGTCAGAGGAGTTCTCAATGAAGTAGAGGAAAAGGAGCTTACTTTTCATAACAAGAAGCAAAATGAGGATTAATAATATTGCTTTTTAATAATGACACATAGGGAAAATGTATTAAAACGCTATGGTCTTGAGGACCGTTCATATTCAAAGCAGGAATTGTCTAAGATTACAAAGGTTTCTCTAAAAATTATTAAGGAAGTTTATAATAGAGGTATTGGTGCATACCATACAAATCCAGAAAGTGTAAGACTAAGTGGGTCATATGTTAAAGGAGTAAATGCTCCTATGAAGTTCAAACTCTCTAAGGAACAATGGGCAATGGCTCGTGTGTATAGTTTCTTGGATGGGAACCCAAAACATGAACAATGATTTGAGGGAAAATAATGAAAAATGCCCTTACTGTGGTCTAAAGAAGCAGTAAAAACCTCTAAAAAAGGGTCTTTACGCAATCTACATGAAAAAAACAGTAAAATCATTAATGATTTTACTGAAAAAAACACATACTTTTTGTATTTACCTGTTTTTTGCTATAAATCATCAATAATGATGCTTAATTTCTTGAAAACGGATTCTAACCAAAACAGGTAAGGAATATTATAACCAAAACAGGTAAGGAATACTAATGGGAATTACGAGCGAATCAATCATTGAAAATATGTGTACTAAGAATAATCTGTCTTGCGAGTACTTAGGAAATCGGAATTATAAAATTAATAACACTCGTTGCTACTTTGATGAGCCTACCCAAAAATGGTTCTGTAAAGATTTAGTATTGCTTGACTTTATTGCAAGAGAATTTGAAAAGGAACAAAAAAGACAAATAAAGAGGCTCTACTTTTCACTATAAGCTTCTTATTAATGTTTTTTGCTGTAGTTTATGTAATTATAATTTAAGTGAGAGCAAAAAAGAATTTAGAAACATTGGTCGAAACCGTATTTCTCAATATACGCTCACTTAAACTATTATTAAGAATATTTAATATTATTTGATTACATGTATGCGCTCATTCCACTACGACGTCCACCTCCCATACCCATAGCAGGAGTCTTAGCCATCATACCCATGTGACGTGCAGCACCAACAGGCCTCTGCAGAGCTGCAGAAGGGGCATGCTCAGGAGCAGAAAGAATGTCCTGCTCAGTGAGCACTCCCTTAATAATACGGGAAGAACCCTTGATGGTCTCAAAGAAGCCAGAAGAAATAGGGATGGTATAGATGTTTACAAAAGGCTGCTGTTCTGCAGTTCCATCAAATGTTAGACCAGTGAAGTTCTGTACCTGAAGATTAAATTGTAGTGTGAAGTTACCTCAACTTCGTACCCTGGCTTTCGCCATATTTCTGTAGGGAGTAGACTATACCTTCTGCAATCATTAGAGCTTGCTAAGCTCTTCATGCACTTTCCTGGTAGTCGTTGGGACATAAACCATTACCTTGCATAGCGGTAGTGAGGTTCAGTCTGCGGATTACCCAATTCTTAACGTTATTACCATAGGGATGCGACATTACCGCAGTTCCCTCAAAACTTTTCAGTAGTGAGGTGGTAGTTAAGACTCTAAGGGACTTCCCGCAAATCGGAAATAAGCACAGCTTTATTAGGCTGCACACTCGCAGGAGTTTACGAGACCCGGTGCTTGACCTGTTTGTAGGGCAAAATCAACACCAGGGCGGAGAACCAGAGGCCCACCAACCAAACCAACAAATCCACCAACAGTAGGAGTAGAAAATGTTGATGTAGCAGATGTAGAACTGGAGAAGGGGACAGAACCAAGACCAGTCCACTCAGACCAGTCCATGTCTACACCATTACGCACAGACATCTGGTATAGCTGCTCCTGGGTTGCATTACTAAGCAGCCCACTGAAATTGTCAAAATTCATCGAGATGTTAGTAATAGGAAGGGACCAGTCACCCTGAGCAGAGCTGAGCAGTGTTGTCGCACCGTAAGCAGAAGGCTTCACATAAATCAGGAGTAGGTCAGGAATGTTAGGGAGAGTAATAGTCTGAGAAGTAATAGGAGTTCCCTTAGAAGTCAAGTAGTCAGCATAAGAAGTAGCACTTACTGCAGTTTGGGGAGTTGCAATGTAACGGGGGAACTCCATGTAAGGAACAATATTCTTAGGAGGCAAAGGTAAATCCAAAGCGGGAGTCAAGAACTGAACAGAGAGAGTAGGAAGAGTTGGGAAGAATCCACGAATTGCAGTAGTAGACCAAGCAGATGACTTCAGTGTAAAGGGATTCACAGGAAGACCATTTGCATCTTGAACACTTAGGGTAGAAGCAACACGGAAAGTACGAGCAGGAGTAGGAGCCATGTTCATCTGCACCTGAAAGTTCTGCACACCAAAGAGACCAGTAGACATCTCATGCTGGTCAGCAAAGATGAAAGGAGGCAATAGGAGACGCTCCACAGATGCTACAGCTACGTGGAAAATCAAATCAGTTCCACCAGCAGAGTGTGCTGCAGCAACTTCAAGGTAAGGCTGACCATTCCGGTAAGAAACACCACCAACTGTAGTTCCAGCACCAGAAACAGCCTGAGGAGTTCCAGTTGCGCTGGTGCAGTAGTAGAAACCATTAAATCCACCATTAGGCACAATGTCAGACTCCCAAGTACTGCTCCACTGCTTTAGGGGAGTATTAGGAACTACACGAGAATCAGGGTAAACTGCATACTTGTCCAACATAGTAGGGCAAGTACGCTGGCGACGAGATGCACGCATGTCAGCCAAGCGCAGAACCTGAGGTAGAACATCCTGAGTATTTACAGTTACAGTTGCATCGTTAATAGTTCCAGACATCTGGCTCACAGACTGGTGCAGGGGGAATGCAGCAGGAGCAAGAAGAGTAGACAGGGGAGTATTAGCAGGAACAGTAGAACCAACAGGGGGATTAATATTAACAACAATTGTTGCTACTACAGTTGCAGCCCATTGCACTGCACGGTCCACAAACACGTTCTCGGAAGGAACCTGCACGTTGAACTGCACACTGGAAGCATCAGCAGTCTGTGCCTGGAAAGACACGTTAGTCAAGCTCAAGGCTCCCTTCTCGACAGCATACTCCGGCTTTGTTTGAACAATACGGGAGTCATACACAGAATACTTTGTTACTTCGGTGGCCATTTTTATTTATTGTAGACAGAGAATATTTTGACATAAAACGCTACTTTGTTCCTTTCTTCTTAAACATCAATCTAAAATTCATTGTTGATTGATTGGGAATATGGACAGGAATTAGAGAATTTGTTAGACGGCTCCTCCAAAATAAATTAACGTCAACATCCTGGACTGCATCCTGGGATGGGTCCAAAGATGAATAAGTCGGAACCAATGGCTCATATAAAATCCAACCTCTCCAAAGGTCTGCAGTAACCGCATTAATTGGAGTCTCAATCAAAACCTTTTGGAATGAACCTGAATTAGCTACTCCACTACCCACATTTGCACTTCCAAATGTTACTGGATTTGCATTAGATTCATTACGGACTGGGATTTGAGTTGTTGCTAACACAAGTGATGCAATAGGTGACCATACACCACCAGTACTCTTAAAATCCTGAGTTAATCTACACATATAAGCATTTGTTAAGAATGTTCCATTAGGAATAAATAGCTGATGACTTGACTGCGATGGCTTAGTCTTCAAACTTAATCCAACTGGAGAATCAGCATTTGTTGCAGGAATTGTTCCAACTCTTAAATTAATAGGCAAACCTGTGTCAACTACAATCTCAGGCAAATTCAATCCACTGTACGCTCCAGCCCAGGCAGTAGGGTAACCATAATATACAGTAGGAAAATTAGAAAGTAGCTGGTCTAAACAAGTATTCCATCCTACAAATGAATACTCACCATAATTAGTTGGTGCACTTCCTCCTGCTACCCCATAAAGTCCTCCACTATTAGAAGCTCCTACAACAGTACAAGCAGAATTAAAAGGTTGAGGAAGAACTGTCCCATAAGGAGTAATACTTGTCATTCCATCCTGATTTAATGAAAACAAACCAGTTGTCTCATCAAACTCCATAAATGGACACTGAGTTCCAGGAACTACTCCACTTACACCACCACCAGCAAGAGTCCAGGCCCTTTTTAATGCATTATTAATTAGCTGAACCATGTGAGAATATGTATAGCAAAAATAATAATCAACCTCTTGCTGTGAATTTGAAGTTGTAGGAATAATTGTATAAGGAGCCTGATTGTCTGGGTACCAAATTACTGAAGCCTTACCTGTCTTATACTTTGTGCTGTCACTAATAGCTCCTCCCTGGAAAATTCCAACTGTAACTTCGTATACTGTTTCGTTTACATCTACTTGAGTGTTCTTAATCTGAGGAATAAATAGGGGTAAATATTTTGAAACTCCATTCAAACTAAAATTCTCAACAGAAACCTCATAATTTGAAACATCAGGAACCAAAGCAGTCTGGCGTGAGTCAGAAAATCTCAACAATGGGTCATCTGCTGTCTTTGTAGAGTTTAGTGTATTGTTGATTATACCTGCGTTGTAATAAATACGGTCTGGTGCTGCCTTAGCACCATCAATCTGTACTTTGGAGAATTGAGACAACAATGCCATTTACTTTATACAAATCATTATTTTCCGATTAAATTATATGTAAAGGCTGTCACGAATTCATCAGGCTCTAATCCTGTGGATTCTACTAACTTAATATACTCAGGCAGTTTTAGGTTCTTAAAATATAATCTTGTTGTACAGTGACGACCACAAGTATTAATATTTGTCTTGTCAACCTGAAATGGGTATGCATTAGACTTAACTACATAATTACTTTCATCCAATAACTGTGTTAGCTTCTTACTTGATTGTCCTAACTCCTTCAGCTTCTGTGGGGTCAACCACTTTGATTCTCCATCTGGTTTATAACCTCCATATGGGTCAAAATATTCCAATATGTTAGAATTTCTATAGTTCAATAAGCAGACCCAGTGACCCATTAACTCGCTTTCAGTCAAATATAAAAGCATAAGTCTTCCCTTTTCATCCAATACATCATCTATTGACCTTGCTTTTAACAAATCTGGGTACGGAACAATCCTTAAAGTTGGAATCATTTTCTGGATGTCAGTTTCACTCAAAGCATAACCTATTGCCTCCTCCATTCCTCCTTTCATTTCCAAAGCATCTGCTTGCTGTATTGCTCTGTCTAACTCTACTGGCTTCCTTGAAAAAGGAATCCCATTTAGCGTTGTTCGGTAACCTTTCTTTCCACCTAATTTATATGGAACAATTAACAAATCCATTTATGTAGTAGCATCATTTTTAGCTTCCTCTGCTTCTCTTACAACTGTTGTAGGGGTAGTGTCCTCAACATCTATTGATGTTACACATGGCTTACCACAGCAATTACTTCTTATACGCTTGTGATTCCATCGTATTAGGTAACCTAAAATTGCAACTGAAGATGTTATTACAGTTCCCATTGCCATACCTTCTGATGAATTCATTTATTCTCTCTCCAGAAACAGTTTTCACAAAAAACAAATATTTACTATAAGTAAAATGGACGAGGTCGCAGTAATTACTGAAACTTGGAGATGCAATACTTGCAAGATTACATTTAGTACTGCTGAGGCATTTGGGTTACATAATAATACTAAGGAGCATGAGAAAGCAGAAAGATTAAGGTATTATGAGGGGATGTTTTGTAAGATTTGTAATTTTCAGTACATGCATAAGAAGACCTACGACAGTCATTTTTCATCTAATAAACATAATGGAATAAAGACTGACTTGTCTAATTACTTCTGTAAGGTTTGTAACAAGCAACTTCGATGCAAAAGTGAGTTCGACACTCATATTCAAACGAAACTTCATTTGAAGAGGAATGAGGGTATAAATTATAATTGTGAAGTTTGTAATTATAGTTGTAAGCTTACACATTTATGGGTTCAACATTGCAAAACAGGTAAGCATTTAAAAGCGGTGAGTCCTACGCATACGGCCTAAACCTGTAAATGGTTCTGGTGCAGGCATTTCATCCCATACGGTGTCAGGAGCAGAATTCTCCTCTCTGTCAGGAGGAGGAGGAGGTAATAGAGGTTGAGGAACTGCAGGTTGGCCCATTTCTAATGGTGCAAGTCGGCCAGTAGATTCTGTCCCAACTGCTTTTACAGTTTCCATCTTGTTTTCCCCAGCAAATCTTGCCTCAAAGTTCTGTAATTGAGCTCCTAATAGACGTTGTCCAAGAGCAGCTACTACCTGCTGGCGGGAAGACAATGGCTCATTTATAGTTCTGGCAATCTCACGAATAATTGCATCAATAATCTTTAGTTTAGCATTAATAGCATCAATATTTCTTTTGCGCTTCTCTTGGGCCTCAAATACAGGTCCAAGAGTCTCACCTAATTGTAGTTTTCCTGAATAGGGACGGACTGATTCAACCATCTTCTGTACACCTTGAGCATAAGTTGTTAACTGCCTTGGCTCAATAACTGCACCAATCTTAATTAAAGCTTGTGCAAGCTGATTCAGCAACTCCATAACACTGCTGGAAAAGAAACCAGTGTCAAAAGCAATAAATAAATTAGACAGAATTGTATTAACCTCGGTATATGGGGACACAGGAATAGGGGGAGGATTAATTGTACGAGCTCCACTATTTAGTTCCTCCCACTCACCAGCTCGTTGCTTGAGTCTCTGTGCGAGCCATTCCTGACCTGCCTTAGTAGAAATTACACCTCCACGGAGTCCAGCAGAAGTAAGGTATGTCATGGGGGAGCCAGTAAATACACCTTTAGGGACAGCAGAACGAGAAGCAGGACGGTCATAACGCTGTGACCTTGCTGTAGTATTCAAATGTCCCTCCATACCTTGTTTAGCACGAATAGTATTTGCTACTCTGTCAAGAACAACCTGTCTCTCATGTTCATAAGCAGAAGTTTGAAACTCACTTCCTCCACCATCCATCAAATCTAAAGGTTGAGAAAGAACTGATGGTCTTAGTGGCTCCTTTCCTTTAAAATTCATGTGGTAAGCTTCATCAGGAAAAATCCATGGCATATAAGGTGTCGACTGGTATGTCATTTGTTATTTCTGTTATAGATTAATTCTTTAATAAAGTCCATGTTGCTTTACGTAACTGGAAGCTTGGGGAAGAGAAAGTCCATGCTCCTGCATTACCTTCTTCACAATCTGAGCACGGGCTGATGGAGCACGTCCACCACAAGAAGCACCACCTACTACACGCATTTTACCCATTCCCATAGCAGGCCTCTTTGGAGCTGTTCCCATAGAAGGATTCATATAATTAAATTCATACTGAGGTCCTGAATATGCAGGCATCTGTGCCATACTCATTCCACCATGTCTACGACCAAGTCCTACTTTAGGAGTTGCTGAAGCCATCTTTTGATTATATTGTTCCATAGTAACTCCATGCATTCGTGCATCACGTCTATTTATATTTTGCATTTCCATAGCCATTTTTTGGTCTGCAAGACTCATTCCACCCATCATTGCTGCATTAATGTCCAGTACAGGCAGAGGTGACTTTCGGCCTCCATGACACTCGCACTCAGGACTGGAACTACGACTGGAAGAACGAGCACGACCTCCGCGACGACCTCTGTGACGACCCAGTCCAACAACTCCCATAAAGTCAAAGATGGGTTTAAGAGCATCAAGAACTTGCTTACCTTCAGGCTGTGCTGCATCAAGCTTCAAGATTACCTCCAAAGTTCTGGCCTTCTGTGCAAACCACCTCACATAGTTGTAAATCTGAGTTCCTACATCCTTCACATACTTAATCCACTTAGTAATAGTCTCAAGTGTAGTTGCTGCTCCACCAAAATGCACACGAGTATGTCCACGCTTACCACCACGACGACCACTGCCAGTTGGGATGTACTGAGCAAAAGACAATACCTTCTCAATAACAGTTACATACCCCCTCAATGATTGTAGAAATCCAAGAAACTGCTTAGAATCTGCTATAATCTCAGGGGAATAATCCTGAGGCTTGTAAATAACATTGTCAGTAATGTCCTCAATCAAATCAGGAAGACGTGTATTAACTGTCTTCAAGAATTCATGTAGCTTCTTTGCCTCCTTTACTGCATTAACTACAATGTCAGGCACATCCACAGTAAATCCAGCAATATTTACATTAGCTCCACCCATCATCTTTGCTTGCAACTTCTTGGCTCGAGACAATGACATTGCGCCTCCATAACTTTCCATTTTACTTTCTGCAGGGACTTTTTCTACTTGACCAACCCGAGCTGGCCTCTCACTCTCTGCCCAACGGTCAAACCCATCCTCCATAAACTTTGCATCAGCTATATTACCACGCTCTGCTAACTTCACACGCAGGTATTCAGTCATGTCCGATGTGCTCATTTGTTATAACACATATATTTCTTTTAACAGCATTTAACAAATGGGAAAGAAGAAAGATTGTGGATGTGGTAGAGGAAGTAAAAACTGTATTTCCAAACAATCTCTCGTCAAATGGGTTGAAAAAGAAATGAAAAAACTTGATTGCGGATGTGGATGTGATGGTAAAAAGGGGTTTTGCAAGAAATATGGCATAGTCCCATATAAAAGAAAGTTAGTTGGTGGTAAAATTCTTGCTGATTGTCCACCTGGTTGGAGGAATGATGGATTAACATGTGTAGAACCTTGTGCAGCAGATGAATATGATGATGGACTCACATGTAGAAAAAAGTGCGAGCCTGGATGGATTAATGATGGTTTAACATGCAGAAAACCAATTACTTCTTCCATGAATGAATGTCCACCTGGTTCAAGAGACATTGCAGGAACATGTTGGGGACCAGTACGCAAAGATTGTATTGATGACTGCTTTAAACATCCTGCTCCAGGATGTCGTACATGGCAATGTGGTAGATTACGATGGGCTGGTGTTGATTGGGGACCAAAATGGTGTACAGATTGTAATTTACGTTGTGGTCAAACATGCTGGGATGTACAAGGTATTACTAAGCAACTACATCAACGAAACTTAAAACTTATGGGTGGAGAAGTTATTGGACAACGTATTCGTGGTAAACAAATTCGTGGACGAGTCAATTTTGATTCATTATTAAAAGAAATTACAGCTGGAATCAAAGATTTGTTTGAAGGAAATATTGATTTAGCTGCAGCTTTTGACCCAGAGCGCAATGGTATTGCAGCTGCAATGCGTAAATTTGGAAATGACATAGAAAGAGTCCTAAAGGAGGTTGGAGACAATATTAAGAAAGGATTTGAAAATTTAGCTGCAGATACAAAAAAAGCATTTGAAGATTTTGCAAAGAATGCTGAAAGAGATTTCAAGCAATTTGGTGAGGACTTTGTGCATAAGATGAGAGACCCTGATTTTTGGGTAGAAGCTGTTGGAATTATGGCTCAAGTTGCAGCTGTTGCTTTAGGTTTATTTGCAACTGTAATCACTGCTGGAATTGGTGCACCTGCACTGGCAGGATTAATGGCTGCAGCTGCAATGGCTGGTCCTGCTGCAAAAATGATTGCTGATGGAGCACGTGGGAGACCTATTGATGCCTTAGACATAGCACAATTAGTTATTTCTGGAGCAAGTGCAGCAGTTCCAGGCATGGGTGACATTGTTGGACCAATGGTTAAATATGGTGGTATGGCTGCATCTTTTGCTATTGAAGCAGTTAAGGTTGGTCAAGCTCTTGACAAAATCCCTTCAACTTGTATTGCAAATTGTCCTGCTCCTCCTCCTCCCCGTGGACCAATTATTGTTGAGGATGGACCACCTCCTCCCCCAATTCCTCCTCTTGACCCTCTCCCAGAAAACCAGCTCACAGATGAACAAATAACAAAATTAGGCAAAGACATTGATGAAAATATATTTAGAGCAATGATTAAAACTCCCCCACCAAAGCGTGACAATCCTGACTACATCTCACAGGGTAACTGGATTGCATTATTTAGGCATACTTATTATGGAACTCCATACACTGGCCCACAAAGCAGATTAATTGATGAAGTAGATTTTGAAGCAATTGATTTTAATACTGGTGAGCCTGATGAGATTAAACTTCCTCCAGCTGATGAATTAATACCTCCAATGGCTCCATCAGAACCTCCACCTGGAGAAGCTCCACCTCCTTCAGACTTTGATTTTGAAGCTCCACCTCCTGCAGCAGACTTTGATTTTGATGCTCCACCTCCTGCAGCAGATTTTGATTTTGATGCTCCACCTCCTGCAGCAGACTTTGATTTTGATGCTCCACCTCCTGCAGCAGACTTTGATTTTGATGCTCCACCCCCTGCAGCAGATTTTGATTTTGATGCTCCACCTCCTACAGTAGACTTTGATTTTGATGCTCCACCTCCTGCACCAGACTTTAATTTTGAAGGTGGGTCAAGACCAGAAGATTTACCAATACTCCAACCTTCAAAGGAAGGAGATGTAACTATTAATGATTGGGGAACTTTGAGGTCAGGTTTGCCTACAAGAAATGTTCCTAAAACACATTTGGGTAATCCATTTAATCCTGAATGTTATGCTAAGCATAATCCTGAAGTAGCAACTGAAGTTGGTAATAACGCAGATAAACTAACAGCTCACTGGATTGACATTGGTTCAAAGCAGGGATTAAATGCTGATTGTAGTAATGCTCCTTCATCACAGGAAGAAAGATTAAAAATGATGGAAGAACAATCAAAATTAATGGAAAATTATGAAGGAAGAAAGACTAACTGCGCTGCAACTGACAAATTTTGGATTGAACAAGAAAAACGATGTGATGGTCTCCGTCATTCAGATGGTAGACCAAATCCTGAAGCTGCAAAATGTGCTCAAGAAAGAAGCAATTATGTTAAACAAAGTAAAGACCATAAAGCATATTGCAATAGGTACAGGGGATTAGACAGCAATATTAAATCACCAGAAGAAAGATGCAAGATGAATAATAATCATTGGGAAAGAATGAATAGCAGAGATGGAGCATATGGTTGTAATAGAACCAAAAATGTTGATGGGTCAACTAAAACTGATGCTGATTACTGTACTGGAATGAATAGTTACTATAATAATGATGTATGTGATGTTACTAAAGACAGAGATGGGAAAGACAGAAGTGAAGAGGATTTATGTTTAGAAAGCAATAATTTTGTAGATATTGATGAAATGAAATTTATTGCAAAAAATCCAGAATTAGCAAGGGATGCACTAAACCGCATTGGAATAGATGTAAATAGAATAACAGCAGAAAATTTAGTAAATGCTCCATATGTTGGTCATGCTTTATTAAGTGTAGCTACCCCAGAAAATTCAAAAGGAGCTACAAGATGCAATAAACTTAAATACCCAGATGGGACTTTGAAAGGAAAGCAAGAATTTTGCCAAAATGTATTAAATGGAAGATTAAATGTAGGTCCTAACACATGTGTTGAAATAGATGGAGAATACCCTGCAGATTATGAAAAATTAAAACAATATTTAGAAACTAAGAAATTAGGTGATTATACAACAGTTCCATATACAGTTGCAATTAAACCAGTTAAACCTGGAAAGGCACCACCTAAAAATACTCCTGATGAGTTTGGAAATATTACTCCTCCTCGATTTTCAATAGGTTTAAATTTTATTCAGGGTAATGGTAAACCTCAGAAATCCCTAACACTCTATTACGCAGATTGGTGCCCACATTGCCATGACATGATGCCTGAGTGGAATAAACTAAAGTCTAAATATAAGGATGTTAAAATCGAGAAGCTCGAACAAAAGCAAACAAATGTTAAAGTGGATGGTTACCCAACCATCATATTTCGTGATGGGAATAAAATGGAAGTCTATGACGGTGAAAGAAGTAAAACGGCTATTGTAAATTATTTAAAAAATAAACTCTAACTAAAATAAATGGATTTCCAGCAGCAGTTCGAGAAAACGCAGAAAAGAATTACGGAAACTAAGCTGGCACTTATTGCTAAGCGCTCTATGACTATTCAAGGCAGAAATAAAATTAAACCCTCTGCTTTAAACCCAGTCTTGCTAAACACTAAAACTCTTCGCGGGTGGTAATTGTTTGTACATTATTTAACATATTCCTTAACCCTCTCAACTTGTTCTCCAAATGGAAGCACACGTTTTGAAGCTTATTATATACATCTGTCTCCTCTTGGTCTATTTGTTCTCCCAGATTATAGTTATAAAGCTTAAGCTTAATCATTATATACAAATCTAACTTTTGCTCTAACTTCTCAGCCAGTTCGTCAATTTTTATTTTTTGGGATTTCAATACTTCTAAAGCAGAGGGTGTTTGCATTTATTCTAAAGATGGTAATTACCTTTAAACTTACTCCTCATGTTCACAGCAGGAATCTGATTCATCCTCCTCTATAATAACTAATCTTATTTCATCTTTTAGTCTACTTACAATACTCATGTAGTTTGTTGTATATTTTATGCGCTGCCATATTTCATGCATCAAATCCTCTTCAGCATCATTTGTCAAAGCAGCTAAAACATCTTGACCATTATGTATTTCTAACTGCTCAGGCAATTCCAAAGTGCGCAAATACTGCAAAAATAGCTCCTCAATCTCGTTCTCCATTTATATTAAGCAAGTGAGTTTAGTTTAAGTAAAAAACCTCTTAATCCAGTAATATTCAATATTCGTTTTTTGTTATTCTTAAAACAAGACATATTTTAGAAAGTTAACTATGGCATTTTCCAAGAGGAGTCAAAAGTTGGAGGGGGTATGAGAAAGTGTCCAGAATCATAAATAACAAAAAACAAATATTGAATATTCCCAGAAATAAGTGATTTTTACTTAAGTAATTTCCATATAATAAATGGATTATAAGAAGGAATGGTATTTGCGAAACAAGGAGAGATTGCATCAGAAATATATGGACAACAGAGATTATTATTTGCAGAAATCTATAGAATACCAAAGAACTCATAAGGAACAAAGAAAGGAATACCTGCATAAAAAGGCAGAAGAAAAACGGTTAAGTATATTCAATGACCCCCTAAATAGCATAATAATTAAAAAAGGATTATTTGTCAAATTTGAGTAATATTCAATATTCGTTTTTTGTTATTCTTGAAACAAGCAATATTTTAGAAAGTTAACTATGGTATTTTCCAAGAGGAGTCAAAAGTTGGAGGGGGTATGAGAAAGTGTCCAGTTTTGGAAATAACAAAAAACAAATATTGAATATTCCCAGAAATAAATGGAATTTACTAAAAAAAAATACAAGAAATAATTTGATTGTAGAAGTAATAATGGAGCGTGACTTTCCACAACAGTATAGTGCTGATTTGGTTAGAATTTTCAAGACAATAAGTTTTGGGACACCAAATGTTGTGGGTAGTTCTGCAGACTACAAAATAATGTATTCTGCTGATTATGATTTGATGGAGAAGGCTGTAGTTAGGAGGAGGTCTGCAAAGGATTTCCAAAAGAAGATTCTAAAACTTAACAAATTAGGAAAAGTAGTAGACATGAAAATAGGTGAAGTAAGCCAGTGGAACCTCTTAAAGAAACCCTACATACAAAATGGTCATGTTCGAAATTATAATCAAGGTGATGAATTAAAGCATCTTTCTGCTTTGTGGTCGGCTGAACTGATTTCACATGAGGAGTTTATGGATGGACAGGAAAGATTGAAACCCCACATGACAGCTGTTGAATTTCTAAATAATAAAAAAGCATTAAGGTTTGGTCTTTTGCGTTGGACAAGTAAGGAAGTACAGGAGGGTTATAAGGAGTTACGTGACAAGAAAATAATATACCTGGAGGAAGCTTTCAAGACAAAGGAAATAACTAAAATTGATTTTATTGGCTGGGCTACTAATAAATATGTTGAAATTTCAAATATTATTCTATGGACTAACAGCGCTGGAAAAGGCTATGTTACTATTCCAGGAGTCACAAAAGGCCTCAAGGAGGACATGCTAATCTATGAAGCAGAAGGAAATTATGTTAAGGTTGCAAAAAGGATGCTCTCCATTGCTAAGCAGTATTCTGACAAATCTATTGTTGATGCTTTAATAGAAATACTAAACTCACCCATAGGCAAATTGTATAGCGTTGTTGCTGACATGGAAATTTTACAAGAATTCCCTGAAGCTATTAAAACTGCAAAAAAACGCAAGGAAATTGATTCATTAAGAAATTCATTTGCTAAATTATTCTTTCCTGACCTAAAACACGCTACTCCCTCATTCAAGCTTATACCAAAAATGACCGAGATTTTGCAGGATGAGATGGAAAAAGCATTAAAAAGTAGTAAATTACTTCCAATTCCACGAGATTACAGAATCTAATTAAATAAAACGTAATTATTCAATATTTTTTATGTTAGTTAAGTAAATAAAATGGCCTCTAAGGTAAAGTTGACATTCGACAAGGGTAAGGATTCAACACCAGTAGCGACTGTTACTGGTGGTGACTATAATAAAGATGTTTTGTATTTGAGCATGGGTGACTCTAAATCAGGTAAGAAGGGTGTACAGGAATTAGAAATTGGCAAGCACATGCTTTCAAAACTAAGTCCACGCAAGCAGTCAGAATTAATGCGAGTTCTGCAGGAGGCTCATAGGAAGGGAATACCTCCTGAGCATTTGAATCTTAATGTTGATGGAGCTGAGGAGGCATATAGGGAAATGTTAGGTGAGGTTGAAACAAAGGGAACAACTAAGATTAAGTTACCACCAGGTTCTACTTTTGCTTTGAATTTTAATCCAGACCCAGAGAAGAGAAGTATATACTACATTGCTGGAGCTTCAGGCTCTGGAAAATCATATATTGCAAAACATCTGTCTGAACAATACCAACATATGTTTAAGGGAAGGCCCGTATATTTGGTCTCAAAACTAAAGGAGGATGAGACATTGGATGGAATGAAGGAAAGGCCTATTCGACTAAATATTGAGAAACTAACAGAGAATCCAATGAAAGATTTGGAACCATTGAGAGAGAGTCTTGTTATATTTGATGATTATGACACGCTAACAGGTAAGGAAGCAAAGGCTGTCCAGCAACTAATAGATGACATCTGTATTATGGGTCGCCATACCGTAACAACAATTTTAATTTTGAGTCACCACTTGAGTAACTTTAAGAAGACACGTCTTTGCTTGACGGAGGCTACACATTTTGTGGTATACCCACAATCGACAGGAGCACATGCATTAAACTACTTCTTGAAGACCTATGTAGGTATGGGTCCTAAAGAAGTGCAGGCAATTAAAAGCACAGGAAGTCGTTGGCTATGTATTCATAAGAACTTCCCAATCTATTATATTACAGAGACTGAAGCGGGTTTGCTAATTGATTAGAGACGTAATCCACACTTTCTGCATATTTTTCCTCCAGTAAAATTAGAAAGCTTATGCGCAGAAAGCATATTACTAACCGGACTTTCAAAAAGAGCAGACATCCACGCAGAAAATTCGTCTGGTTTTCTGTGCTCTGCTTTCTTGTCCCACCAACCCATAAGCCTATACATAGGGTCATTACCGTAATAAATTCTGCGATTAGGCAATCCTCCGTTGATGTCATTATATTGTATAGCGGGATTATAACTGACAGCTTCTTTCACAATCCCCTTTCGTAGCATTACATCAATTAAGGCCCCACCCAAAGAATGACCTACAGCATAATACTCAGTAATTTCTGGATGTTCACTTTTGAATTTCAAAAATTCACCCTCAATTCTTTTATACAAATCTGTGCTTCCAAGAGTATTTAAAGTAACAGTAGGCCATACAGAGACATCTTCTGCAGTTTTAGTCCCACGAACTCCCAAAATACCATCAGTTCCTTTAGTATAAATTTTTAGATTTGGTGACCAAGTTTGGAGAATCCATCCATTAATGTCCTTTTGCGGGTCAGTTAGATTATAGGATTGTTTAGCGATTTGCTGGGATGTGTCCAAATCAGAAGGCATAGCTTTTCCATGCCGCCCTTTGGCTCTTTTTGAAGGAATAATTGGTGGATGTTCATATTTAAATGGTGGTTTCATATGCATTCCGTCTCTTTCTATTATTGCTAAAATAAGAATACGAAAAATACTAAGCATTTTTCTTCCAAGTTCCACTTGTTCTGGTATTGTTAAATCCCGTGGAGAATATAATAAATCAGCAACTGCATTTAAATAACCTTGCCGTTGTCTTTCATTAACATTTTTAGAAGTTAGAACAAGATTTTGTAAATCTGGGTCAAAAAAGGATTGAGTTTCACGGCGAAGTTCTTTAATGGTTATACCTTCTGTATTCCAAAAATTAAATAGACGGTCAATATAATATGTTTTAATATTTCTTCTCTCAGATGGATTTGCATGTTCCTCTAATATTCTTTGTACCTGTAAAAGTATAGGAACATGAGAAACAACTACATCCTTTCCATCATCTTGATGTGAATAAGCTAAAGTATTCAATAAATCTTGTACTTCCAAAGCATAGTTGGTTTTCATACCTCCATGTTTTGTACGTCTGGGCATTTATATTTTCATAACATATTTTTATAATAATTCATTTTGCGTCGAAATAAATAAAAAAGCAGTAATTACTAATAATAATGGGGTTTGTTTCGGATTTACAATTTGGGAAGAAATATGAAGCTTTAGCGAGGTCAACGTATTTACCAGAAGATGAAAAGGTCATTGAGATTCCCGATGGTAAATTTAAACCATACGATTTCAAAACCAATTTGTTTGCCTATGAAAGTAAGGCAGACAGACTGGCATGTAAATATAATTACAAAACCATGTTCATTGAATATGAATGCAATAAACTTCCCAGTGGAATTAGCACAACCCAGGCAGATTATTGGTTTTATTTTATGGTCAAACCAGGGGGTGATTATATTGTATATGAAATCCCTATTGCAAAGCTAAGAGAGGCCTGTAATGGTTGTAGAAGCGTAAGTGGTGGGGATGGATTTAAAGTTAGAGGCTATATAGTCCCAGTTATGGATGATTATAAGCTTTAAAGTTGAGGAATATTAATAGATTCAACCTTCATATATTCATGCTGCATACCTGAAGTATGGCCCATTTTTTCTGCGTCATCGTTCATTTCAGCTACATCATACTTCGAAGACAAATAAATGTGTCGAAGCATGGTTGCTCCAACATTCTTTCCAAAAATCTTATTGAGAATACGAGTCATGGAGTTAACTGAAGGAAGCTCAGACCCATCAGCCTGAACAAGGAACTGAAATGGAGTTTTCTTATTTGATGGGTGAACTTTCAAATATAGGTAGATTGCATCAACTAAATCCTTAGGAACATCAAACTCCTGTGTCCCATGAGAGTTTGCAGTCTTGTATTTATTGAAAATAAACTTATTAGAATCCATAACAAAATAGTTATATTCAGAATCCTTTGCTTGTTTCTCAGTCTTAACAACTTTCATAAATTGGTAATCTTGGTTACGGCGAGGAGCAAACTTAGTATAGAGAGAAAGGACAATATAGGAAAGGACAGTTGACCAATCTACAGGTGTTAGTTCCTTCTTCTTAATAATTTGTTCAGTCTCATCATGAAGTCTCTTTTCGTGAGCCAAAACTACATCCCAACTTAGCCAATTTTCATTTTGCCTCTTAGTTCTAATAGTCGAGTCTTGGTTCTTAGATTCATCGACTTTCTCCATCATACGATTATACCAGTAAGCAAAAATCTTTTTGTATGATGACTTTTGGTTCATTAGAGAAAGAGTTGAGACAATAGTAGAAATCATAGTCTTTTGCGTTGATGGCGCATAATCATGTAATCTCAATTCTACACTCTCGGTATTCTTCAACCATGCTAAATTCTTAAATGCCCTCTCCGAGTTTAGACTAAATAATGTCCTAATATATTGAGATGCAGTAATGTCTGCAATCTCGCGTTTGTCCTTTAGCTCCTTGTGAAGCTCCATCATGTATGGAGTTATGTTCTTCATTTATACTATTACATTCAAAATAAGTAAATACTAATTAACGGAGCTAATATGTCCTTTTGCACTAACCATAAACTTACGAAATTTTAGTTTAGGATGTTTCTTTTTAATTTCCTTCTTAAGTTTGTCCATGCATTGAATGTGGATTTTAGGGTCCATGTCAGTTTCCAAATCA
>Ga0209189_1000993_pt1 | contig 21913 bp, 25 predicted proteins | sample C_130820_EF_Meta_FD_187308 | JGI IMG/M metagenome (GOLD analysis project Ga0209189, IMG submission 187308) | Freshwater microbial communities from Lake Croche, Canada to study carbon cycling - C_130820_EF_MetaG (SPAdes) (version 3) | ecosystem: Environmental > Aquatic > Freshwater > Lake... | reverse complement strand
TTAGGCGATCATCAAAGGTATACAAAGAACCTTCCCACAGGCCGTCATCACCAAACTTGTTGCCATAACGCACGATCCCACCTTTAATTTGGTAGACCTCTTTAAAACCACGGTTTTTCATAACTACAGACAAGATCTCACAACGAATACCGCCGGTGCAGTAAGTGACAATCGGCTTGTCTTTCATGTGGTCATACTTGCCACTTTCAATCTCTGCCACAAAGTCATGTGTTGTTTCAACATCTGGCACAACAGCATCTTTAAATTTGCCAATCTTGGCTTCAAAAGCATTACGGCCATCAAAGAAGAAGACATCATCGCCGCGTTCTTCTACAAGCTTGTTGACTTCTTCTGGCCGTAAATGAACTCCGCCGCCAATAACACCGTTCTCATCAACTTTAATCTCATCTGGATTACCAAATGCAACTAGCTCTGGGCGGATCTTAATCTTTAATTTAGGAAAATCTTGTCCTGAGCCATCAGACCATTTGAAATCAATCTTCTTAAACCCTGGGTACGCCTTTGTCGCCTTGACATACTTCTTAAGATCTTCCATCTTGCCACCCAACGTTCCATTAATACCGTGGGGAGAAACAATGATGCGGCCCTTAATGCCAAGTGATTCACACAAAGTCTTCTGCCACAGCTTTACAGCTGCGGTATCTGTAATCGGCGCGAAACCGTAATACAGAATTACTTTGTCTAGGTCCATGGGGCAATTCTAACCGACAGGCTTTAAACCCTTTGCCACGGTAAGTAGTTGAGCGTAGGAGACGCCACCCATTCCTTGCACCTGAATCTCAGTGCCCCGAAGGATCTTGCCCGCCTTCGTTGTAAACATTAAGTAGCCACCTACGCGCACAATGTCGGCGGTTCCACATTTTTTAAATGTTGCAGCTTTTGCTGGATCGCAATACACATATACCTGCGCTTTAACGCCATTGATTACAACTGGCTTTAACAATTTTGATAAACCCGGATCAGAACACTTAACCCCTGCCATTGTCTGCATGATTTCTACAAACCGAGTTGTCCCACCATATTTTGCATACAGCCATTGCTCTTGGTCGGGCTGACAATCTAATAGCTGAAACATCTTGTTCGGCAAACTCAAAGTATTTGAAGGTTTAAAGACCGTGTAGGTAAGTCCGGTTTGTGCATCTGAATACTTATCGCCAGAGCCCATTGCATAAGAAGTTGCTGGAAAAAGCAGCCCAACAATCAATACGCCGGCGAGAAGTTTTCTCATGTGGCAACGGTACTGCGCATTTCTGTGAAATTACCCTGCCATTTCAGCAATAGGCAATAAACTGCGCGCATGAATAAGTTCAAGGGCCTTCGACAAGCGTGCCACTTTGGACCAACTCTTATTGTTACTGCAATCGCATTTGGTTTTGGCACCTATTACTGGTGGGAAGGCCCGGCCTATGTCATTGCCTTTACGGTTGCCACAGGCCAACTAGTTGTTGGCTGGAGCAATGATCTATATGACTACAAAGATGACCTTGCACATAACCGCACCAACAAACCACTTGTTTCAGGATTAATCACACCGCAATACTTAATGAAGTGGTTGCGCTTCATGGTTCCATTTTCATTTATCGCAAACCTACTTGGACCGTTAGGAATTAAAGGCGGCCTTGTTTATATGTTGGGCATTGCGTGTGGGGTTGTTTATAACTTCTACTTTAAGTTCTCTCTTCTCTCTCCACTTCCTTATGCACTTGCTTTTGCAGCCCTGCCATCATCGGTTGCGATTTCAAAAGATGTAACCCCGCCGGTATGGATGTGGTTGGGTGGGGCACTATTTGGCATGGCGGCACATTTCATTAATGTCATTAAAGATATGGAACAAGATCAAGTAAGTGGCATCCAAGGTCTGCCACAACGCCTGGGCACCAAGAAATCAATTTTCACCGCAATTACACTCATTGCCGCCGGGATCTTGGTCGCATCTAATTCCCAATTATGTGGCGCGTTGCTTGAAAGGCCTTAAAAGTTCCTGAACAATTTCTTCTGAGGTAAACCCAACCAACTCAGAATGGAATGTTTTCCAGATGAAGCTAAATATCCGCACTTTCGTACTTGTCTTTATGGGAACAGTCGGCACATTTCTAGCCGGCGCTGGCTTGCTAGTGCCTGCAACCGCATTCGGCGAAGTCAACATGAGCATCAATATCTTGTCTAACCTACGCGCCTTCACAGGTGCTGAAGTACTTTTGGCACTCTTTGCACTCTATTCACTATCTAATAAGAAGTACCAAGAGCCAGTTCTGATTTTCTTGCTTCTTACATTTATTGGATGGACTATCGGTCAAGTTCTTAGCTATGTAGTTGATGGCGCACCATCTACCGCCACCACGGGATCAATAATCATCCAAGCACTCTTCATCCCACTTACTTGGGCTGCCCTAAAACAAAAGTAATCACTCTGCATGAGAGAAGCTGGGGTATATGCCCCAGCTTTTTTCATTGCATCTGCACCTAGACTGCCCCTATGAATGGATCACTCGCCCTAGTTGGCTCTGGTGAATATCTGCCTGCAATGGCAAGTTTTGAAAAATCTTTAATTGATGACGGAATTAAAAACGGCAAAAGGCCAATTTATGTTCAGATCCCAACTGCAGCTGGTCAAGAAAGTGATGATCGTCTTGATTACTGGAAACAATTAGGTAAAGCACAAGCCGATCGCTTAGGCGTTGACTCAATTTTCTTACCAATCTTTACCCGCGACGATGCCAACAATCCAGAATATGTAGCAATGATTAAAGATGCTGCACTGATTTACATGTCTGGGGGAGACCCGCACTATTTGGCAGAAACCCTTATGGGCACACCTCTGTGGGATGCAATTCAAGAAAACTGGCGCACCGGAACATCACTTGCTGGCTGCAGCGCTGGCGCAATGGTTTTAAGTTCGCACATCCCAAACTTTCGGATGCTTAAAAAATCACCAACCGCAGGCTTAAATCTGCTGCCAGAGATCCGTGTGATCCCGCACTTTAATAAGTTCTTTAGATGGATCCCTGACAGTGCGGCCAAGGTATTGCTGCATGTTCCAGATGACTCAATTCTTATTGGCGTTGATGAGTTAACCGCCATAGTTAAGCGCAGCGGGGATGAGCACTGGGTTGTTGTCGGTGAGGCAAAGGTGCATGTATTAAAAGGTATGCCCGACCAACAGTTAACAGATGGCGAAATAATTACCTTTTCCAAGTAGTTAACGGCTGCTAATTAACCTTTGTGACCTTTGATAGATATGGAAGGTAATCAAGGGTGATCCAACCGCACTTGTCATACAAGAACTTGCCTGCGGTTGTTGCAAATAGGAAGAAGTTTTTTCCGCCCATATCTTTATGGACCTTCATCACGTGCTTGAGTAATTCAGAGCCATAACCGTTTTTCTGATGGATAGTTGGCGTGCCCATGTTCCAGATGCCCACCGTGTCTTTAAGGATAGCTGCTGTTACTAGAGAAACCATTTCTCCATCTTTAAAGAGGCCATAGGTGTGGTCTTGATCAGAGGAAAATTGGAAACTCTTAAAATCTGTAATCGCTGCATCACTCATTGAATACACATCAGCATAAATCGTGTTCATTACTTCACTATCTGTTGGGACAAGCCGTCTGATGCTCAGACCCTCGCGGAGTTTGAAACCATCAACGGATGTGTCTGCGCTCCAGAGCATAAAAGGAAAACCGCCATGGTTTGTGTATCCGAGCTCGGCTAAGGCTGTTGTGTGGACGATCGCGGGTCCTGCCAAACGAATACCAGCAGGAGCCTGGATAGCTTCAATGGTTGCGATTAATTCAGTTACTGCTTCTTTGCGTGATGTGTAGAGCAATGCATGATTAAACATCGCAAATTGTGAATTGCTACTACAAATTCTCCAGCCATCACCTTGTGCAATTTTTGCATCGACATTATTTTCAGAAAAGATTTCCAAGCCATCACTAAATTGCTGAAGAAACTCGAGGCGCTGTTCGTAGCTTGTGTGCATGGAGGGAGTTTAAGGTCAGAGAATATGAATATCTAGGGTTGGGCAGGCTTTTGTCCAGCGCAAAGGCTCAGCGCCCTATACGATTTCGCCAACCTAGCCAAGAAAAGAGATAAACCATGGGCGCTTGTACTTGCACATACACCAGAGATGAAGAGAAGAACTGCGACGGAACACATAAGGTCGTAAAGGCTGTGAAGGCAGATTTAGCAGAGAAGCTAGAAGCAAATGGCTTTCCTCATGCAGCTGAGTATGTAAGGAGCAACTAATTCCTTTTTCTAATGAATAAAGTTCTGGCAAGGTTGCCTCAGATTGTCCTGGGGTTCGCACTTGTCTTTGCGGGTAAGGGGCATTTAACAACTAGCCGGCTTACTTTTCAGGCACAGGTTCCGACACTGCTAAAAGATTATGCAGACTTTGTGGTGTTGGCATCTGGGGTGGTTGAGATCGCAATGGGACTTGGGTTAATTGCGTTATGGAAATACAGAGTGCAGTTGGGTTGGATAGTTGCAGCGTTTTTTGTTGCAGTGTTTTGGGGAAATATCTCGCAGTATGTAAATCACATTGATGCCTTTGGCTTAAACAGCGATAGAGCACGATTTATTAGGTTGTTGTTTCAGCCGTTGTTGGTGATGTGGGCGTTGGGTAGTACTGGTGCGTGGCAGGCGTGGAGATCTAGGATTAAGCCATGACCCAACGACAAGAGTTCACAGTAATTAAAAGCTATGACGGCTTTGAGCTTCGTGAGTATCTACCGTGCTCAATAGCTGAAGTAAAAGTCTCAGCTGATTACTCATCTGCAGGAAGCGTGGCCTTTAGATCTTTGTTTGGATACATCTCGCAAGGTAATAAGCGGTCAGAAAAGATCGCGATGACTGCACCAGTTATTAGTGCGCAGAAGGCAGATAAGTCTGCTGATGATGAGTGGTTTGTTTCATTTGTTATGCCGGCAGGTAGTACTAAGGCTGACATGCCTGATCCCAATGATCCACGGGTTGTGTTGCGCCAGTTAGAGGCTGAGAGCTGTGTTGCTGCATCGTTTAGGGGAAAAGCATCTGCAGAGCTTGCTACGAAAAAAGTCGCGGAGCTACGTGCCTTGGCTGCTAAAGAAAATATTGCCTTGTCTGATGAGACAAGAATCTGTCGTTTTGATCCACCATTTAAGCCAGGGTTTTTGCAGTACAACGAGATAGTTATTCCTACTCTTTAGATCTTTCCTTTTTGTAAACCTGCAATTACTTCTTTCGCTCTTTCCTTCAACTCAGGCAGATCACTCAATCTCCTTAAACCAAAGATCTGTTGGCTCATGCGGTGGTTTTTAGCAAAGGTTTCTTTGTGGCGATCTAAGAAATCCCAATACAGGGTTGTGAAAGGGCAAGCGGTTTCGCCAACTCGCAGCTTTGGGTCATAGACACAGGGCTTGCAGTAGTTAGACATTCGTGAAATGTAAGCACCACCTGCTGCATAGGGCTTTGTCATCATTGCTCCACCATCTGCGTGGACACCCATGCCAATTACGTTGGGAACCATTACCCATTCAGATGAATCAATAAATACTTCGCGCATCCAATCAAGGAATTCTTGTGGGTTGGTACCGGTAACTAGCGCCAAGTTAGATAGCAACATCAGACGCGGGATGTGGTGGACCCAAGCGCGATTGTTAATGTCTGTGACCGTTTGCTTGATGCAGTTCATCTGCGTTTTGTCAGGGTCGCTAAATAATGGCAACAGTTTTGTTGTTGCCTTCAGCTGATTGTTGTTGCGGTAATCCGGACCCAGAAACCAGTACATACCATTGACATATTCGCGCCAGCCGATCAGTTGTCTAATGAAACCTTCGGCAGATTCAATCGGGACTTTGCCGGTGTTAAACGCTTTAACCGCTGCGTGTATTACTTCAGATGGGTGCAACAAGCCGTTGTTGATGTAAGGCGATAACAATGAATGATGCAACGCCCAGTTATCAGTTGTCATTGCATCTTCTAGTGGGCCGAATTCGGCAAAGTGGTTGTCCATAAAGTTTTTCAGTTGTGCAAGTGCGCCCTTGCGAGTTGTAGCCCAGGTGGTTGTTGGGGTGTGGCCTAACTCTTGAGCAACTGCTAGATCAATCTCATCACGTTTGTGCTCTAGATATGCCGGACCTTCATACTTTTTTGGTGGTGGCAATCTGTTGTCCTTATCAAAGTTCCAGGCACCACCAACAGGGTCTTTGCCCTCCATCAAAATGTTTAATCTCGTGCGTTGTTTGCGGTAAAAGTTTTCCATCAAGTATGACTTTTGTTCCGATGCCCATTGGGCAAATAAAGAACGCGGGGTCAAGAAGAAGTCATTGTCTACAAAGCTAACTCCATATTTTTCTAACGCTTCAAACTGTCTAAATGAAGATGGTTCGGCACATGTAATGGGCAAGCCCTTGTGCTTTTTTGTAACGACAGCTAGTCCATCAATAGTGGTTGCAGCCTTTATGTATTCAACGGTAAAGCCTTCAGTTTCTAGGGATTGCGCAAAGTGTCTGGCACTGGAAATCAAAAAGAACAACCGCTCTTTGTGCCAGTTGCGCCCTGTGGTCATACGGGCACTTTCTACAAAAGCGATTACGTCGTGCTTGGGGTCAGCAGCTTTTAATGCACCGAAGTTTCGGTGCAGGTGATCAAAGGGGATATAGATGACGCGCTTCATTTGTTGTCTCGGCATCGCTCGCTGCAGTACTTCACGTCATCCCAATTTTTGGCCCACTTCTTGCGCCATTCAAAGGGCAGATTGCAGCGCTGGCAGGTCTTAGGGGCAAACCCATTTTTGACCTTGGCTACGCGTGACATTGCGCAATCGTAAGTGAGTCTTAATGGATTGGCCATGCAGAGTTAAGGTGCGTGGCTTACGCTTTATACATGTCCCTTTCAGGGCATCGGGTTAAGGAGAGAACCACATGGATGAAAAAGGCTTATTAGAACTCTGGAACACAAAGCGCTCACAAATTATCAGCGCGCAAATGGCACCAAACTTGATGTTGATTGGTGTTTTTGCATTGGCGGCATTGGGCAAGTTTGAAATGGCATCAGATGCAACTAAGTACCTAGTCCTTGGTGTTGCAGCAACAACTGGAATCTTGGCAATTATTTCGCAGTACGCAGCTATCCGCGAAGCTGAATCATTAATTCTTGATCTTAAGCGTCTTGAAAAGTCATCAGAGCTTTCAAAGAAGATCGCAGGATCACGTCATCTGCTTTCACTATCTGCAATTGCAGTAGTTGGATTAGGAATTGCAGTATTCGCACTAGTTACATGGGCAGTGCTGGGATAAAACCTTGGATAAATTAGTAATTATTGGCGCTTTTGTAGTTGTCGTTGCGATCTTTTTAGTTGCATACGAGCGACCTGCAAAGACCAAGAAGAAGTTAACCGGTAGAGGCGGGGACTTCGAGTCCTAAGGTTTTGGTAGACCATCTTTTGGTGGTTGTGGTCCACCAGGTTGTGGTCCACCAGGTTGTGGTTGCTCGGGTCCACCCATTGGAGGCATTGGTTCACTTGCACGGCCCTTTGGCAAAGTTGCAGTACCGGTAAAACAACCAATGATGTACGGGAAGCCAGTTGTTACGTGATACCCGTAAGTTCCGTCGGGTTGAGTGCGACCATTACAAGCATCAAGTGTTGTTGTCGACTTTGATGATTTGTATGTGTAGGCATCCCAAGAGTTTGTAGTCGGATCTCCAGTTTTAACATAGCCAGAAATCATCAAGGCGGTCTTTGTGCACTTTTTATCAATGCAACCAAGTGTTGTGTAAATAGGGAAGCCATCTAAGGCATATCCCAAAATCTTTTGCTTGGATAAATTGCATTGCTGCGCCAAGGTAATTGCATGATGATGATATTCGCGCGCAGGGCCAGTGTGGCCACCACAGGTATCCATGATCTTGTTATAGACGGGATCACCAAAGGCTTGCGAAGTTGGTTGTGGTCCTTCAGTAGGCCCATAAATTGGAAGGCCGCTGACAGTAAAACCAAGTGTGCCCAAAACATTTTTAATTGTTGTTGAAGACTTTGCCTTTACTGGGTTTAAAGGAACAGACCAGTTCCAGTCTTGCGTTGTTAAGGCATTTGGTGTTTTTGGTTCAAAGGTAAAACTGATCATTCCGTTGGAGCTAACTTTCAATTCTGTTGAACTGCACGTAACTGTTATTGATGGCTTTGCATAGTTAGGTCCAGCGCCTGCTGACTTAGAAAGATCGGGAAATGCGGCCGTAGGGCAGACCTTAGATTTTGTGGCAACTGTCTCTGCCCAGCTTTGAGTATCGGTCATTACGAATAACGCAATCAGGGACGCGATTATGGCCAGCGGCAGAATCTTTTTCATGCGTACAGCGTATCTGGCTGTCCTGCAATATCTATACAGGCGATTACTACTTTAAATTGGCAAGGCTGGCTTTAATAACAGCCTGGATTAACTTGGCATCAACTTCCCAATCATTGGGCAACTGGATTGTCTTCTTCAAGGCGTTGCCTTCTTTAAATTTTGGAGCAAACTCCTTTAATACCTTTTGATCCCACGGGGCAATCAGCACATGCTTAGTCGATGCCGATGCGCCAAAGATGTAGTGCTTATCTAGCTTGACCATAGGTTGGTTCCAGGCGATGACGAGTTCTAGCTGCGGAAACTTTGTGGTGATCGCTTTAAAGATCGCCTTCATGGTCTTTGCTTGCTGGGGAGTAACCGATCTATAAAACTCAGTTGGGGTGCTAAATCTTTGCGAGGATTCAGAGCCTCGGGAAAACATAACAAGAGCGTTGGCGTGGGTTTGGGAAAAACCGTAGTTTTCTTTTAGGTGCGCAATTTGTTCAGGATATTTTTTGCCCTCAAGTTTTGCCATGACCTTGAACCAGTAGGCCATCTTCTCGCCGTATCTCTTTTCGATAGCGGGGAAGTGGGCTTCGCGAGAAGGATCTTTAGGCATGTCTAAAGTTTACCTAGCGTTTAGCAAATAGTTACCAACAGTTGGCTGTGTGATTGCTTAAAAACCTAAGGATGCGCACATGACAAATCCATTCACACCTCAGGCAGTAAAGCGCATTCTCGCAGGCGTTGTTGTTGTATCTCTCGCTGTTGCAGTAGCAGGAGCGGTAAATACACAAGCAAACGCTGGTCAAGCATTCAAATACAGCATCGCCCTAATCGGTGACATGCCATATGACGCTAAGGGCGTCACACAAACACCTAACGTTATTAACGCAATCAATGCAGCTAAGGTCGACCTAGTTTCATTTGATGGCGACACCATGAGCGGTAAGGGTGACAAGTGCACCGACGAGGCATACCCAGCCTTGAAGACAAACTTCTTTGACAAGTTCAACAAGCCAGTGTTCTACACAGTTGGCGACAATGAATGGGTTGACTGCGATCGCGCAGTAAAGGGCGGATATGACGTAATGACACGTCTAAAGCTAGTTCGCTCAAATTTCTTCCAGAAAGCAGATGGTTCATACATCTCATTGGGTAATGCAAATTCTCGTATTTCAGTATCACACGATGCTGTTTACCCAGAAATGCAGATGTTTAGCTACAAGGGAATTACATACATCTACCCACACGTTCCAGGATCTGCTAATAACTCTGCAGTTGCAACACCTGCCTTTAAGACATACAACGACGCTGCTAAAGATGGCGATGACGTTGAGTACAAGGCTCGCGATGCAGCAAACGTTGCCTGGATCAACAAGGGCTTTGCAAAGGCTGCAACTGATGGATCAATCGGTGTAATCGTTGTTGTTCAGGCAAACATGGACTGGGAAGGCTATGCACGTGATGCAGCTGCACCAAACAATGAAAACACAGCAGCATTTGCCGCTGTTAAGCAAGCATTGCTTACAAATACATTGAAGTTCAAGAAGCCAGTATTGCTTCAGAACGGTGATGAGCACTGGTACCAAGTTGATATGCCAATGAATGAAACAGCCGGAAAGCTTGTTGAAAAGGACAAGGGTTCAATGGTTGAAAACTTCACACGCGTTCAGACATTTGGTTCAGGCTTCAACCACTGGGTTGAGCTAATCATCGATCCACGCGCTGAGAACCTATGGACATTCAAGGTTCACATCGTTAAGGAAAACTTGGACGTTCACACTCCATAATTAAATAACAAAGAAATAACCCCCATGGTCACTGACCGTGGGGGTTATTTTGTTTTCCCATTCCCTCAAATGGAGAAACCATGGAGATTTAAATCGAGAAGGTACTTTCTGCAATGCGTGCTTGGAGTTCTAGATCATGGCGTTCGATACTGCGACGAGATTGTGAAAAGCGGCCCCGCTCTTCATTCTCAAGTTGGGTGAAATGGTCGACGGAGTGTTGATTTGTAATCATCAAGCTAAGGAGGTTGTTGTCCATGGGCGCAATAGTGCGGTGCGAAGGTGTCGCAGATGCATGGGCTAGGTGAATGTTAAGTGAGCGTTGGGTTAACTACTTGTTTTAACAGGAAATAAATGGTGGCCTGCATTACTTTTTGCAGATGAGTGCGTGGATCCAAAAGGTTGTGCGTCGCCGAGAAGTCGTCGGTGGCCTGGGGTTATCGACCCTGTTTCTGCTATTTCCATCATTGGCAATCGCTGCTGGGCCAACCTTGAAAGCCACAAAGGTGGGCCAAAAGATTGTGTGGCGCGGGTATGTGTACACGGTTGTTTCCTCAAAGGGAAAGTTAGTGTGGAAGCAAGGAGGCAAGGTTGCAGCAGCAACTGCCAGTGCTAGCGCTACTCCAAGTTCAACACCAACTCCAACGCCTTCGGCGACACCGAGTGCAACAGCGAAACCGAGTGCAACAGCAACGCCTTCTGCAACACCAACACCTTCTGCAACTCCAACTCCTACGCCTTCTGCAACTGCAACAAAGAGTGCTGAACCAGTTGCCTCTGCACGTCCTGATCTAGGTGTATTCATTGCATTTTCTAGCAAGTTGAAAGAGGGAGATATCGCGATCTTCCCGGCTCGAAATTCAAAAGGGCAATTATTAAATTACGCACTGAGCCGTAAAAGTGGTGTTGTTAAAGCGTTTAGCACCGTGTGCACACACGCCGGTTGCGTCGTACAGGTAAACCAAGTTGATCTATTTTGTGCATGCCACAGTAGCAACTTCGATGCATTTAGTGGAAAGGCAACAGGGGGACCGGCAAATGATCCGCTTGAGAGTTACAAAGCAAGCGAAGCTGATGGGGCGATCTACATCAAGATTTAAGATTTAGCGGACGGAACGAAGTACGGCCGTTACCTTGCCCAAGATCTCGCAGTTATCTCCATCGATAGGAGCAAAATCATCATTTGCAGGAAGTAGCCAGATGTGGCCGTTCTTGCGCGAGAAGGTCTTCACAGTTGCTTCGCCATCAATCATTGCTGCAACGATTTCGCCGTTGTTGCAATCTTTTTGTGAACGAATAACAACGTAATCGCCATCGCAGATAGCTGCGTTAATCATTGATTCACCAACAACTTTGAGCATGAACAATTCGCCGCTGCCAACAAGTGATTCTGGAAGTGGGAAAGTCTCCTCAACAGATTGCTCTGCGGTGATTGGACCACCGGCTGCGATGCGGCCGACAAGTGGGATATAACGAGTGGCATCAACTGGTGTTGAGTTTTCAGCTGTTTTTTCATCGGGCATCAAAACTTCGAGTGCGCGACCACGAGTTGGGTCGCGGCGGATGAAGCCCTTCTTTTCTAGGGCTTCTAGTTGGTACTTCACTGAGGCAGGGGAGGTAAGCCCAGCGACAACACCGATTTCGCGCATTGAAGGTGGATACCCGTTGTTTTCAAGGGCATCCTTGATAGCTCCAAGGATCTTGAGCTGACGGGTGGTCAGGCCGTGTGGGCCTTCTGGGCTGTCTGGGAGTTCGGTTACTTTTGCCATACCCATAGGGTGACACAAGTTCACCAAAAATTCAAACACCTGTTCGAATTTTTCTTGCTATTTGTCAGTGGGAGGGTGTTTAATTATCTTATTCGAACAGTTGTTCGAAACCCCGCGGTAGGACAGAAAGAAATGAAGTCAGGAGAAACGATTATGAGCACACTAACTTTCAACTCAGTAAGTGGAAAAAGCATTGTAAATCAAGGCTTTTTAAGCAATCAGCAGACCAATCCGTCCGGTGGCATCACTCGCCGTGGTCGACTTGCTCGCACCTTCGTTGTTCTCTCGCTGACCGTTGTGATGGCAGCTGGCTTTGCGGCACGGTCCGGGGCCGGACAAGATGTGGCAAGCACAGCGCCTTCATACTCAGTTGTAGTCGTAGCTCCAGGTGAAACCCTGTGGTCTGTGGCTGCGGCGTATGCCACCGGGGATGTTCAGGGCATGGTCAATCAGATCCGCGAGGCAAATAACCTCAAAGGGGTCGATCTACAAGCGGGACAGAAGCTACGCGTTCCACTGAAGTAATCCGACACGCCGTTCAGTAAGTTTTAACCTACTCGACAGGAAAATCCTCAACCAATGCTTTATAGTTAACACAAGATGTAGGGGTCAAAGGAAGAATAACTTCCATTAGTAGTGGTTTTAGGGTAATATTCTAAATCCGCTCTAAAAGCCCATTACACCCGAAGTTACAAATATCGAGCATTGATTGGAGGACACGCCGAGATGAATTGCCCATTCTGCAGATTTGATGATTCCCGCGTTGTGGACTCTCGTCCAGTTGATGATGGCACAGCAATCCGCCGTCGTCGTGAGTGCCCCCAGTGCGGCCAGCGATTCTCAACTCAAGAGCTCTCACTACTTAACATTATTAAGCGAAGCGGGGCCACAGAGCCATTTAGCCGCGAAAAGGTATTGGTTGGCGTTCGCAAAGCCTGCCAAGGACGTCCCGTTAATGAGGACGATTTAGTTTTGTTAGCCCAGCGCGTTGAAGAGACCCTTCGAGGCACAGGACAAGCAGAAATCGAAGCACAAGAAGTGGGCATGGCAATTCTTGCGCCACTCCGAGAGCTAGATGAGGTTGCCTACTTACGTTATGCATCTGTGTACCGTAACTTTGCCTCCCTTGAAGACTTCGAAGGTGAGATCGCACTTCTCCGTGCTCTGCCTTCTAGCAATTCCCCAATTGCTCCAAGCACAAGTACTACCGAAAAAAGCACTAACGCATCTCAAAAAATTAACTCATAAATAGAAGACGGGGAACCACACATGTCAGAGACGGTCATCAACCGACCAGCGAAAATCAAGGCTCACAACACCCTTAAGGGTAAGGGCTTGACGATCGAACGCATCTACACCAACGAAGGCGTACACCCATACGATGAAGTGAAGTGGGAACGTCGCGATGTAGTGCAGCAAAACTGGAGAACAGGTGAGACTGTTTTTGAACAACGCGGCGTTGAGTATCCAGATACTTGGTCAGTAAACGCTTCAACAATCGTTACAACAAAGTACTTCCGCGGCGCACTAGGTGCTGAAAATCGCGAATGGTCTTTGAAGCAGGTAATCGATCGCGTTGTGTTGACATACACAAAGGCCGGTAAAGAGCACGGTTACTTTGCAACTGATAAAGATGCAGAAATTTTTGAACACGAATTAACACACATGCTGATGCACCAGATCTTCTCTTTCAACTCACCAGTGTGGTTCAACGTTGGAACAGCACAACCACAGCAAGTATCTGCATGTTTCATCTTGTCAGTTGATGACACTATGGACAGCATTCTTAACTGGTACCGCGAAGAAGGAATGATCTTCAAGGGTGGATCAGGAGCAGGACTTAACTTGTCTCGCATCCGTTCATCAAAGGAGCTTTTAAAGTCTGGCGGCACAGCATCTGGTCCAGTTTCATTCATGCGCGGTGCTGACGCGTCCGCAGGAACAATCAAGTCAGGTGGCGCAACCCGTCGTGCTGCAAAGATGGTTGTTCTAGATGTAGATCACCCAGATATCGAAGAATTTATTGAGACAAAGGTCAATGAAGAAGACAAGATTCGCGCACTTCGCGATGCTGGCTTCGACATGGACCTTGGTGGAAAAGACATCATCTCTGTTCAGTACCAGAATGCAAACAACTCAGTTCGCCTTTCAGACAAGTTCATGCAGGCAGTTGAAAAGGGAGAGCAGTTTGGTTTAACAGCTCGCTCAACTGGCGAAGTTATTGAAACTGTTGATGCACGCGCACTCTTCACAAAGATTGCACAAGCTGCATGGGCATGTGCTGATCCTGGTGTTCAGTTTGATGACACGATCAATGATTGGCACACAACTCCAGAGACAGGTCGCATCAATGCGTCAAACCCTTGCTCTGAGTACATGTCACTAGACAATTCTTCTTGTAACTTGGCATCACTTAACTTGATGAAGTTCCTAAAGTCTGACGGATCATTTGATGCAAAGTCATTTGGTAAAGCAGCAGAGCTCATCATCACAGCGATGGATATCTCAATCTGTTTCGCAGATTTCCCAACAGAGGCAATCGGAGATACGACAAAGGCATACCGCCAACTAGGTATTGGTTATGCAAACCTTGGTGCGCTTCTTATGGCTTCAGGTCTTGCTTATGACTCCGAAGGTGGACGCGCACTAGCTGGTGCCATCACATCATTGATGTCAGGTATTACTTACAAGCGTTCAGCAGAACTAGCTGGAATCGTTGGACCATACGCAGGCTTTGCACAAAACGCTAAGCCACACGCACGTGTAATGCGCAAGCACGCATCAGCATCATCTGCTGCAAAGTCAGAGACAACTCTTGACCGCGATGTATGGGCAGAAGCGAACAAGGCGTGGGATGCATGTCTTTCAACAGGAGATAAGAACGGATGGCGCAACGCGCAGATCTCAGTACTAGCTCCAACCGGAACAATTGGTTTGATGATGGATTGCGATACAACAGGTATCGAGCCAGACTTCTCACTAGTTAAGTTCAAGAAGCTTGTCGGTGGCGGATCTATGCAGATCGTTAACCAGACAGTTCCACTAGCGCTAGAAAAGCTTGGCTACGCGCAAGAGACAGTAGAAGCAATCGTTGAGTTCATTGCAGCAAATGGCCATGTAATTGATGCTCCAGGGCTAAAGCCAGAGCACTACGAGGTATTTGACTGCGCATTAGGACAGCGTTCAATCGCGCCAATGGGCCACGTTCGCATGATGGCTGCATGCCAGCCATTCTTGTCAGGTGCGATCTCAAAGACAGTAAACCTTCCTGAGGATGCAACTGTTGAAGAGGTTGAAGAAGTTCACATCGAAGCATGGCGCATGGGTATCAAGGCGCTCGCTGTCTATCGTGACAACTGCAAGGTTGGTCAGCCACTTTCAGATGGCAAGGCTAAGAAGAAGGAAGCAGTTGTAGAAGAAGATTTGTCTACTCCAGTTCGCAAGCGTCTTCCAAAGTCACGTCCAGCAACAACAACATCATTTGCTGTTGGCGGCGCCGAGGGTTACATGACCGCTGGTGCATATGCAGATGGCGCACTTGGTGAAGTGTTCTTAAAGCTTGGCAAGCAGGGTTCAACACTTGCCGGCGTAATGGATGCGTTCTCAATTGCAGTATCTATCGGACTTCAATACGGAGTTCCACTAGAAACATTTGTTGAGAAGTTCACAAACTTGCGTTTCGAGCCAGCAGGCATGACAGATGATGCAGATATTCGCATGGCACAGTCCATGATGGATTACATCTTCCGTCGTCTAGCACTTGATTACCTACCATTTGAACAACGTTCAGCAATGGGTCTTTACACTGCAGCAGAACGCGCAGCAGCGCTAGACAATGGTGGCGAGTACGTAGCGATCGCAAAGGAAACCGATACCCCAAAAGTAAGTGCGGTTGCGGCGGCTCCTGCGGTTGCAAGTAATCAAGTTGAGGTAAAGCCGGTTTCGGTAAAAATTGAAGCTGCACCACTTGCAGCAACAATTGGATCTTCATCTGATCTACTTGAATCAATGGGAATCAAATCCGATGCTCCACTCTGCATGACATGTGGCGTGAAGATGCGTATGTCAGGTGCATGTTTCGTATGCGAAGGTTGCGGAAACACATCTGGTTGCAGCTAAACCATAAGTATTGAAAAACCCCGCTCATCTGTTTTCCGGCAGATAAGCGGGGTTTTTCATGTTCCCAGCACCTGTTAATCAAGAGTAGAATTACGACGTTGTTTCCGGGGTCGATGTAATTTCGAACCGGCGGTTATAGTCCGCGACCCGATGCCTGCCAGGTATCGGTTGACTCAGTGAAATTCTGAGACCGACGGTTAAAGTCCGGATGAGAGGAAACCAACAAAGGGTGGGCTTGCGCCTACCTTCTTTGTGCATGTCTCTCATGCACCCACCCCGGTTACTCGTTTCTAGAGTTTGGGGCAGGGGAAATAAATATGGATCACACAGTTGCAATGCAACGTGCCATTGCCCTTGCCGAAAAAGGTTTAGGTAAAACAGCGCCAAATCCAATTGTTGGCGCAGTAATTATTGATGCAGCTGGCACTGTTGTGGGCGAAGGTTTTCATGATCGCGTTAATTCTCCCGATCACGCCGAAGTAGTTGCTATTAAAGCTGCGGGAAACAAAGCAGCGGGTGCAACGATTGTTGTAACCCTAGAACCATGCAATCACACAGGTTCTACTGGCCCATGTGTGCAAGCAATTATTGCTGCAGGTATTACAACTGTTGTCTTTGCAGTCAAAGACCCCAATGAAAACGCCGCCGGCGGCGCAGCTGCACTTCGCGCAGCGGGTGTCACTGTTATTGAAGGCGTTCTAAAAGATGAGGCCGCATTTTCAAACCGCGCATGGCTGATGAAGATTAGAAAGAATCGCCCATTTTTCACCTGGAAAGTTGCAACCACACTGGATGCAAAGGTTGCAGCAACTGATGGAACATCTAAGTGGATTACCAATGAAACATCCCGCGCCGATGTTCAGGTGCTGCGCCGTCAGGCAGATGCAATTCTTGTGGGCACCAATACTGTTATTGCAGATGATCCACATTTGATTCCTCGTGGAGATTTTGCTGGTTATGGGGCTAACCCAATTCGCGTAATTTGCGGTGAGCAAACCGTGCCCACAGCTGCAAAGGTCTTTGATAACGCTGCCGACACAGTTGTTGTGGCATCAAAAAATCTAGATGTATTAGTAGAAAACTTGAATGAACTAGGCGTTAATCATGTCTTTGTAGAGGCGGGGCCAACTTTGGGTAGTGCGATGCTGGACCACTGTTTGCTGGATGAATTGATCATGTATCAAGCACCATCGTTATTGGGCTCCGGAAAGCAGTTCTTTATCTTTGATTACCCATCAACAATCAGTAATCAGATGCGGCTAGACCACATCAGCACTCAGGTGCTAGCTGGCGATGTTAAATCTGTCTATCGGATTAGGAATGGTGAGTGATGTTTACTGGACTAATCGCAGAACTTGGATCAATCACTGCTATCAAAAAGAGCGAAACATCTGCCATCTTTACTATTAATGCACCGGGGCTTATTTCAGAGATCGCCTTGGGTGATTCAGTTGCCGTAAATGGTGTGTGTTTAACTGCAACTTCTATAGAAGGCACATCCTTTACAGCAGATGTCATGGTGCAAACACTTAACCTGACTTCACTTTCACAAATCTTTGTGGGCAGTCCGGTCAACCTGGAACTTGCTGCCCAGCTAAACGCCCGCATGGGTGGGCATATGGTCCAAGGCCATGTTGATGGAGTTGCCACCGTTGTTTCTTTAACGCCGGGGGATAAGTGGGCACAGTTAGATATAACCGTGCCGGCCGAGTTGAGCAAATACATCGTTAATCAAGGCTCAATTTGCCTAGATGGTATTTCTTTAACTGTTGGGCAAATAAATGATACGAACAATGTTGTAACTGTGTGGCTTATTCCTGAAACGCTAGAGCGCACCAATCTTTCAACATTGTTGCCAGGGGACTTAATCAACGTCGAAGTCGATGTGCTTGCTAAGTATGTTGAACGACTTTTAGCAAAGGGTGACAAATGAGCGCATTTGAAGCAGCACTTGCCGCCTATAAAAATGGCGATCTGATTATTGTTACAGATGATGCTGATCGTGAAAATGAGGGCGACTTAATGATTTTGGCAGAAAAAGCAACTCCAGAAAAAGTTGCCTTTATGGTGCGCCACACAACTGGAATTTTGTGTGTTGCTATGACGCAAGAACGTGCGCGCGCATTGCATCTGCCATTGATGGTGGAAGAAAATCAGGATTCAAAAAAGACCGCCTTTACGGTCAGTGTTGATTACAAGCCAGGGATAACAACTGGAGTTAGTGCGCAAGAGCGATCAAATACGGTGCGAGCACTTGCAGATCTGTCTGCTGTTGCATCAGATTTCATTCGACCTGGCCATGTCTTTCCTTTGATTGCAGATAACGGGGGATTAGCAGCACGTGGTGGTCACACAGAAGCTGGTGTGGCACTGTCACAAATCGTTGGCGCACAACCTTTGTGTTTACTTTCTGAAATTGTTAATGATGACGGCTCAATGGCACGGGGACAATCACTTAACGCCTTTGCTGCAGGGCACTCAATTCCAGTTATTTCTGTTGCGGAATTAAAGGCTTATGTCCAGGCAAATCCTGTTACACCTGCAAAGGTTGCAACCTCATTTAAATTTGAATGGGCACAACTTCCAATTCGCACAGGCATGTGGAAAATCGCAACATTTCCGGGGCTACGTCAGCGCGAACATGCCGTAATTGCATTTGGCGAGCCAGGACAAAAGCCCATGGTTCGAATTCATAGTGAGTGCTTCACCGGCGATGTTGTTCATTCACAGCGCTGTGATTGCGGCGAACAGTTAGAGCAATCAATTAACCTGATTCAGGCGCATGGTCATGGCTACATTATCTATTTACGTGATCATGAAGGTCGCGGTATTGGATTAACAGAGAAAATTAAGGCGTATCAATTACAGGATCAGGGCATGGACACCATCGATGCCAACCTGCATCTGGGTCATGAAATTGATGCACGTGATTGGAATGATGCAGTTGCAATTGTTCGAGCACTTGGCTTGCAAGATCTGGTGATTTTAACCAACAACCCCAACAAGGTTGCAGCATTAAAGAATGCTGGCCTTGAAGTAACTCAGCAACCACTTGTAATTGTCAGCAATAAATTTAATGAAAAGTATCTAGCTACCAAGGAAGAAAAACTTGGTCACACACGAGGAGGCAAGTAAATGGCAGGACATGCACCACGTATTGGAATCACGCCCTTGCCGCAGGCAAAGGTTGCGATCATTTCTTCATCGTGGCACCTAGATATTTGTAATGACTTAATTGCTGGTGCCAAGCGCGCATTAGTTGAAGCACAAGTAGGAACCGTCGAGGTTCAGTTTGTTCCGGGATCTTTTGAGATTCCACTTGCTGCTCAGTACGCATTTGATAAAGGCTTTGATGCAGTAGTTGCAGTTGGCTTGGTTTTAAAAGGTGAGACACCTCACTTTGATTATGTCTGCCAAGGCGTTACGCAAGGGGTAATCGATGTTTCCCTTAAATATGGCAAGCCAATTGGTTATGGCGTCTTGATGTGTAATGACCTTGATCAAGCTATTACCAGATCTGGTGTTGCCGGCAGCAAAGAAGACAAGGGATATGACAGCGCAGTTGCTGCCCTTGAACTTTTGCGTTTGAAGAACGCCTAGATAGACTTCTTTGGTGAGCGTAACTAGCGCAGGAGCAGCCTTTAAGAAGGCGTTAGTTGAAGAAACCCCGCTTCAAATAATTGGCACCATCAACGCTAATCACGCCCTGCTTGCTAAAGCTGCTGGATACCGAGCAATCTATTTATCAGGTGGCGGAGTTGCGGCAGGATCAATGGGAATTCCTGATTTAGGAATCACAACACTAGAAGATGTATTGACCGATGTTCGTCGCATTACTAATGTGTGCGATACACCCCTGCTAGTTGATGCTGACACAGGATTTGGCGCATCGGCTTTTAACATTGGCCGCACAGTAAAGGATCTGATCAAAGCTGGAGCGGCCGCAATGCATATCGAAGATCAGGTTGGCGCAAAGCGTTGTGGACATCGCCCAAACAAAGAAATTGTTTCCAGGGGTGAAATGGTGGATCGCATCAAGGCAGCCGTTGATGCTCGCACAGATGACAACTTCCAAATCATGGCTCGCACAGATGCGATTGCCAATGAGGGTATTGATTCAGCGTTAGATCGCATTCACGCATACATCGAAGCTGGTGCGGATTTGGTTTTCCCAGAGGCAATTGAAAGTTTGGCAGATTATTCCAAGATTTCATCTGCTGTTTCCAAACCGATACTGGCAAATATCACTGAATTTGGAAAGACTCCATTGTTTACTCGTGACGAACTAGCTGCCAATGGCGTGGGAATGATCCTGTATCCGTTGTCAGCCTTTAGAGCGATGAACAAGGCTGCAGAAAGCGTCTATGCCGCTATCCGCCGTGATGGCACACAGGCTGCTGTGATCGACACAATGCAGACCCGAGAAGAGTTATACCAAGCGATTAATTATTATGAATACGAAAAAGCACTTGACCAAACACTAGGCAAAGACAACGGGTAAAAATCATGGAAGAAATCAAAGTAAAGAAGTCAGTTGCACTCTCAGGTGTTCCAGCAGGAAGCACAGCGCTTAGCGCTGTAGGTGGAGCTGACCTTCACTACCGCGGGTACTCAATCAAGGACTTAGCTGCCAACTGTGAGTTTGAAGAAGTTGCCTACCTACTAGTTCATGGGGCGCTGCCAACACAGGCACAGTTAGATGCATACAAGGCAAAACTCAAGGGATTACGTGGGCTTTCACCTCAGGTCAAGACAGTCCTAGAACAACTTCCAAAAACTGCCCACGCCATGGATGTTTTGCGTACTGGTTTTTCAGCACTCGGTGCCATCACTCCAGAATCAACTCATCACACAGAAGCAGAAGCGCGCGATATTGCAGATTCCATGCTGGCAAAGACCGGTTCACTTCTAGGTTACTGGCACCACTTTGCTAATAGCGGCACAAGAATTGAAGTAGAAACTGATGATGATTCAATCGGTGCACACTTTCTTCACCTACTACATGGCCAAAAGCCATCTGCTTTGTGGGAAAAGGCGATGCACACATCCTTAGTTTTGTATGCAGAGCACGAGTTCAACGCCTCAACCTTCACAGGTCGCGTTATTGCAGGAACTGGCGCAGATATTTACTCATGTGTGACCGGATCAATCGGAGCCCTCAGTGGTCCAAAGCATGGTGGTGCTAATGAGGTTGCACTTGAAATTCAGCTTCGTTATGCAACACCAGATCAGGCTGAGGCAGATATTCGAAAGCGCGTAGAAGCCAAGGAAGTAATTATTGGTTTCGGACACCCTGTTTACACAGTTTCAGATCCACGTAATGAGATCGTCAAGGCCATTACAAAGGAGCTTGCGCTAGAGGCTGGCAAAGCGAATTTGTATGATGTCGCAGAGCGCATCGAATCAGTGATGATGGAAGTTAAGAAGATGTTCCCTAACGTGGACTGGTTCTCAGCGGTTGCATATGATGCAATGAAGATTCCGGTTAACTACTTCACGCCATTGTTTGTGATGGCACGAATTTCAGGATGGACAGCTCACGTCATCGAGCAGCGCAATGACGGCAAAATCATCCGCCCAACTGCTACTTATGTCGGCCCCGAAGATTTGGCTTTTGTTCCTATCGAAAAGCGTTAATACATGTCTAACCATGTAGGTTCGAATAATCAGCCATACGATCAGGTCATCATCGACATTGTCGATTATGTACTTAACCACACGATCGAATCAAAGGTTGCTTATGAGACTGCATGGAATTGCTTTCTGGACACCCTTGGATGTGGCCTAGAAGCCCTTGAATACGAAGCCTGCACCAAGCTTTTAGGGCCTGTTGTTCCGGGTGTAACTGTTGCAAACGGTGTGAAGGTGCCTGGTACCAAACATGTTTTAGATCCTGTGCAAGGTGCG
>Ga0209189_1000992_pt1 | contig 21938 bp, 12 predicted proteins | sample C_130820_EF_Meta_FD_187308 | JGI IMG/M metagenome (GOLD analysis project Ga0209189, IMG submission 187308) | Freshwater microbial communities from Lake Croche, Canada to study carbon cycling - C_130820_EF_MetaG (SPAdes) (version 3) | ecosystem: Environmental > Aquatic > Freshwater > Lake... | reverse complement strand
TGCAAGACCATAATTTCCCGCAGTTACTGTGGTATTTGGTAATAAGCTTGCAGATAATGTCCCAGATTTAATATTATTTGCATTTGTTGTATCATTACTTGCTGATGCGACAAGACCTGTTACTTGCCATAATCCAATTTGTATGGATACATTACTGGCACTTACAATACGCCCAGTACTATCAATATTTATCGCTACATTTGAGGCTGCAAGACCATAATTTCCAGCAGTTACTGTGGTATTTGGTAATAAGCTAGCAGAAAGTGTACCAGATTTAATATTATTTGCATTTGTTGTATCATTACTTGCTGATGCGGCAAGACCTGTTATTTGTGATACAGCAATTTGTATCGGTACATTACTGGCACTTAGAATGCGACCTCTACTATCAATATTTATTGCCACATTTGATCCAAATAGAAGACCATAATTTCCCGCAGTTACTGTGGTAGTTGGTAGAATATTTGAAGATAATGTCCCAGATTTAATATTATTTGCGTTTGTTGTATCATTACTTGCTGATGCTACAAGACCTGTTACTTGCCATAATCCAATTTGTATCGGTACATTACTGGCACTTAGAATGCGACCTCTACTATCAATATTTATTGCTACATTTGAACCTAATACAAGCCCATAATTTCCTGCAGTTACTGTGGTAGTTGGTAGAATATTTGAAGATAAGATCCCAGATTTAATATTATTTGCGTTTGTTGTATCAATTGTAGCAGATGCTGCAAGACCTGTTACTTGTGATACAGCAATTTGTATCGGTACATTACTGGCACTTACAATTCTACCAGTATTATCAATATTTAACGTGACATTTGATCCTAATGCAAGACCGTAATTTCCGGCTGTCACACTGGTTATTGGTAATAATTTTACAGAAATTGGATTAACTAATAATAAATTTGATGCTGATATATTTCCAGATGTATATATATCTCCCGCAACACCTAATTTGGTAGTAACAATACTAGTGCCTATACCAACATTTCCAAATTCATCAATGTTTAATGCAATGCCAGAATGTCCATAAAATTGTGCAACAGTATCAGGATAGACTTGTGATATAACCAATCCCGGCCCCCCTGCTGTATTTATAACCTTAATTCTATCAGTATTACTAGAAGTTACATTAAGTACAATAACTTCACCCAAAATTTTTAAATTTGATGTATAAACAGTGCCCTTGCTATATATATCGCCATTTACATGTAATTTGTATGCAGCATTTGTAGTTCCTATTCCTATATTGCCATATCCATTATAATATGTTGTTGCAGTTTCTCCTGGATTATATATAAATGGTGCATTTGCCGATATATCATTATAATCTCCAGTTCTTGCTATTGTTGATAAACCAGATACTATTTGAGATGCATCTATTTGTATTAAATTTTCATTTGCGTTTGTAATTATGCCTTGTGGATTAATAGTAAGTGATATACTTTTTGATTGATCTCCATAACTAACATCTGATGTTATACCTATGCCGGAGGTCGGCAATCTATCATATGAAAGTGTACCGTATATTATATTATCTGCATTTGTTGTATCAATTGTGGCAGATGGTGCAAGACCAGTAATAACCTGTGATGCATCTATTAATATAGGGACACTTGATGCATTTGTTAGACGCCCATATTGATCGATAGTAACTTCTAAAGTATGAGAAGGGCTACTGTAATTTCCTGCATTAACAGAAGTAGTATTTAATAAAATATCTGCAATATTACCAGAAATTATTTGTGATGCATCTATTTGTATTATAGATTCTGATGCGTTTTGGATTATACCCTGTTGATTAATTGTAAGACTAATAGTTTTTGATCCTAAACCATTTATATTTCCCCCTGGATTAGTAATTGGTAATCTATCATAAGACAGAATGCCAGATGTTATATTATTTGCGTTGGTTGTATCAATTGTAGCAGATGAATTAATTCCCGATACCTGCGATACATCAATAATAATAGGAATACTATTTGCGCTTATTATTCTTCCTTTGTTATCAAGGTTAAATATAATATTAGATGCGTAGCTACCATAATTTCCTGCAATAATGTTTGTATTTGGTAATAATGATGCAGATATAGGATTTACCAATAATAAATTTGATGCTGTTATATTCCCAGACGTATATATATCGCCAGCAACGCCTAATTTTGTATTGACATTATCTGTACCGATACCTACATTACCAAATTTATCTATATTTAATGCAATGCCTGAATATGCATTAAATTGCACAACAGTATCAGCATATGTTTGTGATACAATTAATGCTGGCCCATTTGTGATATTTAATATATTTAATTTAGTAGCATTACTTGTTGTAACATTAATTGTTGTTAATTGACCTAATATATTTAAATTAGATGCAAATAAATTACCCGATGTAAATATATCTCCTTCTACGTGTAATTTATATGCTGCGCGTGTAGTTCCTATACCAATAGTGCCAGCTCCATTATAGTAAGATGTTAATGCAGAACTAGCATTATATGTAAATGGTGCATTTAATGCTAGATCATTATAATCGCCTGTTCTAGCAATTGTTGATAATGTAGGTATATTTATAGTTTTTGGAACTAGACTAGTTACGCGCCCATATGAGTCAGTTGTAATTTGCACAGTAGTAGAGTTATCTCCATATTGACCATAGTTACTAATATTTGTCTTTGGCAAATGAGATATATCTAATACACCAGATGTTACCTGTGATGCATCTATTGCAATTAAATTGGATCCTATACTTGTAATTATACCTCTATCATTTACACTTATCAAAATATTACTAGATTGAAAACTATAATTTCCAGATATAGTTCCTGATAATGGCAATCTATTATAAGAAAGAGTACCAGATGTAATATTATTTGCATTTGTTGTATCATTACTTGATGATGCACTAAGACCAGTTACTTGTTTTACAGGTATAATAACTGGATTATTAATTACATTTAATAATCTACCATATTGATCAACAGAGATTGTTATATTTGATGCAGAGTTACCATAATTACCAGGATTTACATTAGTGTTAGGTAGACGACTAGATGAAATAACTCCTGATACAATATTTGCCGCATTAGTTGTATCATTACTTGCGGATGCGGCAAGACCTATTACACTGCTTACAGGTATAATAATGGCTATATTACTAGCACTAATAATACGGCCAGTTGCATCAATATTTAATGCTATATTTGATGCGGCTATTCCATAATTTCCTGCTATCACTGAAGTATTAGGCAATAGAGATGCCGATAGTTTACCAAATTTTATATTACTTGCGTTTGTTGTATCATTGCTTGCTGATGCAGCGAGACCTGTTACCTGCCACAATCCTATTTGTATTGCTATATTACTCGCACTTACAATACGACCAGTTGCATCAATATTTAACGCCACATTTGATGCAACAGTACTGTAATTTCCTCGATTTACAGTTGTCAATGGCAAAGATCTTTCTGTTATTTTTCCATTTGTAGCTATTAATAAATTAGAATTATAAAGAGAATTCGAAATATTTAAATCACCAGATATATCTAAAGTGTAATTTGGTATAGAATTATTTATGCCTACATTTCCAGTATTATTTATTGTTATTCTATCTTGATATTGCACAGCATTTCCTGAGCCCGACATAATATGAAAAGAACCCGCTATATTCGATTGGCCAATATATAATACTAGATTACTATTTGCAGAATGACTTAATCTAGTATTGGAAGCACCGAATGATGTTAAATATATTCTATCAGTAATTTTACCATTCTGCAAATCACCTACATTAATTTTTAAAGTACTTGTATAATCATTGGATCCTTCTCCGATTGTCAATAAAGAATCCGGGGAATTCGTTGATATACCAACATTACCAATTGAATAATATGCTGATGTATTGTTTAAAATAAATGTTTTATTAGTCAAATCATTATAGTTTCCAGTTCCTGCGACAACTGATAATCCAGATACTTGATTTGATGTAATATTTATATTGCAATTTACAGCATTTATAATTCTACCTTTGCTATCAATATTTATTGATGGAACAGCACTATATGAACCATAAATTCCAGATGTAACTCCGGATAATGCAAGTACATCTGGATTTAATGTACCGGTTCCTCTAATATTACTTGCAAGGGTTGTATCAATATACGCGGAACTAACCAGTCCTCCTCCAGTAATTGTACCATTGGTAATATTTACATTTCCAATTATATCAAGAGCCACATTTGGTATACTACTGCCTATACCAATGCGACCTTCGCCAGATATAGTAAATACAGGTCCAGCGTTATTATAAAATTGCGAAACAATACTGCCATTTGTTTGAGATACTTTTAAAGCAGGGCCTGGGCCGCTATTTATAATATCTAATTGTCTACTATTACTTGTAACAACATTTACAGTTGTAAGTTCTCCTATAATATTTAAATTCGATGCAGTTATTGTACCATTAAAATAACCATCACCTTCGATGTGTAATTTAGCCATATTTGCATTTGTTGTTCCTATACCAATATTTCCATTACCTAAATAATAAGTTGTAAGATCTGGGTCATAATAAAATGGAATATTTTGTAAATTACAATAATTTCCATAAATTGCAACTGATGGTAATCCGTATATATTTGCTTTATTAATAATTAATGTTTTTTCTTGAATATCTAGAACACGTCCATATATATCAGTTGTAATCTGTGGTATTATACCATTTGATGCAATACCATATGTTCCAGGAGAGATAATTACATTATCTGTTGGTATTGTGCTTAATGGTAATTTACCTATTGTAATATTACTAGCAATTGTTGTATCGATAAAAGCAGATGGTTTTAAATTGGAAGCGTAAATAGATCCGCTTATATAAGTACTTCCGATTACATGTAAACGATATAATGAGTTAGTTGTACCTATTCCTACATTTGAATTAGTATATATATAATTTATCGGATTATACCATAAACCGGTTTTTGCCCCATTATTATATAAATTGCCTGTAAAATTAACATCGCCGACTGTATCCAAAGAGTAGCTTGGGAAAGGATTATTTATGCCAATAGAATGATTTGAAATTGTAAAATCAGGATATATCGAATTAGTAGTTTTATTAATCATTCCAATAGAAAATATAGGATTTGATAGATTTTGATTAGATGTACCTATTAAATATCCTATATTCGTTTGCGGATCATTGGCATAAATTGATATATATGCATTATCTAAAGTCGAGCCAAATTCAGCAATTTTGCTTATATTTGACCCGACTACTATAAATGATGGATCATCTGTTGATGTATCAAATTGTAACATAGTAACACTTATTCATTATATGCATATTTTTTTATTCATTAAGCACGGAAAAATCTACTTAAAAATTTGATTTTTACTTAATATAACTTGTTATAATTTTGCTACCAATTAATGAATGATGAGTTGCCTACGAAGGAAATTCTTGATAAATTCTTCTATCAGAGTGGTGGTCCAGATGCAACAAACACATTAATTAGGCATCAAATTGAAAGTATGAATGAATTTCTAGATAAAAAATTAATACAGATTATTCAAGGTTTTAATTCTATTCAAGTGTATCATAATTATTCTCAAGATATTAAAGATTTTAAATATAAAATTATTATTAATGTAACCCAGCCTTCTCTTACAAAACCAGTATATCAAACTACAGATGGAACACAGATGCTAATGACGCCAAATCTAGCTCGTGTTAATAATTTGACTTATGCATCTAGTTTATATATTGATGTAAATGTTATTACAGATATTATTAACGATGACGGTATTACCGAAAGGAAAGAAACAGTTATTCCGAATGTTTGTATAGGTAAATTGCCAATAATGGTTAAGTCGAAGGCGTGTATACTTACACAGATGCCAGATGTTACATCAGGTGAATGTCGATATGATTTTGGCGGATATTTTATAGTAAATGGTAATGAAAAAGTAATTATATGCCAAGATCGTATCAGTGAGAATAAAACTCTAATTTTCCAACCTAATGGAAATGGCGATGGATTATTTGCAGAGATCCGATCTATGCCTGATGGTATTTTCTTGCCTCCAAAAACCACTAGTCTGCATTTATCGGGGAAATCAAATCATATGGGAAATGTTATAAAACTAACTGCTTCTTTTATTCGATCAGAAATACCTTTATTTGTAATGTTTCGCGCATTAGGTATAGAATCGGATAAAGAAATTTATGCACATATTATTCTAAACCTTGAATCAAAGAAAGATCAGCGAATTTTTTCACAATTAGCTGCTTGTGCGGAAGATGCTTATGATATACATACTCAAGTAGATGCTATTCAATATTTATTGAAAGTACTTGGTACAACTGGTAATCCAAAAGAATATTTAGAGCAACCAGAAAAAGCGGTTGCAATTGTTAAAAATACAATAAAGAATGATTTCTTGTCTCACGTAGGTCCTTCTTTTAGAAAGAAAGCGCTTTATCTGGGTTCGATGGTAAAGAAATTATTAATGATACATATGGGTTATATGGAATATGATAATCGCGATTCGTATCTCCATAAAAGAATTGATACTCCCGGTATATTATATAGTAATCTATTTCGTCAATGTTATGGAAAAATGATTAAAGAAGTTAGAAATTTAATTGTTCGAGAATTAAATTTATGGCGTGCGAATCCAAATACGCCTTTGCAGCTTATAACAGTTAATAATGTTCATCGTTTTTTCAAACAAAATGTAATTGAGACAGGATTAAGATATGCACTTTCTACGGGTAATTGGGGTATAAAGAGTATCGGAAGTTTTCAAAATATTCGTCAAGGCGTTGCTCAAATGTACAGCAGGATGTCTTACTTAAGTTCTCTTTCACATTTGCGTAGAATTAATACACCAATGGAGAAAAATGGTAAACTTGTACAGCCTAGAAAACTCGAGAATTCACAGTTTGGTGTTATTTGTCCAAATGAATGCTTTGCTCCAAATACTCCTATATTAATGTGGAATGGCACTATAAAACAGGCAAAAGATATAATCGTAGGTGATTATTTAATTGATGATAATGGCAATTCTATTTATGTTAGAAGTACTTGTTCTGGATATAAAACTATGTATGATATTATTCCAACTAAAAAGAATTTTATCAGTTATACAGTAACTGATAATCATATTCTAACACTCAAGATAAGACAATACAAAACTGTTATAAATCATACAAAACTAAAATGGTTTGATAAAAAAGCACTTAAATACAGATACAAACAATTCAATAATTATGATGATTTACAAATATTTGGATCAAAAATAGATAATGATGATGTAATTGATATTACGATTGATAGATATCTTTCATTGCCTAGAATTGTTAGAAAACAATTATATACCTTTAAAAGTGGCGGAATTAATTGGGAAAGTAAACTAGTACAAGATCCGTATGTACTTGGTATGAAAATAAGAAATAAAAAAATTCCGTTTGATTACTTGATAAATGATCGTAAGACAAGATTAGAATTATTGGCAGGAATAATTGATTCTAATGGGATTGTAAGAGCAAATGTGCATGAAATTCTTATATCGCAAGATGAATATATTTATGATATTGAGTTTTTAACAAGAAGTTTAGGATTTTCTTGTTGTCTAAACGATTATAATGAATTAATTATTACTGGTGAAAATTTGTGTGAAATTCCGTTTCGTACAAAAATAGATAATCTTACATCGGTTAATAAACCAAAGAATTATATGCAAAGTTCTTTCAAATTGATTAAAAAGAATATTGAGCCATTTGTTGGATGGCAAGTTGAAGGCAGTGGTAGATTTCTTCTATCTGATATGAGTGTAGTTCATAATACTCCTGAGGGAGCGGCAGTGGGACTTGTTAAAAATATGGCACTAAGCACGCATATTACAGTAAATATTTCGAGTATTTATGTGCGAAAAATGATTGAAGAATTAGGTACAAAAATATATGATGATAATATTATTGATCCGATTGCATATCTGAAGCGTATGGGAAGTGAAGATACAGTGACTATAATTATTAACGGAGATATAATTGGATATCATGAAAATCCTGTTGAGTTTTATAATCAAATGCGGCATTTTAAACGTTATGGATCTATTCCACCCATGACATCTATTGTATGGGATATTAAAAACAGTACAATTTCAATGAGTACGGAAGCAGGTCGTATGGCCCGGCCATTATATATTGTAAATTCTGGTGTACTTGAGTTAATACGTCAATTAAGTGAAAAATCACAGAAATTTGAGGAGTTTTCGGAGAATAAAACATTTCAACAATTTATTTCGCCTTTAATTGATGATACAACTGAAGGATTTATAGAGTATCTCGATGTAGATGAAATAGACAAAGCGATGCTTGCTATGGTTTCTAATGATTTAAATCGTGGTATTAAAGGAAAATCACTTCCTCCTAAATTTACACATTGTGAAATACATCCATCATTGATAAATGGGATACTTGCTGCAAATATCCCATTTATGGATCATAATCAAGCTCCGCGTAATTGTTATCAATGTCTATGGGTAGAAGAACCAGTTTTATGCAGTGGAGGTAATGTAAAAGCGATTAAAAATATTACTATAGATGATAAAGTAATCTGTTTCAATCCTATAACTATGATCGCATCAAATACAAAGGTAATACATCAATATGTTAGACCTGCTATGAAACCAGTATATCGTATTATAACTATTAGCGGTCGCGTTATTGTTGCAACCCAAGATCACAAATTTATAACAAATCAAGGATGGCGTGATGTTACTGGATTTAATTCTAAAATTAAATTTGGCATATATCCCATGCCAAAGAACATTATAATTGGAGAAGATAGTAATATTCCTGTGAATTTCACGAATATTGAAAAAGATATTGAATATATTAAATTTATAAATTTATATCCTATTGCACAAAATGATTATCGAGTATCTATTATTGCAAGAATACTTGGGTTTAATTATAGCAATAAGAATCTTATGTTTGCATCAAAACAAGATATGGACAGATATGATGATGATATTCGCTTAATTGGTTTCAAAGACGGACATAGGGATCATAAATTTATTACATTTCTTTCAATATTATTAAAAGAAATTGTTAAGATTCCTGATTGGATTAACAATGGTTCATTGTTAATTAAACGTGAATTTATTAGTGGCTATTTCAGTAATAATATTATTAAGCGAGATGATATTAAAGAATTTATAGATATAAATTTCCCAAATGCGGAGAATTTTATTGATAATTTTACATATTCATATAATTATTATAAAACATTAGTTACTGCAAGAGAAGCTGAATATTATAGGTATATCAAATATAATAAAGATCCTATGTCTTTGCAAGAATGGAATGATCTCATTGAATTAAAAGGTAATCTAATGTTTGTCCCGTATTCTAAAGTTATACAAATGCGAAATATTATGATATCCGATATTACAGTAGATAGCGACAATCATTCTTTTATTGGAGGAGATGGATTTGCTGTATCAAATAGTGCAATGGGGAAACAGGCAGTTGGTATTTATATGAGTAATTACAATGAACGTCTAGATACTTTGGCTCACGTATTGCATTATCCACAAAAACCGATTGTTAGAACTATGTTATCTAAATATACATATTCCGATGAAATGCCATATGGTATTAACGCGGTTGTCGCAATTATGACGCATACTGGATTTAATCAAGAAGATTCTGTGATGATCAATCAATCTTCTCTTGACCGCGGCTTATTTACAAGTACATATTTTAAGACATATCGTGATCAATGTAGCAAGAATCATAGTACAGGTGAAGAGGAAGTTTTTACAAAGCCTATTGTAGAGGAAACGGGTCGTGTGAAACCTTATAATTATGATAAATTGAATGAAGATGGTTTTATACCAAAAAATACAGCAATTACACAAAATGATATATTAGTTGGAAAAATAATGCCTTACAAGTCTCAAGGCGTCACACATGCACGTGATACAAGTCTACAAGTGAAAGGCAATGATGAAGGTAATATTGATTATAATTATACAGGAATTAATGGTGATGGTTATAAGTTTTGCAAGATAAGATTGCGAAAATATCGCAAAGTTGTTGTAGGAGATAAGCTCGCCTGTTATACAAAAGATCACGATATTTTGACTACAGATGGTTGGATAAGCATTAGCGAATTAACAGTTAAACATAAGGTTGCTACAATGGTTGATGATGCTCTAGTATATCAAAACCCAATTGAATTGCAAAATTATGATTATAAAGGTAAAATGTATTCTCTTGAAAGTAATCAGGTTAGTTTATTAGTAACGCCAAATCATCGTATGTATGTTATGGGGGAAGGTAAATATAAAGTCGATAAAGCAGAAGATATCTTTAATATGCGCAAGAGATATAAGAAAAATATAAATAATTGGAATCCGAATTATAATTCACTAGATCTTCCTTGGAATCTTGTTATTGAAAATGGAATTATAAGTAAATTTCGATTTGATAATGAAAATGAGATAGATATTAATTTGTGGATTACGTTATATGGTGTATATATAAAAGAAGGATCTTCCGATAAAGAAATTAATGGTTGGCATATGGATAATACACATCTTCAAGAATGGACATATTGGTTAAATCAAGAACAATCAAGAAAACTTGTTGATACAATATTTATAGGAGACGAAGAAGAAAAACTATATTATACATCATCAAACGAACTAGCGGATAATTTTCAAAGACTTTGCCTGCACGCGGGATATTCTTGTAATAAATATATAAAATCAGATACAAATTATTGGACACTTAAAATTATTATAAAAGAAAATGAACCGATTGTTAATAAATGGATTGATAAAAAGTTTATGGATAAGTGGGTAGATTTTGATGATAAGGTATTCTGTTGTACTGTTCCGCGCGGTGAAGGAATTATATATGTTCGCCGAAATGGACTCACAGTTTGGAGTGGGCAATCTCGTTCAGCTCAGAAAGGATGTGTTGGAATGATTTATCATCAATCTGATATGCCTTTCTCTAAAAGTGGAATTACACCAGATATTATTATGAATCCTCATGCTATTCCATCACGAATGACAATGGCGCAGCTAATGGAATGTATTATGGGTAAAGCGTGCTGCTACATTGGTGCACGCGGTGATTCTACTCCATTTACTCAGTGTTCTGTTGAGAGTATTGCATCTGTATTAGAACAATCTGGATATGAGCGATATGGCAATGAAATACTATATAATGGCCGTACTGGAGAACAAATTCAAACAGAAATTTTTATAGGTCCTACATATTACCAGCGATTGAAACATATGGTTGCCGATAAGCAACACGTACGAGGTAGTAATGGTCCAATTGTAATGCTGACGCGCCAACCAGCAGAGGGGCGTGCTCGTGCAGGAGGACTTAGATTTGGCGAAATGGAACGTGATGGTATTGTGGCTCATGGCGCGGCTTCATTTTTGAAAGAGAGAATGTTAGATGTATCAGATAATTTCAGAGTATTTATTTGTAGAAAATGTGGTCTCATTGCAACTGCGAATCCTGAAAAAAATATTTATAAATGTAATAATTGTAAAAATAATGCAAATATAAATCAGGTAAGAATGCCATATTCTATGAAACTTCTTCTACAAGAATTATTAACAATGAGTGTAGCAGGAAGAATTATTGTATAAGTATATAATATAATGACACAATCACTTTCAAATGATATTTTAATGAGAAGTATAAAAATATTAGATATTGGATATATTACCGTATTATATGTAGCCATCTCAATTATTTTGGCATTTTTAACAGACAAAATAATGGGAGAATTTGATGAGAAAAAAGAAGCAAAAAAATCAAAAATAGTATTAACTGTAGAAGTAATTATTACTGTATGGATCTACGGTGTTTTAATATATATAGTTAGAAATATTATAAGTTTAGTTCCTTTTCCATTAGATGGATATAAAGGCTTTGAACATAGACGAGTTAAAGAATTGCATTCTGCAATGGTTTTTACATTTACATATATTTTATTTTCTAAATATATGAAAAGCAAATTATCATTTTATTATGAATACTTAGCTAAATAAAAATAAAAATAAGTTATTTAAGAAATTTTTATGTTTATAATAAAATGTATCAAAGTAGAATTAAAAACGGTAAAAAACGTACAAATCGCGATGAAAAACATAGAGGTATAATAGAACCTGATATTGATCAGGAATATGCAATAGTACAAGAATTACTTGGGAATGGTAGATTGCGTGTAATGTGCGTTGATGAAATCCCACGAATTGCGAGGATTCGTGGAAATATGCGAAAAAGTACTCATAAGGTAATTATAGAAAAGGGTGACTTAATCTTAATATCTCGCAGAGATTTCGAAGAAGATAAAGTAGATGTTATACATAAATATACTCATGAAGAAGCGTCTTCTATAATACATTCAAAAGATTCTGCAATACCTGCTATAATAAGAAGATTATGGACAGGCGGTGATATTACAATAGAAGATGAAGAGGAGAATAATGTTATATTTTATGAAAATTAATCAATATCATTTACATTTATAATTTTAAGTTCATCTTTACAAACCGGGCAATTATGATTTTTTTCTAGCCATTTCTCTATACATTGCCCGCAATATATATGATTACATTTATTAATTTTTCTTAGATATGTACTACTTATAAAATCATCTAAACAAATTGGACAACACTCTTTATAATCTGATTCTTCTAAATCTTTTATTGGAGCAACATTTTCTATTTGTTCATTAGTTAAACCTATATAATGGTTTCCCATCTCATCGCATAATCTAGATAAATTTTCGTAATTTTCTTCTTCTATTTCTGTTTCATCTGAAAACATAGATAGATATGTAATTATAAATAATTCATGTTGAGTCATTAAATGAGTAAGCGCTTCATCATCCGTTTCTATTATCAAATTGCATACAGGGCATGTAATCATACTTATTATTCTTAAGATAACCTTTAGATAATTTTCTTATATTTTGTATTTTATAGAATGAAAGGAACGTCAGAGATTCACGGCATATTATACGAAGGTGATAAAAGTATAGTATACAAAATAACTAAGAAGAATGATATATCAATAACTTTGAAAAAATATAATATAAAAAAGTTATCGGAATACGACAAAGTACATATTAAAAATGAAATAGAAATATTATTTCATTTAAATCATCAAAATATCATTAAGGGTATTTTATATAATAATGATGATAATTATATATATATCTATCAAGAATTTGCAGAGATAGGAGATTTGTTTGATTTTGCATCACAATTTGTAAATAGACGAGTGCCGCTTGCTTGTGTTATGAATAAAATAGTATATCAAATATTGCGAGGATTAGAATATTTACATGGCTTATATATAATTCATCGTGATATTAAACCTGAAAATATTTTAATTGCTAATAATTTTGTAATTAAAATATGTGATTTTGGATTATCAATTAATCAAAATATTATAAAACCAATGAGCAAAGTGGGGACACTTGAATTTATGGCGCCTGAAATTATTAATATAAATAAAAATATAAATAAAGTTACATATAATGAAAAAATAGATATTTGGGCATTAGGTTGTATTACATATGAATTATTATATGGTATATCACCGTTTTATGATAAAAATACGATAAATATAGAATATCGCATTTGCAATACAAAACCTTATTATAATTATAATGTTACTATAAATAAATTTGCTCTCAATTTTATAACAAATACATTAATACGTAATCCAGAATTAAGACCATCTGCTGTAGATCTTTTATCTAATTATTCCAATTCAAATTCTTTTTATATATTAAAACGTGTAACATTACCACAAATTTCTTATGATCATAATAATGTTATTGATACATCTTCTCCTAGTGTCAAGATGTGTTGTTGTCTAAATAGAATTAAAACCATATAAGGATTTTATACTTATTAATATAATTATTCTTACCAGAATGGTAATGATCGATGATTATATCGAATATACTAATAAATATAAAGCAATATATGGTGAAAAAACAATTGTTTTAATAGAAGTCGGTTCTTTTTTTGAAATCTACGCAATCAAAAATGATAATACAGATGAAGGTGCAAGTGATATTTATATAATTGCAGACTTATGTAATTTTGTAGTAACTCGAAAAAATAAAACAATACTTGAAGTATCGCATAAAAATCATTTAATGGCAGGTTTTCCTAGTTATGCATTATCAAAACATTCACAAACACTTTTAAATAATAATTATACAGTGGTACTTGTTGAACAAGTAAGTTCCCCGCCAAACCCAGAAAGAAAAGTTACACAGATATTAAGTCCATCTATGCAGATTTCTGTAAATAAATCTGAAGGTAATTATTTAATGGTTACATATTGGGATATACATAAAGATATAACAGGCAACAGATTTTTTTCTTTAGGCATAGCTGGTGTAGATGTATCAACTGGAAGAACTTGGATATATGAAATTATGCGATCAAGTGGTTCTGCTCTAGATGAATTTACACGTTGTTTTCAAATGTATCAGCCATCTGAAATTGTATTTATAGGCAGTAACTTAACTCTCGATGAACGTTATAAGATAGAAGAAACGAAAATAGATGGTGGTAGTTCTTATCATTTATTATGGGATATTGATATAGAAATCTATAAGAAGGTATCTTATCAAAATCAAGTTATTGAAAAAGCTTATTCAAATACTGGAATACTTAAAGGGCTTGAAGCTTTATCCATTGAAAATTATGAGAACGCACGTATTGCTTTTAGTTATATGATACAATTTGGCTATGAACATAATAGTTCAATTATTAAAAATCTAATTTATCCAGAGCATTTACATTTTGAAGGACATTGTACACTTGAATATAACAGTACAATACAATTACAGTTAATATCAGCTACAAATAATGAAAAATCACTTTTAAGTATTCTTAATAGATGTTCAACAGCATTTGCAATGCGAAGATTCCGCGAAAGATTATTGCAACCAATTAATAATGTATCAATATTAAAAGATCGCTATGAAAAAATACAAAATATGATTGATTCTAATAATTCATATAAAATTCGCGATATTTTAAAGAGCGTTCTCGATATTGAAAGAATGGTAAGACGTATGATTATAAATAAATTTAATCCATCAGAATGGACGAGTTTTCATAATTCGTTTGAAAGTATTATGGCTGCCCAAAAATTATTGAATACAGATACTTCTTTTATTGAGAATATAATGAATGATTATATAAAGATAATTGATATTGATGAGGCATCTAAATATACTTTAAATGAAATTAAAGGTAATATATTTAAAATTGGAAATTATGCTGAAATAGATACAATAAATAGATCATATTTATTTCATTTATCGGAACTCGATAAAATAGCGAATTCTTTTGAAGAAGGCGCAAAAGTTGAATATAATACTATTGACGGATATAAAATTACAATGACAAAAAAACGATGGGAAAAAGTTAAATCGCAAAATTATACAGCAAAACTTGTAAGTCAAAATAGTTCTATTGTAAGACTTACAAACAAATTCATAGAAGATACCTCGCATGAAATTATTAATTTGGAAAGAAAACTTGTAGAAACTGTTACAAAAACTTTTTTTGAATTTGTAGCTACATTTATTGAAAAGAATAAAGATAATATATTAAAAATAATAAATGATGTGGCAGAACTTGATATAATATGTACTTGTGCAAGAAATGCAGTCGATTATCATTATAAATATCCTAAAATATCTCAGTGTAATAGATTAGAAGCCATAAATTTGAGGCATCCAATTATTGAAATTATTAATACTAAATATAAATATATTCCAAATGATATATCTTTTAATAATGAAAAGAATTTAGGTTTATTGTTATTTGGAATGAATTCATCGGGAAAAAGTTCTTTTATGAAAGCAATTGGTTTAAATATAATTATGGCACAGGCGGGTATGTTTGTTGCTGCTGATGATTTTGAATATATGCCATATAATCATATATTTACACGAATTGCGGGTAATGATAATATTTATAAAGGATGGAGTACTTTCACAATAGAAATGTTAGAATTAAAAACAATATTGGAAAGAGCAAATGAAAACAGTTTAGTGCTTGGAGATGAATTATGCTCTGGTACAGAGGCTATATCGGCTCTTGCAATAGTTGCTGCTGGAATAGATATTTTATTATCTAAACAATCAACTTTTATATTTGCAACTCACTTACATAATTTGGTTAAATTAGAAATTATTAGAAATTCTAATAAAATTGCAATTGCACATATGCACGTCGAGGTAGATCGCGAATCAGGTTTACTTGTATTTGATAGAAAATTGAGAAAAGGTGTAGGAAGTGAAATGTATGGTTTAGAAGTATGTAAAGGTTTATCTTTACCAGCTGAATTTATAAAATTAGCACATGAAATTCGATGTGAAATTACCGGTATTTCTACGCAATTTGTAGCTACAAAAGTTTCACGTTACAATTCAGAAGTTACTATGGCGGAATGTAAAATATGTGGAGAAAATGCTACCGAGTCTCATCATATTAATCCACAAATATTAGCAGATAAAAATGGTTTTATAGACCATTTTCATAAAAATAGAGAATTTAATTTAATTGCTGTATGCGATAGTTGTCATAATAAAATTCATTATGGGATATTAGAAGTACACGGATACAAAGAAACATCTGAAGGAAAGAAAGTAGATTACAATATTACAGATGCTAAATCTATTCTATATGATAAAATTAAATATATAAATAATGAATTTTATATAAAGAAAACAAAGAGAAGTAAATGGATGCATGTGTCTCAAAATGAAATTATATCATTTTGTAGAAAGAAAGGTATAGATGATGAAATTTGTAAAAAATTTATATTGGAATTTCAAAAATTTGATTTTCATTAAAAATGGAAATATAGATCCGGGAACAAAGAAACTGACCACAGCAACGAAACGAATGGCTTCCCTGGCACGCACCGTCTCCACTCGCCCGTTCCCGCCCGCTCGCCCCGTCGCGCGCGCCGCGGCCAAGGTGGCCAAGATGGACAATGTAGCCAATGCATTCAATGACGCCCTCTACCATGACCCGATCAAGACCGAGACCGAGTCTTCGCCCATTCAGAGCAAGGAAGAGGCGGAGACGGCGGAGACGGTGGCAGACAAGATTCGCAAGATCGCGATGGAGGCGCGAGAGAAGCGCTCAGACACTAACGACGCCTCCTGGAAGGACGAGAAGAACAACGCTGATATCAAGCTGTTCTTCAACACCGAGGTGAAGAAGGGCGCGATGGAGAAGATCGAGAAGCGCGCGGTGATCGGCTGCAACAACGCCAACATCCTCGAGTACAAGTTCGACGAGTACTTCTACGTGAAGGACGGCAAGGTTGTCCGCACGGAGGGCTTCCAGAAGATCCCCAACACCTATCTGCACAAGATCTACAAGGTGATGAAGACCGACTTCTTTCAGTCGCTTATGAAAGAGTTTATCAACACACTTGGTGATATGTGCTATGAGTGCTGGGCGCCGGCCAAGAACCTCAACGTGATCGAAGTTTACTGGGGCCCCACCAAGAACCACGCATGGGACTACAATGACTACGATGACGAAACCGAGGCCGATGACGATGACGATGACCCTGCCATGAAGCTGCCAGATACGCTCGACACACCTGACGAGGAAAAAGCGGAGCAGGCAGAGCAGGCGGCACCGATGACTGAGCCCGGCGACGAGAAGTCATACAAGGCAGTGGTGAAGCGCGGCGGCTCCTCCAAGAACAAGGCGTAAAAACACAAAACATCATATCTATTCATAAAAACAACACATATCTGAAAAATACCAAATTTTTGGTATTAATATTTGTCTATTATATTTTGCATAGTATATTCTTCTTCTATATTTAAAATTATATTAAAAATGTCTTTAAATATATTAGGATTAGAAGTTATAATTAATGTATCTGCACATATATAATAGCAATCCCAATTTATTATTTCTCCAATTTTTAATATACTATTAGTTATATATTTTTCTTGATATTTACCCAATAAATATTTTATTAGTATTGATTCATTAAAAAAATCATAAGTTATTATATAAGATAAACATATAGATGCAATAACAATCTCATCGCAATTTATTTCAATGTCTTTACATTTTTCAATAATTGTATCATATAATGTAATTGATCTACAAAGTATTTTTGATAATTTTAGTTCTTGGAGTATAGAATAAATAATATTAATATTTTTTGTGCGATTTTCAAAATTCATTGGTTTAAATATTTTATTATTTACAACAGAATTTGGAATATAATCATTAGATTTTAATCTTTTATATAAATCAGTTAAAGATATTCTTGTAACAGGCCGCCATTTGCAACAGTCTCTATATATATTATAAATATCACTTGATAAATATTGATGTAATACTATATTTAATGGATAATATTCTCTTGATTTTTTTTTTTGATATAGTAAAAGTTCTAACCATTTTTTTTGTCTATTGTATCTATTTATATCGTTATTATTTAATCTTGAAGGATGTTCCCCTTTTGTAAATAAGAATATAATAATAAATCCAATATACCAACTTGTTGAATTATTATGTGGCATTTCATATTTACATATTTCGGGAGGAGTATATACCCACGTGCCTATAGAATTTGACCAATTAAACCCCCAATCATTATTATTTTGAATTTTTATTGAACATAAATTATAATCAATTAATATTACTTCATTTTCTGGCATAATCATTATATTAGATGGCTTGATATCAGTATGCTGTATTCCCATATCATATAATTTAATCAATATTTCAACTAAAGATACTAGTATTTTCATGCAATTTTCATGACTATATGCTGATGTATTTACCCATTCAAATAATGTAATACCGTAATAAGGCATTAATATATCTGCATGGTCTTTAGTTAATGTGATTTTTTTTATTTTTGGACATCCATTTATATTTTGTACATATGTTGAAAAGACAAGATCGCGTATAGTACAATAATTTATTAATTTATCAGTTTCATATATATCTAATCTTTTAATAACTTCATCTTTATGGCGCAGAATTCTTCCATATGTACCTTGTGTTATATTTTCAAATTTAGTATCATCCTCCATAGTTAATTATTGCATGGAATAATTAAATTCAAATTTTTATAAATTACCATATATAGCCAAATGGAATAAATATTCTATATATAATGGCTTTCTATATCCATCAGTTGAAGAAAGTAAATGATCTATATTTGCAGCATATGATATAAAGTTCATTTTATTTTTATCCGGTATAAAATGTAATAAATCTAATGCTATATTTTTAACAGATGAATCATTGATACTAATTTTATGCGTAAAATCTCTTATATTTTCCATTGATAAATTTTTATTTTTCATAAAATCATATATTGTAGGGCAATTATATATGCAAAATTCTTCAGTTAAAACTTCTGGCATTTCTTTATTTAAATAATGTACATATAATGCAAAATAAAGATCCTGACAATTATTCCTTTGCAATATTTCATGATATGTTAAATTTAATTTTTCAAATGTAACCACAAATTCAGAAACAGTAAATAAAGGTACTCTTATTAAAATAAAGCGGCTTCTTATAGGTATTTCTAATTTATTATAAAAGTGTGTTGTACATATAAATAATGCGTTATTTGAATATTTTTCAAATAATACACGAAAATCATAAAATTTATTATTATTTGTAATATAATCAATATGTCTTATAATAATTATGTGTTTTTTTGTATGTATACTCGGATTTAATACCATATGTTTAATCAATTCTGTGAATTTTACCAAATCTTTCGGTTGTTGAGGAATACTTAAATCTATTTCGAAAAAATAAGGTGTTTCAAAATAGATTACATCTTTTTCCCATATTAATTTATTAATTTTATAATTTCCAAATATTTCTTTAAATGCTGTATAATATAATAATTCGAGTGGAAAGCCTTTATGACTATATAATATTACATTTGAAATTAGATCTAGTTTTTCGATAAATATATCTATTATTTTTTTATGTTTAGGAACATATTCTAATATATTTTTAAAATTATCAAAATAATATTTCCATAATTCATCCATATATTAAAGATTATCATATTGCTTAAATTATGGATCCATATAGTATACTTGGATTATCACCAAATACAGATTTTAATGAAGTAAGAGCAAGATATTTCTATTTAGCAAAGAAACATCATCCTGATAAATTGGATAAAAGTATATCAAGTGAAGAAAAGAAGAAAAACGAAGATTATTTTAAAAATATTACGGTTGCCTATCATGAAATAGATCGTAAAAAGAATGCTAGCAATAATGGCCATAACTACGAGGAAGACTTTTGGAAACACTTAGAAGAATTCTTTAATACGCCAGAAACGTGGGAATGTATGAAAGATATATTATATAAAATATCATCAAAACCGAAAATACACAAGATATCATTAAAATTGTCACTCGAAGATATTCATAATTCAAAATTGCGCAAATTACGTTTATTCTTGAGAGGTATTAAACAACCTATATATTTAACTATTAATAGTAGTGATATATTTGAAAAAGATTTTATTGAAATAAATAATTATAAAATTGATGATAATGCGAAAGAAATTAATATTATTATTGAATTATCTATTGAAAAACATAAAGTTTTTAGATTAATGCATTTAATAAATAGATGGGATCTTTTTTATGAAATAACAATTACTTGGATCGAGTATATTCAAGGGAAAAATATTACTATTGATTATTTAAACAATGAAAACTTAAATATTGAAATTCCAGCATATTATAATACAGATACTCCTTTTATTATTGAAAATAAAGGTTTATCTGGAAAAGGAGATTTGTTTATTATTATAAAAATATATAACCCTAAAAATTTTAAAGAATTTAAGGAAACTTTAGACGCACTTGTTATGGAACCTCGTCTCTGATTTTGAAAACTATTTAAGGATTTGATGATTTTAATAAACATCCTGGAAAATGGCTCGCGCTGCGTCTGCCAAGCCTGCTGCTGCTGCCACCACTGTCTCTGCTGCTGCTGCTGCCCCTGTAAAGCCAAATGCCGATGCGAGTGCAAAGGCTGCCCCTAAGCCACGTGCTAAGGTTACCGGTGATAAGACTCCATTGGTTGAAAAGCCAGCGACGGATTCTGCTGTGGCGAATGTCGCATCTCCGGTAGATAGTACCGAAACCGAGGCAACTGTATCTCTAGTTGACAAGGTTGAGCAGAAGATTAACAGTCTTTCTCAAATTATCAAGGAGACTCTTGCCGAGCTCAAGGTTCTGAAGAAGGATTATGAGAAGATGCGCAAGAGCGTCGAGAAGACTGAGCGTAAGCGTGCAAATGCCCGCACTAACCCCAATGGTTTTGCTAAGCCAACGCCAATTACTGATGAACTCTGTGTTTTCCTAAGCATTCCAACCGGGTCTGTTATGTCTCGCACTGATGTAACTCGCAAGATTAATGCTTATATCAAGGAACATAATCTGAATAAGCCTGATAACAAGCGCATTATTCTACCGGATGTACCTCTCCGTAAGATTCTAAATGTCAAGGAGGGTGAGGAGGTTTCTTTCTTCTCTCTTCAGAAGTTTCTAAGCCCACTATTCAAGAAGGCAGTTCCAGTACCACCGGTTACTGATTAGATACTCTATATCTAATCTGATTATTTGCATATTTTAATCTTTGAGCAATATTCTTTATTTTTACCTATTTCTTTTACCTGAAAAAATATGATTTTTTTACTACCTTTTTCTATATCTAGGATTCCCATTCTGGCTGCTTCGATTGGTGTTTTTGCAATATATATTTTTCAAGAAATTACAAATTGACGCATTATTATATTGACATTATTT
>Ga0209189_1000987_pt1 | contig 21966 bp, 23 predicted proteins | sample C_130820_EF_Meta_FD_187308 | JGI IMG/M metagenome (GOLD analysis project Ga0209189, IMG submission 187308) | Freshwater microbial communities from Lake Croche, Canada to study carbon cycling - C_130820_EF_MetaG (SPAdes) (version 3) | ecosystem: Environmental > Aquatic > Freshwater > Lake... | reverse complement strand
AGCAATCTCGGGGAGAAGTTCTTTCGATGCTTCGGGTAGATCGACCCAATTGAGCCTGACCGCAGCCTCAGCTGCAGCTTTTGCTCCCCACGTTGTCGCATCCTTGTGTGCGATTCGTAGATGGGCATCTCTTAACTTTCGATAGAGATCGCTCTCGCGATCAATCGAGGAAAGTGATGGCCCAGCAACTTTCATTACGCGAGAGCCTTCTTAACATCTGCTACGACGCGCTCTGAAGTAAGACCAAACTCTGTGAATAGTTTTGGAGCAGACGCTGATGCGCCCCAGTGATCAAGTGAGATGATTACACCTGAATCCCCAACGTATTCGCGCCAACCGAGTGCAATTCCAGCTTCGATACTAACTCGCAGCGAGTTCTTAGGTAGAACTGATTCGCGATATGAGGCTGGTTGCTCGTTAAACCATTCCAAGCATGGTGCGCTGACTACGCGAGTAGAAACACCTGTTGCTTCAAGGGCAATCTGTGCATCGAGTGCAATTCCGACCTCAGACCCAGTTGCGATGATGACAACTTTCGGAGCCGATGATGACTCTTTCAAAATGTATGCACCTTTATCAACGCCTGATACTGCGCCATGGGTTGTGCGATCAACGGTACGAAGGTTCTGGCGTGAGAGCAGGAAGCCAGCTGGCTTATTTCGCTTCAATACTGATTTCCAGGATTCTGCAACCTCGTTGGCATCGGCAGGGCGAATCACTGCGAAGTTTGGAATCGCACGAAGGGCAGCAAAGTGCTCGATTGGTTGGTGCGTTGGTCCATCTTCTCCAACACCGATTGAATCATGTGTCCAGATGAATATCGATGGAATATCCATAATCGCGGCAAGGCGCACAGAAGGGCGCATGTAATCACTAAAGACTGCAAATGTTCCACCGAAGGAACGAGAGAGTCCGTGCAGTGAAATTCCATTGATGATCGATCCCATTGCATGTTCACGAATTCCAAAGTGGATGATGCGTCCATAAGGATTCGCATTCTTCATCTCACTTGTTGCCGGCAAGAATGAATTGCCACCTTCGATTGTGGTCATATTGGAATCTGCAAGATCTGCAGAGCCGCCCCAAAATTCAGGAAGCAACTTAGCAATTGCATTAATGACATGACCTGACGAGGTACGAGTAGCTACATCTTTACCAGCTTCAAATACTGGAAGTGCCTGCTCCCAACCTGCAGGAAGCTCGCGAGCAACCAAGCGCTTAAGAAGGGAGGCGCGATCTGGATGAGCGCTCTGCCACTGTGCAAACTTTCCGTCCCAGGCTTTGCGTTTTTGCGCCCCGCGTTCTTTGACTTCGCGCACATGCGAAAATACATCGGCAGGCATAGCAAACTTTTCTTCTGGGTTAAGGCCAAGTTCGACCTTTGTTGCTGCAACTTCTTCATCGCCCAATGCTGACCCGTGTGACTTACCTGTTCCACGCAGTTTTGGTGCTGGCCAAGCAATCACTGAATGCATACGAATCAGTGAAGGCTTAGTGGTCTCAGCCTTTGCAGCAACCATCGCCGCGTCCACTGCTGCAAGATCGATATTGCCATCGGGAAGCGCTGCGACTTCTTGTACATGCCATCCATATGCGCGATATCGCGCTGCAACATCTTCGGTAAATGAGACATGTGTATCTCCTTCAATGGAGATGCGGTTATCGTCATAAATAATATTGAGATTTCCGAGCTCTTGAGTTCCGGCAAGAGAAGATGCTTCGCCTGATACACCTTCTTGCAGATCGCCATCTGAACAGATGACCCATATTGAGTGATCGAAAATTGAGGTACCCGCTGCCGCATCTGGGTCGAGCAGACCACGTTCGTATCGCGCAGCCATTGCAAAGCCGACTGATGTTGCAACTCCAGCACCGAGAGGTCCAGTAGTCATTTCAACGCCCGCTGTATGACCGTATTCAGGGTGTCCAGGTGTCAGAGAATTCCATGTTCTGAAAGATTGCATATCTTCCATCTCAAGGCCGTAACCGCTGTAAAAGAGTTGTGTATATAAAGTAAGGGAGGAGTGTCCGCACGAGAGAATAAATCGATCGCGACCTAGCCACTGTGGATCAGATGGATCATGAACGAGGTGGCGCTGAAAGAGGTTATAGGCAACAGGAGCAAGAGCCATAGCTGTACCTGGGTGGCCATTTCCTACCTTCTGCACTGCATCCATTGCCAGAGCGCGCGCATATTTAACAGCTCGGTCGTCGAGTTCAGTCCAGCCAGCGATTGTTGTCATTTCTACTCCTTAAGCAGGTTTACGTACTACAGAAAGTCGGACCCGCCACGCTGCGATCCAAACAAGTGAAGAGCCAAGAAGATGCGTACCAACGAGAAGTACAGGAACACCCTTTATATATTGAATATAACCGATTGCACCTTGCGCCAGCGCAAGGACGAAAAAGAAACCGAGCCATCGTTTAGTTTCGTATCGATGATCCGGGTGTAGGTAGAAGGCGATGGTCACCAGTAGCAAAACCGCCACCAGACCGCCATGCAGATATGCAATGTGTTGAATATTCAGGCGCAAACGTGGAGCTTGTAAATCTCCGGCGTGAGGTCCGCTTCCTGTGACAAGTGTTCCTATTGCAATGACAATGAAGGAGAGAAGAAGATGCACAGTCGAGTATCGCGAAATTCCAACATGCGACGATGAGGTGCGCACAAATGGTTTCTTACGACGCGAATGCAAAGACGTTGCTGCGGCGATGAGAAAAATCGAAAGGATGAAGTGTGATGCAACAGCGAGAGGATTGAGATTTGTCAGAACCGTGATGCCACCTAAAACACCTTGTGCAAGAATTCCCAATAATTGAGTTACAGCTAAGAAGCGAAGATCGCGACGGTGCGAACGGTAGACAGAGATGATGGTTGCAATCGCTGCAAAGAAGAGTGCGAAGGTAAGTAAGCGATTTCCAAATTCAATCCACGCGTGCAGCTGCCCCTGAATTTGATCAGGAACGGGGGTGTACGAACCAGGGGTGCACTCTGGCCATGTGGGACAACCGAGACCAGAACCTGTAAGTCGAACTGCGCCACCTGTAACGAGTAGAGCTGCCTGTAGAAAGAGAAGCAGACTGGTAGAGGGCGCCAATAAACGACGTGCTAGCGATTCACCGTGGCTCACGCTCCGTAGCCTATGACCTGGGCGGCAAGGGCGCGGGCACCCAGGAGTGGCACGGCAGGGCGAATTACGACACAATAGTGTTGTGAAATTCGATGATCTGAGCACCCGTGATGCTGTGGCTCGCTCGATCCTTGAAAACGGACCTTCAACAGCGGTCGTCTTGGGGGAGCGCCTAGGTTTAACTCCGGCAGGTATTCGCCGCCACCTCGATCTTCTGATCAGCGATGGAATCCTTGAAGCGCGCGAGCCCCATCAAGCGCTCTTACGTGGTCGCGGGCGACCTTCAAAAGTTTTCGTGATGACCGATTCTGGTCGTGAACAATTCGAACACTCTTATGACGACCTTGCAGTGGCCGCACTTAAATTTATGTCAGCGCAATCTGGCGAACATCTCGTGAAAGCTTTCGCACAATCACGTGCTGATGACATCGAGAAGAAGGCAACTGTCGCACTTGCTAAACGTTCTAATAAAACAGAAGCCTTAGCCGATTTTCTTACCGATCAAGGATATGCAGCAAGTGTTGAGTCTCGTCCGCTGGGTGAGCAACTGTGCCAACATCACTGTCCTATTGCGCACGTTGCAGCTGAATTTCCCCAACTCTGCGAAGCTGAAACAGAAGCGCTCTCGCGCATTCTCGGCACGCATGTTCAACGTTTAGCCACTATCGCTCATGGCGATGGTGTTTGCACTACATATATTCCAAAGAGAGAAAAAACAACCGCTGGAAAGGCGCGCACATGACAACAGCACACCCAGAACTCGAAGGCCTCGGAAATTACGAATACGGCTGGTCTGACAGTAATGATGTTGGTTCTAATGCCAAGCGCGGCCTTAGCGAAGAAGTAGTACGCGACATCAGCTCGAAGAAGAGCGAGCCACAATGGATGCTCGACCTTCGCCTCAAAGGCCTCGACCTCTTTTACAAAAAGCCAATGCCATCATGGGGTTCTGACCTCTCAGGCATCTTCTTCGACACGATCAAATACTTTGTGCGTTCAACTGAGAAGCAGGCAACAACATGGGATGACCTGCCAGACGATATTAAAAATACCTATGACCGCCTTGGAATTCCTGAAGCTGAAAAGCAGCGCTTGGTATCGGGTGTTGCAGCGCAATACGAATCAGAAGTTGTCTATCACTCAATCCGTGAAGACCTTGAAAAGCAGGGCGTAATCTTCCTTGATACCGATAGCGCTCTCAAGCTCCACCCAGAACTCTTTAAGGAGTACTTCGCAACTGTTATTCCAGTAGGTGATAACAAGTTCGCAGCTCTTAACACATCAGTATGGTCAGGTGGCTCTTTCATCTATGTACCAAAGGGTGTTCACGTAGATATTCCTTTACAGGCATATTTCCGTATCAATACAGAGAATATGGGTCAGTTCGAACGTACATTGATCATCGCTGATGAAGATTCCTATATTCACTACGTAGAAGGATGTACCGCACCTATCTACAAGTCAGATTCACTTCACTCTGCAGTTGTCGAGATTATCGTTAAGAAGGGTGCTCGTGTTCGATACACAACCATCCAGAACTGGTCTAACAACGTCTATAACTTGGTAACAAAGCGCGCAACATGTGCTGAAGGTGCAACGATGGAATGGGTCGATGGAAATATCGGTTCAAAGGTCACCATGAAATACCCAGCTGTCATGTTGATGGGCCCTCATGCAAAGGGTGAAACACTCTCACTTGCCTTCGCAGGTCCTGGTCAGCATCAAGATTCTGGCGCAAAGATGGTTCACGCTGCTCCTTACACATCATCATCTGTTATCTCAAAGTCGGTAGCTCGTGGTGGGGGACGCACTTCATACCGTGGACTTGTCCAGGTACAAGAAGGTGCACATCACTCCGCAAGCACCGTTAAGTGCGATGCACTTCTTGTCGACACCATCTCTCGCTCTGATACATATCCCTATGTAGATATCCGTGAAGATGATGTATCAATGGGCCACGAAGCAACGGTTTCCAAGATTTCAGATGATCAGCTCTTCTATCTCATGTCTCGTGGTCTTAATGAAGATGAAGCGATGGCAATGATTGTGCGCGGATTTATCGAACCAATCGCTCGTGAACTTCCGATGGAGTATGCGCTCGAGCTCAACCGTCTTATCGAGTTACAGATGGAAGGTTCAGTCGGATAATGACAACGCTTCAATCAAATATTCTTGAAAACCACACGCCCACGGGGCGCGAGGAGGCTTGGCGTTTTACACCGCTCAAGCGTCTCGGTGGAATGCACGATGGAACCGCCACACCAGTAGAGCGCAACTCTCTTACAGCGAAAGGTGCGCTTCCAAAGGGTGCAACTTTTACGCATCAAGAGATTATCGCTCTCACCCAAACCGATGATGCAATTGTCAATCGCATCCGCGAGTTCACTTCAAAGGGCGCTGTTCTTGAGATTGCAGCTAACGCTGAGATTTCCGAACCCATCTTCCTTAACCGAACTTCCTTCGGAACAGATTCAGCCGAATTCTCACGTGTTCTGATTAAGGCCGGGAACCATTCAAAGTCGATAGTTGTTCTTGAAAATTCTGGAGATATGCACCTTGCTGAAGATCTAGAGATTGTTGTCGAACCAGGTGCGCATCTGACTCTGATCGCACTGCAAGAGTGGGGAGCGAAGACAATTCATGCTGCTCGTCACCATGCAATCGTCGACCGTGATGCAACATTTAAATCAATCGTTGTCACAGTCGGAGGAGATGTAGTTCGTTTGCTCCCAACTGTTGATTTCATTGCACCAGGTGCATCATGTGATCTCTCTGGCGTCTATTTCGCAACAGCAGGTCAATTCTTCGAACACCGCATGTTTGTAGATCACAAAGTCCCTAATGCAAAATCACGCGTCAACTACAAGGGAGCACTTGCGGGGAATAAGGCACATACGGTCTGGATCGGTGATGTATTTATCCGAGCTGCAGCAGAAGGTACAGATACCTACGAGCTCAACCGCAACTTGTTGCTTTCTGATGGTGCACGTGCAGATTCTGTCCCTAACCTTGAAATCGAAACTGGCGAAATCGTTGGCGCAGGACATGCTTCAACAACTGGCCGCTTTGATGACGAGCAACTTTTCTATTTAATGTCTCGCGGAATCAATATGGATGACGCACGTCGCCTTGTGGTTCGTGGCTTCTTTAACGAGATCGTCTCTGAAATCGGCATTGCTGAGATTCAAGAGCGCATCATGGCTCGTATTGATGATGAACTCGCAAAGGCAGGGAAATAGATGTCAGATCTCTCATTAGCAACGTTGGTTGCTGGAAAGCCAGTTCGTATCGAAAAGAATGGCGAATCAATTTGTGTGGCCCGAGTTGGCGATGAAGTCTTTGCAATCGGCGATACCTGCTCACATTCAGATGCATCACTTGCCGAGGGAGACATCACAGATTTTAAGATCGAATGCTGGCTCCATGGAGCAGAGTTTGATCTTCGTACCGGAGAAGCTTTAACGCCTCCTGCAGTTGCACCAGTAAAGAGCTATTTAGTAACTGTCGACGGAGACTCCGTCACGGTAGAGATGTAACGGAGATAGATATGAGTACTCTAGAAATTCGCGGATTAAAAGTATCTGTCGAGACTGAACAAGGCGCGATTGAGATTCTCAAGGGCGTAGATCTGACTATCAAGTCAGGTGAAACTCACGCAATCATGGGCCCTAACGGCTCCGGTAAATCAACTCTTGCGTATTCCATTGCTGGCCACCCAAAGTACACAATCACAAGTGGCACAGTGACACTTGATGGCGAAGATGTACTTGAGATGACTGTCGATGAACGCGCTAAGGCAGGACTCTTCTTAGCGATGCAATATCCCGTTGAAGTTCCTGGAGTTTCTGTCTCTAACTTCCTGCGCACTGCAGCAACTGCACTCCGCGGAGAAGCCCCCAAGCTTCGTGAATGGGTCGGCGAAGTAAAGGCTGCAATGGAATCTCTCAAGATGGATCCATCGTTTGCGCAACGCAATGTTAATGAAGGTTTCTCTGGTGGAGAAAAGAAGCGCCACGAAATCATGCAGCTCGAACTATTGCGTCCAAAGTTTGCAATTCTTGATGAGACAGATTCAGGGCTCGATGTCGATGCTCTACGTATCGTCTCTGAAGGCGTTGTGCGCGCTAAGGATGCAAGTCAATGTGGAGTTTTACTCATCACCCACTACACACGCATCTTGCGTTACATCAAGCCTGACTTTGTACATGTCTTCGCAAATGGTCGCATCGTCGAAGAAGGCGGACCGGAGCTTGCAGATAAGCTCGAAGCAAATGGTTATGCGGAGTACGTCACCGCTTAGTTATGACCTTTGACGCTCGCACTATCGCAAAGGATTTTCCGATTCTTAATCGGACAATCCGCGATGGCAAGCGCCTTGTCTATCTCGATTCAGGAGCAACGAGTCAAAAGCCCAATGTAGTCATCGATGCCGAAAGTGATTTCTACCGTCTTCACAATGCTGCAGTACACCGTGGCGCTCATCAATTGGCTGAAGAAGCAACGGATGCCTATGAAGGTGCCCGTGCAATAGTTGCCAATTTTCTTAACGCAGATATAGATGAAATCGTCTTTACCAAAAGCGCGACTGAATCTCTCAACCTCATCGCTTATGCGATGGGTAACGCCCATGCAGGTAATCGTTTTCATCTCAAGGCTGGGGATTCAATTGTTGTTACAGAGATGGAACACCACGCAAATCTGATTCCGTGGCAGCAACTTGCAGCTCGTACAGGTGCAACCCTCAAATGGTTTTCGATTACAACCGAAGGTCGCCTAGATCTCTCTCATCTCAATTCGCTGGTAGATGGTTCAACGAAGGTTGTAGCGCTGACGCACCAGTCGAATGTTCTCGGAACAATCAATCCACTAGAAGATATAACTCGTCGGGCCCATGAAGTCGGCGCAGTTGTAGTACTTGATGCTTGTCAATCAGTTCCGCATATGGCCACGGATGTGAAGGCGTTGAACGTTGATTTCCTAGCGTTCTCCGGCCACAAGGCGGTAGGACCCACAGGTGTAGGAATCTTCTGGGGACGAGCAGAACTTCTTGCAGAACTTCCACCATTTCTTACAGGTGGATCGATGATTGAAAATGTCACGATGGAATCTGCAACATGGGCTCCTGCTCCTCGTAAATTTGAGGCAGGTGTACCGAATATGGCGCAGGCTGTTGGCTTAGGAGCAGCTCTTACCTATCTGACGGGAATTGGTATGGAGAACATCCATCGCCATGAAGTCGAACTCACGCGTTATTTGCTCAACGGACTTTCAGAGATTGCAGATCTTCGAATCATTGGACCAACTACGACCGATAATCGTGGAGGTGTGGTCTCATTTACCCTAGGCGATATCCACCCACACGATTTAGGCCAATTCCTCGATAGTCAGGGAATTGCAGTTCGCACCGGGCATCACTGTGCCTGGCCGCTCACTCGCAAACTTGGCGTTCCCGCTACTACACGCGCATCCGTATACCTCTATAACACTACCGACGACTTAGATGCTCTTATCGCCGGTGTACACGGTGCACAGAAATATTTTGGTCGCTAATGCAATTAGATAATCTTTATCAGGAAGTAATCCTGGATCATTACAAGAACCCACAGCACAAGAAGCTCAACGCTACTTATGATGCGCAGGTTCATCATATAAATCCCAGCTGCGGCGATGAGATCACTCTCAATGTCACACTCGATGGTGATCTGGTAAAAGATGTCTCATGGGATGGTGTTGGTTGCTCTATTTCGCAGGCTAGCGTCTCGATTCTCACAGATTTACTGATTGGAAAAAATCTCGATGAGGCTCAGGTTGTGGCCGACTCGTTTATGCATCTGATGCAGAGCAAAGGCACTGAAAAAGGCGATGAAGCGCTCTTGGAAGATGCGGTAGCTCTTGCTGGTGTATCTCAATATCCAGCCCGTATCAAATGTGCACTTCTAGGTTGGATGGCCTTTAAAGATGCCAGCGTTCAAGCGTTGGCAAAGCAAGACTAAAAAGAAAGTAGGATAGGGACATGGTTGCAAAGGTAGAAGATATCAACGAGGCGATGAAGGATGTTGTCGACCCAGAACTTGGTATCAACGTTGTTGATCTCGGTCTCATCTACGACATGATGGTCGATGAAAACAATATTGCTGTCCTTAATATGACCTTGACATCAGCTGCTTGCCCTTTGCAAGATGTGATTGAAGATCAAACACGTCAAGCGCTTGCACCGTTTACCGATGATGTGAAAATTAACTGGGTCTGGATGCCACCTTGGGGCCCAGATAAAATTTCAGATGATGGACGCGAACAACTTCGCGCACTTGGTTTTACAGTTTAATTTCTCATGTCTCAACATGCAGTCTGGGCAACCTTCCGGTCGATGACCGCAGACCCATCTGTTAAATCCCAAAAACTTAAAGCTGGAACCGTTAAGAGAATTTTCTCGTACGGCAAGCCTTACAAGACTCACATCACTATCTTTCTTCTGACAGTCATTGTTGAAGCCCTTTTAGTTGTTGCGACTCCACTCTTATTGCGTGAGCTCATTGATAAAGGGGTCATTCCAAAAGATTCAGCTCTTGTGACAAAGCTTGCAATATTAGTTGGCGCTCTTGCCGTGCTCGATGCAGCCTTTAATATCTTTGGTCGATGGTTCTCAGCACGTATCGGTGAAGGCCTTATCTATGACCTTCGCTCGGAAGTTTTTGCTCATATCCAGCGGCAATCCATTGCATTCTTTACGCGTACTCAGACAGGTGCGCTGATCTCTCGAATCAATTCAGATGTTATGGGAGCTCAGCAAGCATTTACTGGCACGCTCTCTGGAGTTGTCAGCAATATCGTCTCGCTCGTATTAGTGGTCACAACGATGATGATTCTTTCGTGGCAAATCACCGTAGTTTCACTTCTTCTCTTGCCGCTCTTCCTCTTGCCTACAAAGTGGGTAGGAAAGCAGATTCAAGCGCTGACCCGCGATGCCTTTAATCTCAATGCAACGATGTCGAGCACCATGACTGAACGCTTCAATGTGTCAGGCGCGCTCCTTGTAAACCTCTATGGCAAGCCAGCGAAGGAAGAGAACTTCTTCCGCACAAGAGCTCGCAAAGTTGCTGATATCGGTATCCAAACTGCGATGCTCAACCGAGTCTTCTTCGTTGGAATTACTAGTGTGGCGGCTGTTGCAACCGCCTTTGCCTATGGAATCGGTGGCCATCTTGCAATCAATGGAGCCATTTCTGTTGGAACGCTTCTTGCAATCACGGCGCTCTTGATTCGACTCTATGGACCGTTAACAGCGTTATCTAATGTACGTATTGATGTAATGACCTCACTCGTTTCTTTCGAGCGAGTCTTTGAGGTCCTAGATCTCCAGCCTATGATCACAGATAAGCCAGGCGCCACGACTTTGGATCGTAAGAACCTAGCCATCGCATTTAATGATGTCGCTTTTTCATATCCCAAAGCGCAAGACATCTCACTGGCCTCACTTGAATCTGCATCACGGCCAGAAACGATTGAAAGCGGTGAAGTACTTCGAGGAATCACCTTCAGCGCACCTGCGGGAACTCTGACTGCAATTGTTGGACCATCAGGTGCTGGGAAGACGACCATGAGCGCGCTTCTTCCGCGTCTCTACGATGTCACGCGGGGATCAATAACTATCGATGGCGAAGATATCCGTGACTTCACAGTCCAATCACTCCGTGATTCAATCGGTGTAGTAATGCAGGATGCGCATCTTTTCCATGAATCAATCTCTGAAAATCTTCGATATGCCAAGGAAGATGCCACCGAAGAAGAGATGATCGCTGCCTGTAAAGCAGCGCAAATTTGGGATCTTATTTCAACTCTTCCTAATGGTTTTGACACGATGGTGGGTGAACGAGGACATCGACTATCGGGAGGCGAGAAACAACGCCTAGCGATTGCGCGTCTGCTTCTGAAAGCCCCTGCCATTGTCATTCTCGATGAAGCGACTGCGCATCTTGATTCAGAGAATGAGTCACTCGTGCAAGAGGCGCTCAAACATGCACTAAAGGGGCGAACATCAATCGTTATTGCTCACCGGCTTAGCACGGTGATGGAAGCTGACCAGATTCTTGTTTTAGAGAAGGGGTTGATTGTCGAGAGAGGTCGTCATGAAGACCTCATCTCGCAGGGCGGTTTGTACTCAGAGCTCTTTGCGCGTCAAGACATCACGACGAATGAGAAAACGTCCATAACCGATTAATCCAGCGAAGAAGATCCACTGCAGCGCATATGCCATATGAGGACCATCAGATAACTCGGGCAATTGGGCACTGACAGTTGGCGTAAGAACTGGATCAGAACCACTGATCAAATCAATATAGAAATTCTCGGATTGTGTTCCTGATTGAGCATTCGCTTTAGCAATTAACCCAGTTGATGATCCTTGGGGAATTGCAAAGAAGGAGCCTTGAGGAAGTGATGAATCTAAGCGAAGCCGTCCGGTTATTGAGACTTGTTCAGGTGGAATTGCAGGGAGCTTGGGACGAGTTGTAGCGCTGGCACCGGCTTTCACCCATCCGCAATCGACCCAAAATGTTCGCCCTTCTACATCTGCAAACCGAGTGAGCAGTTCAAAGCCATAGACACCATCGGAGTATGAATTACGAAGAAGAATTTGTGACTGCGCATCAAAGGATCCACTAACAGTTACAGGCTGCCATTCATGAGCTGTGACATCTTCTGTAACGCTTCGAAGCTCAATCGGCTTCATGCTTGAATTGGTCTCAATAAGAAAATTCCTGGCATGCCGTGCTACACCACGGTGATATTGCCATTGTGAAGCCCACAAACAGAGCGCAATGAGAATAATTGCTAGTAAAGATTTGAGGATTGAATACTTTTCGCGGCTTACAGAACTACTCAATTCCTCGCGGCCTCTTCTTCAAGATTGATGCTCCAGGAATAACAGTTTCGCGACCAGCATTTGCTACAACAACTGCAATATATGGAAGAGTCACAGCTCCAAGGAGAGCAAACCATCGAAATGGACTGGGGAGTAACACAGTAAGAATAAAGCAGGCAGTTCGAATCATCATTGAGATGAAGTAGCGACGTTGTCTCGCAGACTGGTCAGTAGATAACCCTTTTGGCGCGCTAGTGATGTCATATACGTCATCTTCTTTAGCCATAGCGCAACAGTAGGGTAGTTTTCTCTCATGAGCGACTCGACCTCGATTGCACTTGTTACCGGCGGAAATCGCGGAATCGGTTTAGCAATTGCGACATCACTCAAGGCTGCCGGACATCGCGTTGTTGTTACCTATCGCAGCGGGACTCCGCCTCAGGGCTTCGATTCGGTGCAGATGGATGTGACGGATACGGCAAGCGTTGATGCGGGATTTGCAAAGATCGAAGCTGAAATCGGTCAACCGGAAATTATCGTTGCTAATGCAGGAATTACTAAAGATGGTTTAGTGATGCGTATGAGTGATGAAGATTTTGAATCTGTGATTGACGCAAATCTCACCGGAGCATTTCGAGTCAGCAAGCGCGCCACTAAGGGGCTCCTCAAATTAAAGCGAGGTCGTTTGATCTTTATCGGCTCCGTTGTTGGGGGAGTAGGAGCCGCAGGTCAAGTTAATTACTCTGCTTCAAAGTCAGGACTTGTCGGTATGGCGCGTTCATTTGCCCGCGAGCTCGGCAGTCGTGGCATTACTGCAAATGTGATTGCTCCAGGATTTGTTGAAACTGATATGACTGCCGATCTTGATGAGAAACGTCGCTCTGATATCGCAGCACAAGTTCCGCTTGGGCGTTTCTGTTCTGCGCAAGAAATTGCAGATGTAGTTACCTTCATAGCCTCTGATCAAGCAAGCTATATCACCGGTGCCATCATTCCTGTTGATGGCGGATTAGGAATGGGTCACTAAGCATGGGCATCCTCCAAGGGAAGAATATTCTTGTCACTGGCGTTCTCACCGATGGCTCAATCGCATTTCATATTGCCAAGATTGCTCAGGAAGAAGGCGCCACTGTCGTACTCACAGGTTTCGGTCGCGCCCTTAGTCTTACAACTCGGATTGCAGGTCGCCTTCCGCAGACACCGCCAATCATCGAACTCGATGTTACTAATCAAGAACACCTTGATGGCTTAGCTGCTGAAATAAGGAAACATGTTCCGCACCTCGATGGCGTAGTGCACTCCATTGGCTTTGCACCTGAAGCAGCTCTTGGTGGAAATTTCCTCAATACCGCCTGGGAAGATGTAGCAACTGCAGTTCATGTATCTGCATATTCACTGAAATCGCTCACGATGGCATGCAAGCCAACTTTTAAAGGTGGTGCATCTATTGTGGGACTTGATTTTGATGCGCAAGTCGCATGGCCCAAGTACGACTGGATGGGCGTTGCAAAGGCAGCCCTTGAATCCACATCACGTTATTTAGCGCGCGATCTTGGCGCTGAAAATATTCGTATCAACCTTGTAGCAGCAGGTCCTATTCGCACCATGGCTGCTAAATCAATTCCAGGCTTCGATGAATTTGAAAAGGTATGGAACGATCGCAGCCCTCTCGAATGGGATGTCACAGATCCTGTTCCTGCAGCAAAGGCAGCAGTTGCTCTCTTAAGTGATTGGTTCCCAAAGACCACAGCTGAAATCATTCACGTTGACGGTGGGCTTCACGGAATGGGCGCCTAATTAGGCACGGATTTTTCTTTCCACCCCTGCTCAGGTAGCCTTACGCCCAGACCAGTAGCCACGGCTGCTGCAAGAGGAGCTCACCGCTCCCACCTCTACTGCTTCGGCGGATTGGTTAGTCGGAAGTAAACCTGTCAAAGGTTTTACTCTTTCTATGCGGTGCGCGATTTTTGCGGCGACTTGGATACTCAAGAACCGAACATAGGAGCAGAAATCACAACAGAACCGCGCATTAACGACCGTATCCGCACACCCCAGATTCGTCTCATCAATTACACCGGTGAACAAGTTGGAGTTGTAGATATCGAAGCAGCGCTAGCAATGGCAGATGAAATCGGACTCGATCTCGTAGAGATTGCTCCCGAAGCAAATCCACCAGTGTGCAAGATCATGGACTTCGGCAAGTACAAGTACCAGGAAGCACAGAAAGCTCGCGAAGCACGTCAGAACCAGACCCACATTGTGGTGAAGGAAGTGCGCATGACACCAAAGATCGAAAATCACGACTACGAGACAAAGCGCTCAGCAGTCGAGAAGTTCCTCAAAGGTGGCGACAAGGTGAAGATCACGATGAAGTTCCGTGGCCGTGAACAAACACGTCCAGAGCTTGGGTTCAAACTCTTGCAACGTCTTGCAGAAGATGTGAAAGAGATTGCATTCGTGGAGTTCGCTCCTAAGCAAGAAGGTCGACGACAGATGACGATGGTCTTAGGACCAACGAAGAAGAAGACCGAAGCGGTTGCAGAACAGAAGGCGGCGCGAGCTGCCAAAGTGAAAGCCGCTGAAGAAGAAGCAGCAGCCGCTACTAATTAATTTTTAAGTAGTACCAGGTTTTTACAACGACGAAGTAACAGGAGAAGATAAATGCCAAAGATGAAAACCCACAGTGGTGCGAAGAAGACCTTCCGCGTCACAGGAACAGGAAAGATCATGCACGAGCGTGCAGGCAAGCGCCACCTTTTGGAGCACAAGTCATCACGCGTTACTCGTCGTTTGAGCCAAGAGTCATCAGCAAAGTCAACAGTCACAATGACAGCCAAGCGCATGCTTGGTTTGAAGTAAGGGAGTCGACCAATGAGAGTCAAGCGCGGAGTACACGCAGCAAAGAAGCGTCGCACAACTCTTGAACGTGCAGCCGGATATCGCGGTCAACGTTCACGTCTTTTCACAAAGGCGAAGGAGCAAGTTACGCACTCAATGGTTTACGCCTTCAACGATCGTAAAGATAAGAAGGGCGATTTCCGTCAGCTATGGATTCAGCGTATTAACGCTGCAGCCCGCGAAAACGGAATGACCTACAACCGCTTCATCCAGGGCCTTAAGGCATCTGGTCTTGAAGTAGATCGTCGCGTTCTTTCAGATATCGCAACGAATGATCCAGCAGCATTTAAGGTTCTCGTGGATGTTTCACGTAAGAACCTTCCTGCAGCTTAAGTAATACGTCACCCAATGATTGAGAGCCTTCATTCGCCACATGTTGCGCGAGTGAAGGCTCTTATTGGTTCTAAGGGCGCAAAAGAGCGACGCGAACAAGGTCTCTTTGTTGCCGAAGGAGTGCAATGTGCACGCGAGGCGCTCACATCAGCTAATGGCCCTCAACTCAAGATTCTCTATGGCACAGAGTCGGGTCTTTCTAAAATCACTGAACTTGATCTGAACTCTGTTGAAATCGTCGAGGTAACAGATGCTGTTATGAAGGCGATGTCAGATACCGTTACGCCTCAAGGGCTCATCTCACTTTGCTACAAACCTGAATCTGACTTCGCTGCACTCTCTGCGACAGGTTCCTCAATATTTATCTACCTCCACGAAATTCAAGACCCAGGCAATGCCGGAACAATCTTGCGTACTGCAGACGCTATGGGAATCTCTGCAGTGATTACATCGCCTGATTCAGTTGATATGTTCTCACCCAAAGTTGTCCGATCAACTGCTGGTTCCCTGTGGCACTTGCCCGTTTTCGAGGGAATCACCTTCGACCGTGTGGCTAAGCAATTCCCAGATATTTCAACATTCTTACTGTCATCGCATGCAAAGAAATCAATCACCGATATCTCAATCCAAGGTGATTGCATAGCAATATTCGGAAATGAAGCCAGGGGAGTAGATGCTGCAGCTCTCGGAGCAAGCGTTACGGAAGTAACTATTCCAATGGCAGGGCGTGCGGAGAGTCTGAACTTATCTGCAGCGGCTTCCATCGTTATGTTCACCCTTTCTTCAAAGGTGGCAGGATAGAATTCCCTCTATGAATCCGGCAGAGATCGCATCGTGGATTAGCGATGCTCAGAAAGCTTTCTCTGCCGCAGCTGACCTCGATCAACTCAAGGTCGCACGTTTAACCCATACAGGCGATAAGGCACCGGTCTCTCTTGCCAGCCGCTCACTTGGCTCGCTTTCACCAGATGAAAAAGCATCAGCTGGAAAACTCATTGGCGATGCCAAGGCTGCAATTGCTCAGGCACTTGCTACATCGACTGCAAAACTTGAAGCAGAGCGCGACAAGAAAGTGCTGCTCGAAGAAGTTGTGGATATTACTCTGCCGGTTCAACGCCAACACCGAGGTGGACTTCATCCGATCTCAATCATCAAAAATGAGATCTCTGATTTTTTTATCGAGCAAGGCTATGCAGTAGAAGAAGGACCAGAACTCGAATCGGGTTGGCTTAACTTCGATGCTCTCAATATCCCAGCCGATCACCCAGCGCGCACTATGCAAGATACATTCTTCATCGAACCTGTTGAATCCGGGGTAGTTCTGCGCACTCACACATCTCCTGTACAGATTCGTACCATGCTGACACAACAACCTCCTATTTATGTTATCTGTCCGGGGCGCACATTCCGTGCTGATGAACTCGATTCAACGCATAGCCCCGTCTTCCATCAAGTAGAAGGCCTGGTCGTTGATAAGGGAATCACCATGGCCAATCTCAAAGGAACTCTCGATAACTTTGCGCGACATATGTTCGGCTCCGATGTCACCACGAGACTTCGGCCATCATTCTTTCCATTCACCGAGCCCAGCGCTGAAGTAGATATCTTCTTTAATAATCGTTGGATCGAATGGGGTGGCTGTGGAATGGTCAATCCACAAGTACTTGCAACATGTGGAATCGATACTGATGTCTACACAGGTTTTGCATTTGGCATGGGGCTAGAACGCACGCTGATGGTTCGTCATGGAATCACCGATATGCACGACATCGTTGAAGGCGATCTCCGTTTTACTCGTCAGTTTGGAGTCGGACTCTAAATGCGCGCACCCTTATCGTGGATCAAAGAGTTCGTGGATATTCCAGCATCAACTACTCCTGAGCAGATTTCTGATGGACTGATTCGTGTCGGTTTTGAAGTAGAAGAGATCATTAGACAGGGCGCTGATTTAACTGGGCCTCTGGTATTTGCAAAAGTCCTTAGCATTGAAGAAATCACCGAATTTAAGAAACCAATTCGCTACGTTGGTATTGATTGCGGTGAGAAAGAGACTCGCTATGTTATTTGTGGAGCTACAAACTTTGCAGTAGGCGACCTCGTTGTTGCAGCGCTACCGGGTGCAGTTTTGCCTGGAAACTTCGCCATAGGCGCACGTGAAACGTATGGCAAAACTTCTAACGGCATGATCTGTTCTGCTCGCGAACTTGGCTTGGGCGATGATCACTCAGGAATCATGACCTTTGCTGTGGGCACCGTAAAGATCGGCGATGACGCAATTGCAGGGCTCATGATCAACGATGTGATCTTCGATGTAGCGGTCAATCCTGATCGTGGATATGCACTGAGCATCCGTGGAATTGCCCGTGAAGTAGCGGGTTCACTCGGACTGAAATTTACAGATCCCGTTGATGCTTTGCGTGGACTTACCTTTGCTGAGACCGGTAAGGGAGTAACGGCAAAAATCGCAGATAAGTCCACTGCCTCAGTTTTCTATCTGCGCACACTTTCACACTTTGATCCTTCGGCAACTACTCCTCTGTGGATGCGCCGTCGTATCGAAAAGATGGGAATGCGCTCGATTTCACTCGTTGTCGATGTCACTAACTACGTAATGCTCGAATTGGGTCAGCCGCTCCACGCATTTGATAAATCCAAAATCAAGGGTGGATTAACGATTAAGCGCGCAGGTAAGGCGCAGCCATTTACCACTCTCGACGGCCAAGTTCGTCAACTTGATCCCGATGATTTGATGGTCTGTGACGATGTACAACCTCTAGCTCTAGCTGGAACTATGGGTGGTGCATCCTCTGAAATTTCCGAAACAACTACAGAGATAGCCCTCGAAGCAGTGCGCTTTGACCCAATCTGTGTTGCTAAGAATTCACGTCGCCATAAGTTGTCATCGGAAGCTTCCCGTCGCCTCGAACGTAGCGTTGATCCATCCCTTGCCGAATTTGCCTCTGCTCGCTTTGTGCAACTACTGACTGAAAACAGCTCAGCAATCCATGTTGCCACCGTAATCGATGGGCAACCTCGATTCGCTCCTACTGTAAAGCTCGACCCTGCTTACATATCTCGAATTCTCGGCGTTGAAGTATCGCCAGCCACCATTGCGCAAGTACTCCGCACTATTGGTTGTGATGTCAATGAGAAGACTTTCGAAGTCGACCCTCCTTCGTGGCGCTCTGATTTACTCACGGCCGCTGACTTCACCGAAGAAGTAGCGCGCATGATTGGCTATGACAAGATTCCTTCAATTTTGCCTCCGCGGCCATTGCATGCCTCTCTTACCCCAACTCAGAAACGTCGTCGAGCGGTTGCGCAGATGCTTGCAAGTCGAGGGTTAGCCGAGGTACAGACTTTCCCATTTACCAATCAAGAGACTATTGATTCGATGGGTTTTATTGGTGAACGCGCAGCTACCTATCGCATTGCAAATCCAATGTCTGAAGAGTTCCCACTGATGCGCGTGCATCTTGTGCCTGGACTTATTGAAGTAGCGCAACGTAATATCAGCCGTGGAGCAAAGGATTTTGCAATCTTTGAAATGGGCTCCATCTTCCGTAGTTCACAAAAATTGGTTCCATTCATCTCGCCAGATATCTCCAAGCGACCTGACCAGAAAGTTATCGATCAAATATTTGCCAGCGTGCCGCCACAGGCTTATCACGTTGCAGGATTGTTGGTTGGAAAAGTTGAGAACGAAGATTGGCAAGGTAAGGCTCGCGCCTATACATGGCACGATGCAATCGCATATGCACAGGACATTCTGCAACTCTGTAATCTTCAATGGACTGTAAAGCGCTCAGATTTTGCACCTTGGCATCCGGGACGTTGCGCTGAACTCATTGTGGATGGAAAAGCTGTAGCCCATGCCGGTGAGTTACATCCACGAATCGTTGCGCAGTACGGATTACCTGAGCGTTCTGTGGCATTTGCAGTGGGCTTAAGTGCACTTCCTGATTCTCATCTTGTGCGGCCGTCCACTGTGGGCACCATGCCAGCTGCTCTTCAAGATGTAGCTTTGATTGTTGATGCCAAGGTCACTGCGGCAGAAGTCGAATCTGCACTTCGCACCGGAGCGGGAGAACTCCTTGAATCCATCACGCTCTTTGATCGTTACGACAAGCTAGGAGATGGAAAGATTTCTCTCGCCTTCTCATTAGTTTTCCGCGCTCCGGATAGAACCCTCACCGGGGCTGAAGTCACCGAGATGCGCGAGGCGGCAGTGGCTGCGGCCGTGAAAGCAACAGGGGCCGTCCTCCGCACTGCATAAATATGCACTTAAATGCATAAATATGCTATAGTGCATCCATGAAAATCGGTGTCGTAGGTGCTAGTGGATATGCTGGTGGCGAGCTTCTTCGCCTATTAGCAATTCATCCCCAGTTCTCAGTTACTGCAATCACAGCGCACTCCAATGCAGGGGAAGAGATCACTTCAATTCATCCGCAGTTGCGCAGTTATGCAGGTAAGAAGTTCAGTGCATTCACGCCGAGTGATTTTGCTCAATGCGAACTCATTTTCTTGGCCTTGCCTCATGGAGAGTCGGCAAAGATAATCGCTCAACTTCCGACAACGGCAAAGATGGTTGACCTTGGCGCTGACTACAGATTGGAAGATCCACAAGCGTGGGCTAAGTACTACGGTGGGGATTATGCAGGAGCTTGGACATATGGACTTGCAGATATTGAGCCATTTGCATCCTTGGTGAAGCAATCGACAAAGGTCGCTAATCCTGGATGCTATGCAACATCAATTGCACTTGGTGCAGCTCCTGCCTTCGGAATCGCAGATTTAACAGATGTGGTTGTCGTAGCGGCATCAGGGACAACTGGAGCCGGCAGAAGCGCGAAGATCAATTTGATTGCAAGTGAAGTAGCTGGATCGCTTAGTTCATATAAATTCGGGGGAGTACATCAGCACACACCTGAAATTGAGCAAGCCCTCTCGAAGATATCAGGAACGGCTGCAAAGATTTCATTTACGCCAATTCTTGCCCCCATGCCAAGAGGAATCCTTTCAACAATCACAGCGAAATTGACGAAGCAGATATCAACCAAAGAGGTACATGCGTTGTATGCAAAGTATTTCGCTGATTCACAATTCGTCACAGTCCTGCCAATGGGTGTGATGCCAAAGACTGCGGCTCTTTCGGGCTCCAATCATGTACAGATTCAGGTTGCAGTTGATGAACACACATCTCGTCTCGTCGTCTCTGTTGCGATTGACAACTTAGGTAAAGGCGCTGCAGCACAAGCAATTCAAAATGCGAATCTGATGTGTGGTCTTGATGAGGCTGCCGGGCTTAGTTTTGATGGGCTTGGCGTATGAAAAACCTTCCTAAGGGATTTCGCGGAGCAGCAGTTGCTGCAGGATTGAAATCAACTGGCGCTCTCGACCTCACGATAATTGAAAATACCGGACCGCTCTTTGATGCAGCCGCTGTCTATACAACCAATAAGGTAGTCGCGGCTCCCGTTATCTGGTCTCGCGAGGTAACAAAGGGGAAAATTGTTCGCGCAGCAGTCCTCAACTCTGGTGGGGCGAATGCATGTACGGGTCCACAAGGCTTTGCGGATACTCATCTCACCGCCGAGAAAGTCAGTGAGCTACTTGGCGTTTCATCGGGAGAGGTAGTTGTCTGTTCAACGGGACTTATTGGTGAACTTCTGCCGATAACAAAGATTATGACTGGTTTAGATCTCATTGCGACTAATCTCAAGATGGAATCACTAGACGAGGTGTCACGGGCAATCATGACCACCGATAGCGTTCCAAAGGTGGCAACGACTTCGAAGAACGGTGCTGAATTTGCTGGGATCGCCAAAGGGGCTGGAATGTTAGCTCCAGCTCTGGCGACGATGCTCTCCGTGGTGATGACTGATGCAGTTCTGCCTCAATCCTCGCAAGAAATCTTCTCTCGTGTAGCAGACCGCACATATAACAGAATCGATTCTGACGGGTGCACATCAACCAATGACACAGTTCTTCTTATGGGTAGCGGAGCATCGGGAGTATCACTTACGGATGCCGAACTTGAATCCGCATTGATGGAAGTGTGCGCCTCTTTGGCAGCTCAGTTGATTGCGGATGCGGAAGGTTCTACTAAAACTGTTGCAATCACCGTGAGGGGTGCAGCAAGTGAATCAGATGCTGTAGAAGTAGCACGCGCCTGTGCTCGAAATAATCTCTTGAAATGTGCAATCTTTGGAGCAGATCCAAACTGGGGTCGCGTACTTGCAGCGGTGGGAACTGCTAATGCACAGATGGATGCTCTCAATATCGATGTGATTCTCAATGGAGTGCATGTAGCTAGAGAATCTGCCCCTTTTGAAGATAAGAACAAGGTCTCCTTCACAGATCGCTTGGTCAATCTCGAAGTTCATCTCAACGTCGGTAGCGCGACCGCAACTGTGATGACTAACGATCTGTCGCACGATTATGTTGAAGAAAATTCGGCCTACTCAACATGATTGTCATAAAATTTGGTGGTCATGCCATGATAGATAAACACGGCTCATTTGCTCAGGCGATTGCAGCCGCGATTACAACTGGGGTGACTCCTGTGATAGTCCACGGGGGTGGTCCGCAGATCAATGAAGCGCTGAAAGCTGCAGGGATTGAATCTCAATTCGTAGGCGGATTTAGAGTGACAACACCTGAGATCTTCGCAATTGTTGAACGCGTTTTAGGTGATGAAGTTGGACCTTCAGTAGCAACATCTCTGAGAGCTCACGGCGT
>Ga0209189_1000986_pt1 | contig 21987 bp, 15 predicted proteins | sample C_130820_EF_Meta_FD_187308 | JGI IMG/M metagenome (GOLD analysis project Ga0209189, IMG submission 187308) | Freshwater microbial communities from Lake Croche, Canada to study carbon cycling - C_130820_EF_MetaG (SPAdes) (version 3) | ecosystem: Environmental > Aquatic > Freshwater > Lake... | reverse complement strand
TCGGCATTTTCATGACTAAATTCATCGCCCCAAACGCCTCCTACTTGCCATGTGCCAAGACTAATTTCTGAGATTTCAAAACCTGTTTTACCTAATTTCCTGTATTTCATAAAATAGTTTAGAATTTTTATTTGTCTTTATTTTTTAAGCAATCAAATTTTTCTTCGACGACTGTCGCACAATTAATTCTCCCTTAATGACCTTCGTAAACGGCATAAATGTTTCTTTATTAATTATATTATCAATTAAGATTGCGGCTGCTTCTTGTCCAACCGTAAACGGAAACTGATTATACACAGTCAGCGATGGTTCAATCATTGATGCCACCAAATCATCGCCAAAAGCGGCCAAAGCAATTTCATCTGGAATTTTTATACCTTTTTGCTTTAAAGACATAATCATTTCAATGGCATTGGCATAGTGAACAGTAAAAATGCCGTCGGGACGTTTGCTTAAATCCAACCAATTATTCAAGGCATTGATTGAGTCTTCTTGCTTAAAACTACTATGAAAAATCAAATCAGCTTCAATAGGCAAACCGTATTTTTGTATTGCAGCTTTATAACCATTCAATCTTTTGTGACTTATCAATAAGTCTTCAGGGCCAGCACAAGCAGCAATACGCCTACATCCTTGTAATATTAAATGCTCAACTAAAGCAAAGCTACCTTCAAAATCTTCTTGAATTACTTTCGCAGTTTCAAGTTCGTCACACACCCTATCAAAATGCACAATCGGAATACCTTTTCGCAAATGTAATTTTATATGTTCAAACGAATTGGTTTCTTTGGAATGGCTAATCAAAAGTCCATCAACTCTGCTTGCCATAAGTGCTTGAACGTTGAGCGTTTCAGTATTGTGCGATTCATTCGACTGACAAATAATTACTCTATAACCAGCTTCCGATGCTACTTTCTGAATTCCGGCCACAACCCCAGCAAAAAAGGGCCGTTGTATATCAGGAATCACAACCCCTATGGTGTGAGTTTCGCCCCGATGCAAGCTTTGAGCAAGTAAATTTGGGCGATAATCAAGTTCATTCGCAACTCTTATTACCTCATTTCTTGTATTTTCATTAATTTCTAGACTATTATTCAAGGCCCTTGAAACAGTTGATGGCGAAATACCTAAAGTTTTAGCAATATCTACAATAGTTGTTTGATGATGTTTTTTACTTGCATTAAGATTTGGCGGATTTACCGAGAAATATAAATCACATTCTTTACAATAAAGTCTTTGTTTACCTCTTACAAAACCCGACTTTACGATAGTTTCAACTTTACCACACTTCGAACAAGCTACCATAATAATTTATATTTTTCTAATAAAACTCTATTATTATCACTAAGTAAACTCATGTATTTTTAGTTTTCTAAAACCTTAAAGAATAAATTTATAAATTTGTTTTTTTGAAAAATGTATAACTAAATTGACTATCGCAAACGTTTCCGAAAACGTAACCGATAGTTTATAGCTATAAAAACTTAAAAATAGCAAGAATATTCTTTTTTTAATCCTAAATTTAAGGATAATATTATACAAAAAACGAATTAAAGTAAATAGTTGTAAACAAAGTGTAAAAATGAGTTCATTTATCAAATACAAGTCAAATTGTACTTTTCAAAGATTGAAAAAATATCAACTTTTACACAGTAAAACATTTTAAATAAACTAGGTGAAACAGAGATGATGTAATTTAGAATGTTAGATAAATTTTTTGCAACTGACAACTACTGTTTAGGTTTTTTTGAGCCAAAGATTGTAATAAAACATTAACCGATGAAAAATTACTGATTATTGGTACAAATTTTACTTTTATCAAAATTATTAAATAAAATACAGAATTATTTTCAGAAATTAGTTTCCAAAAATTAATCAAATATGTTAAAAAGAATCACCCTTTCTACTTTAATGCTTCTCGGAGTTCATCAAATGTTTGCTCAAAACGAACCAATTCAGTTTATTACCCTAGACCCAGGTCATTTTCATGCAGCTTTGGTTCAGAACAAAACATATAATAATGTCTCATCGGTAGTTAATGTATATGCTCCCGCTGGACAGGATTTGCAAGACCATTTAAAAAGAATTGAAAGCTACAATTCACGTGCAAAGAATCCAACAAATTGGAAAGAAAATGTTTATGAGGGAAATGACTATTTTGAAAAAATGATTGCCGAGAAAAAAGGCAATTTGTTGGTTATTGCAGGAAACAATCAAAAGAAAACCGAATACATTTTAAAAGCAGCCGAAGCTGGAATCAATATTTTAGGAGATAAACCTATGTGTATTGATAGTAAAGGCTACAAACAGCTCCTAAAAGCATTTGAAATTGCCAAGAAAAACAATGTATTGCTTTACGATATCATGACAGAAAGGTCTGAAATCACAACCATTATACAAAAAGAACTAACTCAAATACAGGCTATTTTTGGGCAACTTGAGAGAGGAACACCAGAAAATCCAGCTGTTTTTACCGAAAGCGTTCATTTTTTTTATAAATATGTTTCGGGAAGTCCGCTAAAACGACCAACATGGTTTATGGATGTAAATCAACAAGGTGAAGGAATTGCTGATGTAATGGTACATTTAGTCGATTTAGCTCAATGGACAATTTTTCCGAATATAATACTTTCTAATAATGATGTCAAATTCAATTCTGCTACTCGTTGGCCAACGCCAATGACATTGAGTCAATTTTCATTGATTACGGGAACAAAAACTTTTCCAGACTTTTTAAACGAATATAATACTTTCTAATAATGATGTCAAATTCAATTCTGCTACTCGTTGGCCAACGCCAATGACATTGAGTCAATTTTCTTTAATTACGGGAGCAAAAACTTTTCCAGACTTTTTAAAAAAGGATTTGAAAAATGATTCGACAATAAATGTATATGCCAACGGTGAAATTAATTATAGCTTGCGAGGGGTACATACAAAACTTCGTGCTTTGTGGAATTATAGTGCAACTGAAGGAGGAGATACACATTATTCGGTAATCAGGGGAACAAAAGCTAATTTAGAAATTAAACAAGGAAAAGAAGAAAGATTTATTCCTCAACTTTATATAAAACCAACTAATTTAAACGAAAATGAGCTTCTAAAAGCATTTGAAGCTGTAAAAAGTAAATATGCAGGAGTCAATTTAAAGAAACTCGGAAATGAATGGTTGGTCGAAATTCCAGACTCATATCGCATAGGGCATGAAGCACATTTTGGAGAGGTAATGGAAAGATTCTTGGATTATAAATCCAAAAATAAAATGCCTGAGTGGGAGGTGCCAAATATGTTAGTTAAATATTATACAACTACAAAGGCATTAGAATTGGCTAAGAAAAATTAAAAATCATTTTAACAAATATAAATACAACACAATCCTTGTATTTATAAACCATCAATTTATTCAAAAATAACATTATATGAAAAAAAATATCTCAATACTATTAATAATTATTTGTTTGTCGAATACATTCGCCCAAACTAAAATTATAGCTCAAAAATTCAATTCGAAAATTGATATAATAATCAATAAAAATTTATTTACGAGCTATATTTTTTCAGAAGACGAAAAATATCCATTTTTCTTTCCAGTAAATGGTCCTTCGAATGCCAGCGTAACATCAATGCGAAATGCAAATTATCCGCACCACAGTTCATTGTTTTTCGGCTGTGATAGGGTAAATGGGGGAAATTATTGGCAAGAAGGACTCGAAAGAGGTCAAATTATATCGATAAGAGCTGATATAATTGAGTCAGGAAACGACAAGGTAATCATTGAAAATGAATGTATTTGGCGAAGACCAAATGCGAGTGCTCCAATTAAAGATACTCGTAAAATTACGATTACGGCACCTTCAAACGACATATACCAAATTGATTTCGATTTAACACTCGAAATGCTTATGGACGTAATTATTGAAAAAACCAATCATTCACTTTTTAGTGGAAGAATGGACGCTGATTTGGCAGTAATAAACGGTGGCACAATGATTAATTCAAATGGTGAAAAAGGAGAAAAAGAAACATTTGGAAAAAAAGCCGCTTGGATTGATTTTTATGGCAAACGTGGAGATAAACAAGAAGGAATGGCTATAATGCAACACCCATCAAACGAATGGTATCCTGCACCTTGGTTTACGCGTGATTATGGCTTTTTCTCGCCTACACCAATGTATTGGCCACAAAATGATAAGGAAACTGTATTAAAAAAAGGACAAACTATCAAATTAAAGTATAGAGTATTGGTTCATTCAGGCGATACCTCAAATGCTAAAATTGCCGAACAATTTGAAAAATACAAATCGGAGTAAAAAAGATCTGAAAGTTTGGTAATTTGATTATAAACCAAATCTAATTATTTTTCTATTCACCAAATTTACAAATCGACAAATGTTCAAATCATTAAACTCTCAACCTTAAAAATTAAATAAATGGAACGTAGAAAATTTATTGGTCAAACCATTACAGGTGTAGCTGCTGCGGCGTTTGGCATTCCAACAATCGTACCTTCAACGGTTTTTGGCAAAAATGCTCCAAGTAATAAAATCAATATTGGACAAATTGGCTGCGGACGTATTGGCCGTGAGCACGATATGGTTGGTACAATGCAACACGATATTGCTCGTCTAATGGCAGTTTGTGATTTAGATAGCAATCGTCTGAAAGACGGAAAATTACTAATTGAAAATTATTACAAGAAAAAAACTGGTCAAGATAAATATGTAGATGTAAAAATGTACGATGATTATCATGAAATGCTTTTAAACAAAGATATTGATGCAGTAATTATCAGTACACCAGATTTTTGGCACGCTCAACCAGCCATTGAAGCAGCCTTGGCAGGAAAGGATATTTATTTACAAAAACCTACTTCTTTGACAGTTTCTGAAGGACGTTTATTGAGCGATATTATCAAAAAAACAGGCAAAATACTTCAAGTTGGAACCCAACAACGTTCATCGCCACAATTTAGAATTGCAGCAGAATTGGTACGTAATGGACGAATCGGTAAATTGCATACAGTAAAAGTTGGCTTGCCTGGCGATCCATCTGGCCCAGCAGCACCTGCTATGCCAGTTCCTAAAGGATTCAATTATGATAATTCAATGATGATATGTGGTTGGGGTCAACACCTGAAGTTCCATATACAGAAACAGGCGTGCATCCACAAGTTGGATATGGTCGCCCAGGTTGGTTACGACTTGAGCAATTTGGAGCAGGTATGATTACTGGTTGGGGACAGCACCATTTTGATTCAGCGGCTTGGGGTATGGATACAGAATATACTGGTCCAACATCAGTGCAAGCAGTTGCTGAATTCCCAAAATCAGGTCTTTGGAATGTACACGGAGATTTTATGGTAAAAGCCGATTATGCTAATGGCGTAACAATGTATACAAGTGGTGGTTTTCCTAATGGTATCAGGTATGAGGGTACGGAAGGTTGGATTTTTGTTTCTCGTGGTGATTATGTTGCTTCTGCAAGCGACCCAACCACAAAAGCTAAAAGCAGCAAAGCACTTGATGCCAGCAACCCAAAAATATTAGAATCTGTTATTGGCGAAAAAGAAATTCATTTATATAAAAGCGACGAACAACATGGTAACTGGCTAGATTGTATCCAAAGCCGAAAAGAGCCAATTTCACCAGTTGAAATAGGTCATAGGGCTTGTACAGTCTGTTTGATTAGCCATATTGCTATGAAACTTCCTAGAAAACTTACTTGGAATCCAACAACTGAGAAGTTTGTAAACGATAGTGAAGCTAACGCAATGTTGTCTCGTACACAAAGAAAGCCTTACGGTACTAATTATATCAAAATGTGATAATCATGTAGGGATTAGGTATTTTAAAGCTACTAAATCCTTATAATTTTATACTTTTAATATGAAAATCTGTATCATTAAAATTTAACTAAAATGAATAAAAGTAATGATAGACGTAGTTTTTTAAAGAAAAGCTCGTCGACAGCGGCAGGATTAATGGCTTTTCCTTTATTCCAAAACAATAATTTTGAACATTATAGCACTGAAATTGTAAAAGGCATAACCGAAAAAGTTTATGATTCTCCTCGAATCAAATTTGCCGTAATCGGTATGAATCATGGCCATATTTACAGTCAAGTTGAGGCCGTAAAAAAAGGTGGAGGTCAGTTAGTTGCCTTTTTTGCAAAAGAGGCTAATTTGATTGCTGATTTTTCCAAACGTTATCCTGATGCCAAATTAGCCAAAGATGAAAAAGAAATCTTAGATGATAAATCTATTCAATTGATTTTAAGTTCGGCAATCGCTTCAGAAAGAGCTCCATTGGGTATCAGAGTTATGAAATCGGCTAAAGATTTTATGTCTGATAAACCAGGCATAACTACACTTGAGCAATTGGCCGAAGTACGTAAAGTACAAAAAGCTACTGGTCGAATCTACTCAATCATGTACAGCGAACGTTTTGAGAATAAAGCAACTATAAAAGCTGGAGAACTTGTAAAAGCAGGAGCAATTGGTAATGTTATTCAAACGATTGGACTTGGGCCACATAGAATGAGTACAAAAAGTCGCCCAGCGTGGTTTTTTGACAAAGATTTATTTGGTGGAATTATAACAGATATCGCTTCTCACCAATTCGACCAATATTTACATTTCACAAACTCAACTAAGGCTGAAGTTGTAGCTTCCCAAATCGGGAATGTTCATCACCCAGAATTTCCAAAATTTGAAGACTTTGGCGATGCAATGCTCCGAGGAAATGGAGGAATGGGCTATATTAGAGTTGATTGGTTTACACCAGATGGCCTAAAAACTTGGGGAGATGGACGCTTGACAATTCTTGGAACTGAGGGTTTTATAGAAATCAGAAAAAACATAGACATTGCTGGTCGTGAAGGTGGCAGTCATTTATTTCTAACAGATAATAAAGAAACGAAATATTTCGACTGTTCAGCTCAAGTGCTTCCTTACGGCCCACAATTAGTTGATGATATTTTGAATCGTACTGAAACTGCTATGACCCAAGAACACTGTTTTTTGGCAACAGAATTAGCTTTAAAAGCACAAAAAAATGCTCAAAAAATAAGTTTAATAAAATAATGACGAATGATGATTTACGAATGACGAATATGGAAAAAAAACTATGAGCGTGTAATTCGTAAATCATAATTCAAAATCGTACGGGGAACCCGTCGTAATTCTAAATGCAACATACAATGCGTTGGTTTGGGCCAAATGACCCAGTTTCACTCATGGATATTCGACAAGCGGGTTGTACAGGAATTGTATCCGCTTTGCATCAAATTCCAGTTGGTGAAATTTGGTCAATTGAGGCAATCAAAGAGAGAATAAATATCATTGAAAAAGACAACAACCATTATTCTGAATTAAAATGGTTAGTCGTCGAGAGCCTTCCTGTTCATGAAGATATTAAGAAAGGTTTGCCATCAAGAGATATTTTTATTGAAAATTATAAACAATCACTACAAAACTTAGCCAAATGCGGAATTAAGATTGTTTGTTATAATTTTATGCCTGTTCTTGATTGGTCACGAACAAACCTAAATTATGAAATGCCCGATGGATCAAAGGCACTTAAATTTGTTTGGAAAGACTTTGCTATTTTCGATTTATATATTCTAAAACGTCCAAATGCTGAGAAAGATTATGAGCTTGAAGTTCGAGAATCTGCCAAGACAAAATTTGAACAGATGACTTCTGAAGCAATCAATATACTAAAAAATACAGCATTACTGGGTTTACCTGGTTCAGAAGAGGCCTTCGATTTAAATACTTTTCAAGGTTTACTTGATAATTATGCCAATATTGGCGATACTGAATTGAGAACCAATTTATATTATTTCATTCAACAAATAGCACCTTTTGCACAAAAAATAGGCATTAATCTTTGTATTCACCCTGACGACCCTCCAATGTCACTTTTAGGTTTACCGAGAGTTGTTAGTACCGAAGATGATTTAGCTAAACTCATGAATGCCTGTGATGTGCCTGCCAATGGTATAACTTTTTGTACAGGTTCTTTGGGTGTACGAAGTGATAACGATTTAGTGAAAATGGTAAAACGATTTGCTAATCGGATTCATTTTTTGCATTTACGCACCACCAAAAGAGAAGAAAATACAGTGGGCGATACTTCGTTGAACTTCCACGAAGCTGCTCATTTGGATGGTGATGTTGATATGTATGCAGTCGTAAAAGCGGTCATTGAAGAACAAAACCGGAGAAAAGCGGCTGGTCAAGAAGATTATCAGATACCTATTAGACCAGACCACGGACTCCAAATGCTCGATGATTTACAGGAAGGAATTATAAAACGTAAAACTTATCCAGGTTATTCGGCTATTGGACGGCTTAAAGGATTGGCAGAAATAAGAGGGCTCCAAATGGCAATCGAAAGGAATTTAAGCGAATGAAACAATATATAGCACATATTGCTTTGGTCGTGGATGACTACGATGATGCAATCGCTTTCTATACTCAACAAATCGGTTTTGAATTAATTGAAGATACAAAACTCAGTGAAGAAAAACGCTGGGTATTGGTAAAACCTAAGGGAGCAACTGAAACAGCGATTTTATTAGCAAAAGCAGCGAATATAGAGCAAGAAAGTCGAATTGGAAATCAAACGGGAGGTCGTGTTTTTATGTTTCTTTATACTGATAATTTCTGGAGAGACTACCATCGGATGTTAGAAAAAGGTGTGGAATTCGTGAGAGAACCAAAAGAAGAAGTATATGCAACAGTTGCGGTTTTTGCTGATTTATATGGAAATCAATGGGATTTACTTGAACCAAAAAGCAAATAAAAAAACTATTATCAATCAAATTGAAATGCAAAAAAGAATTTTTACAGTCCTATTTTTAATAATTTCGTTTTTCTCAATGGCCGACGATGGTTCAAGGCTGTGGCTGAAATACGACTTAATTAAAGACCAAAATCAAAAGATGGTTTATCAAAAATATACACAATTTATTTCAATAAATACGAATCATCCAATTTTACAAAAAGCTGCCGAAGAACTTCAAATAGGTTTTGCCGGTCTTTTAGGTTCAAAAACTAAAGTTGTTACAAAGAGTAATCAAGCCGGTGGAGTTATTCTGGAAGTATCTAATAACCAAGCACTTACAAATGGATTAGCCAATGATGGATTTGCAATATTTTTTGAAAAAGGAAATTTAATTATTAGTTCAAAATCAGAAGCGGGTGTATTATACGGAACGTTTGAATTACTGAGACGTATTCAAACTGGGCAATTTTTGAATGAAAATATTGTAAGCAGTCCAAAAATTAAAATTAGAATGCTAAATCATTGGGACAACGCCAATGGAACTGTCGAGCGTGGTTATGCAGGCTCATCAATGTGGAAATGGAATGAGTTACCTTTCAGAATCGACCCAAGATACATTGCTTATGCACGTGCCAATGCTTCTTTAGGAATCAACGCTACCTCAATCAATAATGTAAATGCATCTTCAAGATTTCTCACAGCCGAATATTTAGAAAAAATAAAAGCAGTAGCTGATGTTCTTCGTCCATACGGAATCAAAGTTTTTATTTCAGTAAACTTTCGTTCTCCACGTACAATTGGAGGGCTAAAAACATCTGACCCTCTCGACCGCGAAGTAAGAAATTGGTGGAATGAAAAAACGAAGGAAATTCATCAGTATATTCCAGATTTCGGTGGATATTTGGTAAAAGCTAATTCAGAAGGCGAACCTGGCCCTCAAGATTATGGCCGTACACACGCAGATGGAGCAAATATGCTCGCCGAAGCAATGAAGCCATATTCTGGAATTGTCATTTGGAGAGCATTTGTTTATAACGCCGACCCTAAGGGCGACCGTTTCAAAGAAGGCTACGAACAATTCAAACCACTTGACGGAAAATTCGATGAAAAAGTAATTGTTCAGGTAAAGAATGGGCCAATTGACTTCATGCCTCGTGAACCATTTAATCCAATGTTTGGTGGTTTTTCAAATACCAAACTCGGTATGGAGTTTCAGATTACCCAAGAATATTTGGGCCAATCTACCCACCTCACCTACTTGGCTCCAATGTTTAAAGAATGCCTTGATACGGATACTTATGCCAAAGGAAAAGGCTCAACTGTAGCAAAAGTAATTGATGGAAGTTTATATAATAACCAAAATTCATTAATCGCTGGAGTGGCAAACACAGGTTTGGATGCTAATTGGTGTGGACACCCATTTAATCAAGCTAATTGGTATGCTTTCGGACGTTTAGCTTGGGATTATACATTTAGTTCTGAAAAAATAGCCAATGAATGGATTGGAATGACATTGACAAATGATACAAAAGCAAAAGTTCAAATCAATGAAATTATGCAAAAATCATTGCCAACATATATAAGTTATACCTATCCGCTTGGTTTGCATCATATGATGGGCGAAGGTCATCATTATGGCCCTGAACCTTGGCTTACAAAAGCCGCACGACCAGATTGGACATCAATTTATTATCACCGAGCTGACTCAATCGGTTTGGGCTTCGATAGAACTGGAAATTTAAGCAATGCCATAAAACTATATTCAAAAGAAATAAATGAAACATGGGGAAATGCAGAAAAATGTGATTTGAATTATTTATTATGGTTTCATCATATTGCATGGAATAAAAAACTCAGTTCAGGAAATACACTTTGGGAAGAATTATGTTACAGATATTACAATGGCGTTGTTGAGGTTGAAAAACTTCAAAAAGATTGGCTAAAATTACAACCTTTCATTGATAAAGAGACATTTACCAGTGTAAATGCTAGGCTAAAAATACAACAAAAAGAATCCATTTGGTGGAGAGATGCTTGTGTTTTGTATTTCAAAAATTTTTCAAAAATGTCAATACCGAGTTCACTTGCTCCACCAAGTAGAAGTTTAGAAGAAGTTAAAAAATTAGTAGAAATATATCATTTAAGATGACAGGAAGAGCAATTTTTGCGGAAGAGAGTAAACACATTTCACATAATACGGCTTTTGCACTTACAGACAAATTATGTTTGATAACAGGCGGCGGTAGTGGAATTGGATTTGACATAGCCAAATGCATGATATTTTCGGGGGCAAAAGTAGTCATTACTGGCCGTAGAGAAGAACCGTTAAAACTAGCCGTAGCCGAATTAGGCGAAAATGCCCACTATTTTGTCAATGATGTTACAGATTTAGCTTCGTTAGATGGATTAGTGAGCGAAATTGAAACGAACCACGGCCCAATCAATATTTTGGTTAACAATGCCGGTGTTAATATGAAACGCTCGGCTTTAGAAGTTTCAGATGAAGATTTTAACCGAATAATTCAAACTAATTTAAGTGCGGTTTTTTCCCTAACACGTACTTGTGCCTCACGCATGCTTGCCAGAAAGAGTGGGTCAATTATCATGATTTCATCAATGGCGGCCTACTATGGTATCGATCGAGTTGTAGCCTATGCAGCCTCAAAATCTGGTGTAGAGGGCATGGTAAAAGTCTTAGCATCAGAGTTTTCACCACAAAACGTAAGAATAAATGCAATTGCACCAGGTTTTATTGAAACAAGTATGATGAAAACTGCAATGGGCAGTGACCCCGACCGAATGAATCGTGCATTAAATAGGACACCAATTGGCAAATTTGGTAAGCCGTCAGATATTGGATGGGCAGCGGTTTTCTTAGCATCTGATGCCGCAAGATACATTACAGGAGTTTCTCTGCCAGTTGACGGAGGAAACTCAATTGGATTTTAACGTTCCCAATAGATCTGCTTTTAACCGACATAACATTTTAATAAATTCCTTCATAAAATGAGTAATCATAAAATCTCGATTGCGTCTCTCTTAATTTTGAGCGTATTAAACACTTTTGGACAAGGAAAAACACCAATTTCTAAACCATTAGTTTCGCATATTTATACGGCGGATCCATCGGCCCATGTCTTTAATGGAAAAATCTATATTTACCCTTCGCACGATATTGATGCAGGTACAAAAGAAGACGACGAAGGTGGACATTTCGATATGAAAGATTATAGAATCTTATCGATGGATTCGCCGACATCAAAGGTAAAGGATAATGGGTTAGCACTGGATATTAAAAATGTCAAATGGGCTGGTCGACAAATGTGGGCTCCTGATGCTGCTTATAAAAACGGCACATATTTTTTGTATTTTCCAGCAAAAGATAAAGAAGATATTTTTAGAATTGGCGTTGCAACGAGTAAAAGTCCAATTGGGCCTTTCAAAGCTGAACCTGAACCAATCAAAGGTACGTATAGTATTGACCCTGCTGTTTTTAAAGATTCGGATGGGAATCACTATATGTATTTTGGGGGAATTTGGGGTGGTCAATTACAACGTTGGAAAGACAATCAGTATCAAGGAAAAACAGATAATCCTAAAAAGGGCGAAATTGCAAAATTGCCTAGAATCGCCAAATTATCGGCCGATATGAAAAGCCTTGCTGAAAAAGCGAAAGAAGTAAAAATAGTAGATGAAAAAGGAAACCTTTTCATGGAATACAATAATAATAAACGTTTCTTTGAAGCCGCATGGGTACATAAATACAAAGGAAAATATTATCTATCCTACTCGACAGGCGATACCCACAATATTTGCTATGCAATTGGAGATAATCCGTATGGGCCGTTTACATATAAAGGAATTGTATTGAAACCAGTTTTGGGATGGACAAACCATCATTCTATCGTGGATTTTAAAGGCAAAACTTATTTATACTACCATGATACTGAAATTTCGGGCAAAACTCATTTAAGAAACGTTAAAATGACTGAATTAAAATATAATCCAGATGGAACAATTCAAACATTAGAGGCTTTTAAATAAAATCTGAAGTTTGTTTTCTATTTCATATTTATAAAATAAATAAATATTTATTTTATAAATATCAGATTATTTTAATCAGATTAAAATATAAAAAAAATGGAGTATACAGAATTGAATATCTTGCTAATGATTAAAAAACAATTAAATCTTGAAATATTATTTAAGTTTTTATATGTTTACATATAATTACCAAATAAAATTAACCAACTTAAATATTGGACACTTTTTGTACAAAACATAATTAAACCCCATGCCGAAAATTTTTACTTTACCTGTACATTCGAGTAATAGGGGAAATTTAACTGTTTTTGAGAATATTTTACCTGATTCACTAAAGCGAATATTTTATATTACTAACGCTGACGGTGAAACGAGGGGTGGACATAGACATATAAAAGCATGGCAAGCATTAATGTGTATACAAGGAACTTGTGACATATATGTTGAAACACCCAATAAAAAGTTGGTTTTCGGTCTTGACGAACCAAACAAAGTATTGATTCTTGAACCTGAAGATTGGCATACCTTAGAGAATTTTTCAGATAATGCCATTGTTTTAGTCGTTTCAAATGAAAACTATGACCCTGAGGACTATATTTACCCTAGTTATTCTGATACTCAAAATGAAATAAATGAGCTTCGAGCCAATGAAAATAAGCAAAAAGAGGATTGATTCAAATCAATCCTCTTTTTTTGCCTAATAATTTTATTTTTTCTTATAAACATCATCACTAACCTCATTTACTTTAGCTTTCTCAAGTTCTGCCATTTGTTCCTCTGTTATTCCTACATCAACAATCAAATTGGGTAAAGCTTTTTTCAAGGTTTCAACTCTAGATAAAGTAACTTTTGTCTTCCACAAATAAAGTTTTTTGAGGTTTTTGAGTTTGCTTAAATTCTGAATTGATGCATCCGTAATATTCGTTCCGATAAGATTTAAATACTCAAGATTCTGCAAAACACTGATAGAATTTATGGCATTATCAGTAATCTTGGTATTTTCAAGATGCAATCTTGTAAGGTTCGGAAGTTTTACTATGTATTCAATAGAAATATCGCTTATTTGGGTTTTTGACAACTTTAACCATAAGGTTTGAACTGGTGCAATTGCAATCAAAGAAGCATCTTTATCTGAAAATTTTGGATTATTCAAAAAAGTAACTTCAACAAAATTATTGTTTTGCGAAAGTGGTAAAATCAACCCGCCTGATTTTTTTACTTTTTCAATAACAGATATTTCAACTGCATCAACATTTTTTGCTAAAATGCTTTCTTCGACTATATATTTATCTTGTTTTATTTCGCTTAGTATGTTCATTTTGTCACCAATCCCTAGCGAAGCCAAAATTGGTTTAACTTCATTACTAACAGCTAATTGTGAAACCTTTTTGTCAAATGATGCTCCTTGCTCAATCCACCATTTTAAAACTAAAAGTTCATTTTCGGTAATTTGTGTTTTACCTTTTGGAGGCATGTGTTCTTCATCAGATTCTGGTAATAAGATGCGTTTTATAAATTCACTTCCTTGAACATCGTTCGCCTTAAATATTACTCCATGCTTCCCTCCTTTTATAAAAAGTTTAATCTCATCCATTCGCAAATCTCCTTTCATCTTATTTGCGTTGTGACATTGCTCACATTTTTGTTTAAAAATTGGTTTAACTATATCTTGATATACTTGAGCTTCGGTTGGATTAAGTTCCTTTAATGCAACTTCATTTTTTGGAATATCACTTTTTTCTGGCAAACCCATCCAGCTACGAAAAGGCTTGGGTGTATTTTCAGTTAAATATGCGTCTCCATGTGTTAAATTGCCTCCATGATGCCCAGCTACTATCATCAAGACAAATGAAAACACTAATAGCGGTAAATATAGATGTTTAGCAAAATCAAACTTTTCTCTAAGCCAATGTGAATGTACAAGGTAAGAAAGCCAACTAAGGCAAGCCAGACCAATACCTTGCCACTGATGTTCTTCCAATATTTCTTCATTATATCCGCCATCTTGTGATAAAAAGTATCCCAACAAGCTAGCAAAACTTGCACTTATCGCTGTTACAAAAAGAGAAATAGTTAATATTTCAGACGAGATTGTGATTTTGCTGTATTTATTTAATAGTTCAAAAAATACTATTAAAACCAAGAAACCAATTGGAAGGTGGACGGCCAAAGGATGAAATCGTCCGATAAAAGACAGCCACTCCGTTACAGAAACAAGAATCATAGAGGTTGGTAATTTTGAATACGATGATATACCAAAAATAAAAATCTATTGGCAGGAAACAAAGCTAAACGTTAACTAAATAACAAAAAAAATGCCAAAATACAATCGTATTTTGGCAATTTTGTAAAGAAGGAAATCTAAATATTAATATCCAGGATTTTGAGTCAATGTTGGTTTGCCATCTTTTTGGCTATTCAAAATTTCGTCATTTGGTAAAGGGAAATAAGCATTTTTAGATGTAAATGTTTTTCCAACCAAATATCCACGCTTATTATAAGTTCTTCCAGTATTGTCTGTACCATTTTTAGATTCTTCAGATACATATTTATTCAAATACTTTTCAGCAATACCCCAACGAACTAAGTCGAAGAAACGGTGACCTTCCATAGCAAACTCCAAACGATTTTCCATGCGGTAAGCATTTCTTGCATAATCAGCACCTTTGCTTATAAAAGTACCTTTTGGATAAGGATTTACGACATAGTTGACAGAGGCATCTTGTACTGAACCACTTTTTGCACGTGTACGAACCATGTTAACATAGTCTTCGCCAGCTTGCAAATTACCTAATTCAAACGTGTACGAACCATGTTAACATAGTCTTCGCCAGCTTGCAAATTACCTAATTCAATTTCACACTCAGCTAACCATAAAATCACAGAAGACATTTTCAATAAACGGTAATTGTTATTTACGTTACGCTTAGAAGTCGAGTGAGTTGAGCTACCCTCATCAGCCAAATAATACATCCATTTTTTACCAATGAATGGACCTGAATAATTCTGATTTCTAATCCAAGAATAACCTGGCATAGGGCCCCAATCTAAGAAGTTTACCCCTCTACGTCCAACTGTCCAATCTAAACGTGGGTCAACTGGTACTGTTTTGTCTAAGCTAAATGCTTGGTCAGACTTCAAACCTTGATCATTGGATAAATCAACTTGATTGTAAGTATCGGCTGTTCCATCTGGAGCAGAACCAATTAAAGGCAAACCCTCTTTATCAGTTTTGAATGCATTGACCAAATTATGTGATGGCAAATAGAATCCGCAACATCCACGTCCTGGCGAATTGGCTGAATAAGGCCAGTTTAGGTTATCACCTGCATTACCATTATTACCAGTTGTACCATCATTGATTGAAAATTCAACTTCAAATATTGATTCCGCATTATTATTGGTAATATTTCTATAATTATCGTGATAATTAGGCATCAATTTTTTACCTGAATTTTTATAAACATCTTCCAATAATGCTTTTGCAGCAGCATATTTCTTTTGGAACATCAAAGCCTTAGCCAAATATGTTTTTGCAGCCCACTGACTTGCTCTTCCTTTTTGTGCCTGAACCGCTGGTAAATTGGCAGCAGCAAATGTAAAGTCTGCTTCGATATTTGCCCAAATATCTTGATCGTTAGGTATTTTTGTAGAATTTGGGTTAGCTGCTACATAGATTTTTTCATCAATATATGGCACTTTATTCCACATTTTCTTTGCTTCAAAATGGTAGTGACCACGTAAAAATCTTGCTTCAGCCACAACTTGTAATTTTTCAGCATCAGTCATGTCTTTTACATCCGGACTTCCAACCAATTGAATTGCTTCGTTTGCACGAGCAACGCCATCATAAGAATGTTGCCATTTTCCTAAGAAATATGTATTATCAGATAACCAGTTATATTGTTCGATATACTCTTGCTCAGGCTGGTCACCAATATCCGTACCCTTTACAGCATCACCACTTGTAATTCCACCAAACACATAGTTCGAAATAGTTGATTGACGGCCAGTATTTCCGGCACCAACTCCATCAAGCAATGAATACGCACCAATCAACACAGCATTTACTCCATTTTTGTTACTTAATGAAGCCAAAGATGCAGCACCTTGCGGTTGAATATCAAAAAACGAATCAGAACAAGAAACACTTATTCCAATTAGTGCTATTATTAATAATTTTTTCATTATATTCTATTTATAAATATTTAATTTATCAATTAAAACCCTATTCTTAAACCAACATTATAAGATTTTGCAACTGGAAATGCACCTTCGTCGATACCCATGTGAATATCTTGATTATCAGTTCCAGAACTTCTTAAATTAATATCAGGATCTAAACCTTTATATTTTGTAAAAGTAAATAAGTTTTGACCTTGAACATAAATCTGAGCTGAGCTTAATTTAGCTTTTGAAATAAGTGCAGTTGGGAAGGTATATGTCAGTTGGATGTTTTTGATACGCATGTATGAACCATCCTCAACAAAATAGCTTGAGATTTGCTGACTTGTACCATCTTGTGAATTTAAACGTGGTAATAACGCAACATCACCTTGTTTTTTCCAAGAATTATACAGCATATCTGTAGAACGGTTTCCTTGGAATGTATTGAAATCTGTCCAATATTTTAAGTAATTGAAAATTTCATTTCCTTGTGAACCTTGTCCAAAGACAGCCAAATCCCAATTCTTATAGCCTAAATTGATATTGAAGCCATAAGTAAAGTCCGGATGAGGATTTCCTATGATAGTTTTGTCAGCAGCTGTAATAACGCCATCGCCATTCACATCTCTAAATTTGAAAACACCTGCTCTTGTGTATGAACCAAATTTTGGAGCGGCAGCTGCTTCTGCATCATCTTTTATAACACCATCTACAATATAACCATAATAACTTGCAATTGGCAAACCTGCTTTGGTTACAGAAATTGCAGGAAGACGCGTACTAAATCCAAAGATTGTTGCATTAGGGTCATTATTTAGTTTTACAACATTGTTCTTGTATTTACTAATCATACCACTGATTGAATATCTTAATTGCCCAATTTTGTCTCGGTATGTAATATTCAAATCAACCCCTTTGTTGTTGACTTCACCAATATTTACGTAAGGGATCGAACCAGTTCCAGCCGTTCTAGGAATTGGCACTTGGGTAAGCATATCAGATGTAGTACGAGTATATAGGTCTAAAATTACTTCTAATTTACTTTTCAACATCGTTGCATCTAAACCAATATTTGAAGATGTATTAGTCTCCCATTTACCATTTGGATTACCAAATTGTGCTAAGTCAAAACCATTGGCAATTGAATTTCCGCTTCCTGTAATATCATAAGCGTTATTTGAAGGGTCTGGAGTATAGAGTGTATATGCATTATATACGTTAGGAATCAATTGATTTCCTGTTTTACCCCATCCACCTCTAATTTTCAAATCGTCAACAAAAGTTAGTTTCTTCATAAAATCAAACTCTGTAAGACGCAAACCAAGCGAGAACGCAGGGAAAATTCCATAACGATTGGCAGCCGAGAATCTTGAAGAACCATCGCGACGCATTGTAAAATCAGCCAAAAGGAATTCTTTAAATGAGTAGTTAATTTTTCCAAACTGAGAGAATAATGCACTTAATGTTGCACCTGAACCTGCATTCGATAAACCTGCAGCAGCACCAAGATTTAGATAGCGGTATGAAAGGTCATCAAAAGCAAAATTACTACGAGCGGCGTTAAAGCCAAAAGAGTAAGTTTGTACAGCCTCAGTTCCAACTAAAACATTAAATGTATGGCTTCCTACTGTTTTGTTATAATTTAAAGTATTAAACCAAGTAATTGCTCTATCAAAGTTATTCGTAACTGTTAAGCTATTTGAGCTTCTTGGCTCTGCAGCCTCGATATCACGATTGAAATACTGAGCAAAGTTATAGTTGTTAAATTCAACACCAAGACTTGTTCTAAATTTCAAATCTTTTAAGATGCCGACTTCTGCAAACATATTTCCAAATATGTGAGTACCTTTTATAACATTGTCTTTTTCACGCCATTGTCTTGCCAATGGATTTGGGGCGTTTCCAAGGTTTGAACCTCTACTTCCAGCGAAACCATTCAAATCTGAAGTATTTGTACCTCCCAATCCCTTTGGTCCACCAGTAATATCAAATACTGGAATAATTGGTTGAATACGAATCGCAAACATGATTGGATTACTCTCGTTATTATTTCCATTAGGTACACCTATTCTTTCGTCATAAGCCACTGTAAAGTTTTCACCGAAAGTCAAACGTCCTTTTGTAAATTCTGTATTTGCACGTACTGAATAACGCTTATAACCTGTGTATTTTAAAATACCATCTTGGTCGAAATAGCTACCTGAAATAGCATATTTTCCGTTTTTAGAGCCACCTGTGGCACCTAATTGATAATTAGAGATTTTAGCTGGTCCAAAAATTTCATGTTGCCAATCTGTACCTTCTTTGTTAGCTTTCGTAATGTTAAATGCAGTTACACCCAATTTAGGGTCTGCAATATCATTAGTATAAGTATAAGTGGCGGGTAAGGCTCCAAAAACGTTTGGATAAATATAATCTGCAATTGTTTGTGATCCATCGGCACCAAATTTATATTGAGCTGAAGGTGAAGTTCCAGGTGTTTTACCAGCACCAATCTCAGACTCATAATACAACTGACCTAATTCTTTCGTATTTAATAAGTCCAGCGTTCTGCCAACTCTTTGAGTACCAGTGTACATATCAAAAGTAATTTTAGGTTCGCCAGCCCCACCTCTTTTTGTTGTAATGATTACTACACCATTGGCAGCTCTCGCACCGTATATTGAAGCAGCAGAAGCATCTTTCAACACTTGCATCGACTCAATGTCATTTGGGTTGATTTGGTTAAGTGTTCCTTGTGTTGGTGTACCATCAATTACATATAGCGGACTATTATTATTGATTGAACCAAATCCACGGATACGAACCATAGTACCACCACCTGGTGAGTTATCATTACCTACAGTTACACCAGCTGCACGACCTTGCAACTGTTGTGTTACGCTTGCTGCTGGAAGTGATTGCAATTCTTTAGCTCCTACAACAGTTACAGCACCAGTAATGTCTTTTTTTCTTTGTGAAGCATAACCAGTTACAACTACTTCTCCTAAAACCTTGGTATCTGATTGCATGGCAACATCTATGATTGAACGATTACCAACAACTTCTTCTACAGCAATATAACCGATTGAAGAAACCACGATAGTAGAACCCGCAGGCACTTCAAATGAAAACGCACCATTGGCATCCGAAGAAGTTCCTTTATTAGTACCCTTTACTTGAATTGTTGCACCAGGTAAGCCGATTCCACTTTCTGCGTCGGTTACTTTACCTGAGATTTTTCTTTGTGCAAAAACCATTGAGCTAGTGAAGAATAGAAAAAGCATCAATGCCCTTACTTTAATAGGAATTGGGTATGAGTGTTTCATAAATAAATAATAAATTTTATGTTTAACAAAGATTTAAATACAAATATAAAATATTAAAAAATCAATTTTTAATAAATATTAAAAAAAATTATTCATATCATTTAAATATTAAATTATTATTGTAAGAACTGAGACAAAATACATGAAATTCGAGACAAAAGACAAAATACCAACTATTAATAAATAACATCATTTCAAGTTATTTCAAGTTATTGATTAATATTGTTTCATAACTTAAACAAAGGTCTATTCCTGAAATTATACTTTTTTGGCATTCTTTAATAAATAATGGCATAAAAAAAGCCATAATAGAGAGTTATGACTTTTCTAAAAACGAATTCAATTATAAATAACTTTATTTTAAAAATAAAATATCAATACTTTGCTGGCTGATTTGGCTTCGGTAAAGATTTTTTGATAAAGTCTCTAATATCTTCATTTGCGGTTTGTAAATCTTCTCGACGTAAATACATCATGTGGCCACTTCTATATCCCTTCCATGACATACGGTCTTTTAGTTTGCCACTCATATCCATTTGCCACATATTATATTTAGCGTTAAAATAATCGCAAGCACCATCATAATAACCTGATTGTACCATTACATTCAGATATGGATTCTGTGCCATTGCTTGACGCAAATTTTCCCCAGTGTTATCACCAGTTCTATCCCATGGACTTGTAGGGCCGAACATATAATATTTGAGGTCGGTCTTGTAATTCAAATCATTTCTCAAATAGATATTGATTGCTGGCGTAAATGAGTGTAACCATGAGGTAAGTTCAGAATTAAAATCAGGCTTTTCGCCTGCTTCTTTTCGGTCAATTCCTTTATATCTTGAATCCAAACGTCCAACTGTATTTCCTTTTTCACGCAATAATTCTTTCCAGAAAAAATCTAAAGGAACATCTAAATTTTGCTGCAAAATTACTTTTTCGGATAATCCAGAATATCTAGACATTTTGGCTGCAATTTCTTTTCTCTTAGAATCTTCTAAAAAACCTCCTTTGCTAATAGCTGGTAAAAGTTCATTTATTGTGAAATTTTCTACTTCTGGAAGCATTTCCGTTAAGTCTTTCTTCTGTAAATCTGCGGGTAACATTTTATGAAACCAAGCGGTTGCTGCAAAATATGGTAATTTCAATGCTGCTCCCGAGGCAGTTCCACGCTCAATTCCAAGCGTTGTTGGCGAAACCAAAATTATGCCATTCAAATACATCCACTGAGTATTTTGCAATTGTAAAGCCAAACCCGAAACACGAGTTGTGCCGTAACTTTCACCAATCAAATATTTTGGTGAAGCCCAACGATTTGTACGAGTAACAAATGTATTTATCCAGTCAGCTAAATACTTAATGTCGGCATTTACTCCAAAAAACTTTGAAGTTGGCACATCTTTACTCGTAGGACGAGAATAACCCGTATTGACTGGATTTACGAAAACAATATCTGCAATATCTAATATTGAGTAAGGATTTTCTTTGATTCCATAAGGTTGAAGCGGGTAACCCTCGTCATCAATATTGAGTAAATGTGGGCCAGTATATGCAATGTGCATCCAAACCGAAGCCGAACCGGGACCACCGTTAAATGAAATTACTAACGGACGACTGGCTCTGTCTTTTACATCTGTGCGTTCATAATATGTATAAAACAATCCAGCGATTGCTTTTCCTTC